>ENA-ORUA01003699-ORUA01003699.1-human-gut-metagenome-genome-assembly--contig:-NODE-3699-length-10173-cov-2.137181_pt1 | contig 10173 bp, 10 predicted proteins | sample MGYA00242076_ERZ509201 | MGnify/ENA primary metagenome ERZ509201 (study PRJEB26280, sample SAMEA2338863) | human gut metagenome | biome: human gut; feature: human-associated habitat; material: faeces...
TAATGGATTAAAAATGGTATCACAAGTGTATTTAGAGCAAGGAAGAACAATTCCAAAGAATAATCTTTTAGAGTATTGGGGAAGAATATCTGATCTATCTTTAATGTTAAAAATAGGACATGGCATTTTAATACAAAACGGCATGTTATCGTACATGAATGCAATGGCATCCTAGAAATGGAGAATATTATGAATAATAAAGAATTGATACAAAATTATATAGATTCTCACGTATCAGAATCACGTCGCCCAACATGGAATTGGTTATTAGATTCTGATATTGCGGACGACAATGAATCTGGGTTAACGTATGCACCAGGTACAATACAAGAGGCTATATTATCAGATACTAGAGGTAAAAAAACCAAAAGTATGAATTCTATTAAAAAAAGATATGATCAGCTCGTTAAACTATATACTTATGCATATGAACAAAATTACATTAAATATAATCCATTTGTTAATGATAAATTTATAAACTTGCAATTGGCAGTTGATATATATTTCTCAAATAGAGTTAATGTTAATTATGTTACACCAGATAAAATAAATGCGTTTATTTCGAATTTGATGTCGTGCAATGCATCAGCCGATACCAAATTGAATACTAGATTTCACATTGTGAGTTTATATAATGGGATAAATGGAAAGGAGTTAAGAAATCTAAAATTCTCAGATATTAATCAAAATGATTTAACAATTTTTGGGAAACCAGTCTCCAAAGATTTTATCGAGACATTGAATGAATATAAATTGAAAATGGGAGATACGAATATATATGATGATTTTGTATTAATACCACGAAAAAAATGTAATAATATAGAAGAATATCAAGCAGAGCAAAAGAGGATATATAATAATGTGCAGTCTCAATTAGAATTAACTGGTAACACTTTATCTTATGAGAAATTGACAACCATTGATGTTATTAATTCTGGTTTTATACAATATTTAAAATCTAAAATGGATATCAAGGCAATTGCAGATTTATATTATATTAAATCAAAAGAAGGAATCGCACGATCTATAATCGCACGTCAATTTAGTGAAATTGCAATTGAATTTTATTATAATTATTATATATCATATAGATTAAAAAAGAAACAATTTAGTGATCGTCAAACTGTAATTGGTAAAACTATTGGTTATTTATATAAAGATGAGGACTATAAGAATTATCGTGTACATCAAATTATGACAGAATAAAGGAAGGTATATGTATGGACAATCAAATATTAAAAACATTGGTAGCGAATCAATCAAATCAAATGCATATTGATGTACTTGATTTACACTCATCAGAAATGTCATCGTGGTTTCTGAGTGAATATAAGATTCGAGCAGATGATAGAAAGATGAAGATCTATGGCAAAGATAAAGATCTTTCATATCATTGGATCGAATTTATTCAAGATGAGAATTTGTTCTCTCATATTAGGCAGGACGACATATTTGACATAATCAAATGCCTGCAATTTACATACAAAGAGAGATACAATGTTGGAATAAAAATACAGACAATAAAAAAGAAAGCAGAAGTCTTTGGTAAAACTTCTACTTTCACACAAACTAAAAATTTCAACTAAACAAATCATAGATAACAAAAAAAGATTTTTTGAATCTACCGTGTTGGCAGCACGATAGAAAATCGAATTTGATATTTAGAATTGTTTAAGAGATAAGGATATTATTATCCTTAAAATCATTATAACAATTCTAAACATGTTCGTCAACATGAAAATTTTTCCAAAAAACTACAATTAAATACAGGAGTGATGTATGAAATACATAATTACGAATGGAGAGTTCTATGTGAAAAGAGATCATGCAAGAAATAAATACGTTCGTGATAATCGTAAGTCTGAAGCTACTCAATTTACCTCTAAGCAAGTAAAGCACATTTTAGGTTTGAAGCATAAATATACGTGGATGAAAGACGGATTTCATGCCAGAGAAATTGAGCTAGGTAAAGTTGGAAAACCTATGGAATCTAGTGAAATAATGCGTAAAGGTAATGGAAATTGCTTTATGGATTGGGAATGTGATAATACATTGATCGACAATATAGAGACTGAGGAAAGAGCTATAGTAGGGCTTTTAGCATATGACTCAGATCAATTAGGAGAAAAGAAATTTGAGTTAGAACAGGCATTATCATATGCCGATTCTGCCAGAAGTGATATTCTTCATGCAATTGAGTTTAAAAAGATTGATGCTGCGAGACGTGCCGTGATTGTTGGGTATCTTAAAACCTTACAAGAATTGCATAGAAAGATCAAGAATTGTATTCGATACATAGAAGTGATGCATAATTGCATGGATAATCAGAAAGATATATGTACTTTGAAGAAAGAATTAAAAGATGCAGAACATAAGTCGTATGTCGGTAGAACAAAGTATTATGAGCTGATCCAGAATATAATCGGGTAGAGTTTCTTACTTATTATATATGATGACTCGCACAGGCATTTGTGCAAAATTGAAATGTAAAATTATAACTTAGGAGGCATTTAATGACAGAAGAAAAGAATATGGTTAATGAAGGGTTAAACACTTTGGTGTTCAACAATGATGAATTTGGAAATGTAAGAACGGTAATCTTAAATAATAACCCGTGGTTCGTAGGGAAAGATGTAGCTGAGTGTCTTGGTTATACAAATTCGAAGAAAGCAATTCGAGATCATGTTGACGATGAAGATAAAATTATGGGGGAACGAAACGTTACCCCATCTATAACAGACAAATTAGGGAGAGTTCAATACCCAGTGTTTATTAATGAGTCAGGTTTATACGCTTTGATTTTTGGAAGTAAACTTGATAAGGCAAAAGAATTTAAGCATTGGGTTACATCCGAGGTTCTTCCGCAGATTCGTAAGACGGGCGGATATATTCCAATTGAAAAAGATGATGATGATTTAACTATCATGGCGAAAGCATTGAATATTATGCAAAACACTTTGGAGCAAAAGGATGAACTATTAGCCCAGAAAGAAGAAGTTATCAGTAAACAGAAGCCACTTGTTGATTTTGCTAATACGGTCAGTGCCACACCAACAATGGTTGATATGAAAACAATGGCAAAGCTTCTTGAGAAAGAAAATCAAGATATTCATATGGGCAGAAACAAATTATTTGCGTGGTTAAGAAAAGAAGGGTATCTCATGTCAGATAATACCCCATATGAAAGATATGTTAAGCAGGGCATTTTCAAATTAACAGAAAGTGAAGTTGAAACTAAGAATGGAAACAAGTTGATTACCAAAACATATGTGACTGGCAAAGGGCAATTATACTTGGCAAAGAAATTAGCACAATACTTTGCCTCACAGAGTGCATCAGCTTAGAGAGGAGACAAAGAATGGAAGAAAATAAAACGGGCGTTTGGGTGCGCTGTATGAATGGCAAAGAAGTTAAATATAATCATAATCAGATTTCATCATTTAATGTAGGAGATATTGTCGAGGTAGATAACGATGATGTGTATGTAAGATTTAAAATTGAGGTCGTTGAATTAAAAGGTGTTTCCACGATTTTGGCTACTTATACAATAAAGCCTCTACTCAGAATTGATCGAACAACGCCTTTTTATTCAGTTACTAAATTTCGTGATGCTGAACCAATCGAAATGGATGTGTATGCGAATAATGAGGCATTGATCATTGGTCCATTTTGGTATGGAAAAGAACAGTATAGAAATCAAAATATACGGTCAATAGAAGCGGTAATTGCCATAACAAGAAAAGAATCATTAAGAACAATGAATGAAGATCTTGAGATTAAGACATGTACGATTTCAGCCGACAAAATAAAAATTGGCACATTAGCCCCACCACCACTTTCAGAAAGAAGAGGTTCTTTCCTGCCATACTATCAGCAAAAACCAATTACTGCAACGTCAGAAGCAGAAAAGAATTGGTGGAAAGAATGTTGTGGAGGATCCGAAACTGAACGTGGATTAAGGTTGCAGGTGCCAACAATAGAACTGGATCAGACGTTAAAAAAGATTGCTGGCAGAATGGACAACATCATGATTAGCGATTTAAGAGAAAGTCACATCGAATTTGAGGAGAGAGATATGTATACAAAGAATTTAAAAGAAATGATTAAGAAACCGATTTATGTTGACAAAGAAATTACGGTGAAGGAACCAATGTTAGATAACAACGGTAAACAGATCGAAAAAGATGGTAAACCAGTGTTTAAAGTAAAACATTATCATGGAATGGTTAAAATCTTATGGGTTAGTGGAGCAGAAACTGTTGCGTATGTAGAGGGAAATGATGTGTATGACAGAGAAAATGGCTTCAAAACTTGTGTATTAAAATACCTTTGTGGTAATACAGGTGCTCATGATGCAGTTGACTTCTGGACAAACAAATATGTGAAATACCCAAGCAGCTGTGTGGAAGTGACAGAAAATTTATGCAAACTGGAAGAGATCATCGAGAACGATAAGCACAGAGAAGAGGAACGCAAAGGTTTACCTCATGCAAAATTCTTGAGAAGAACGGTGGATCGTTTAGTACCTAGCTTTTTAGATGACAAATTACATTATGCACCAGAAGATGAAAAGCTTGCTAATGAATTTAAGAAATTAGCAAAGAAATATTTTCCAGAACTTAAATGTAGGGAAATTTATATTAATGATAGAAAACAGGAAGACGTTTTCGTAGCAATTAAATAACAAAATGAAAAGGAGATAAATTATGTGTACACCAATGAATGAAAACTGGAGCAATTTTTTAAACAAATTGTCAGAGCGTTTAAATAAAATGCTCGATTATGTAGAGAAAAACAATTCTACATTGTATGAAACCGATATTGATAAAGATGAACTTTGGGAAGTATATCTGAGTAGTTTTCCCGAAGGAACTAACAAGATGTATCGCAAGCGAAGAGAATACGATTGTGGTCATTGCCGAAACTTTATTAAAACAATCGGTGGAGCTGTGGCAATTGTTGACGGCAAGATTCATACAATCTGGGAGATCGACACAGATGATGTAGTATTTCAGCCAGTAGTTGATGCTTTAAGAACATATGTCGAATCAAAGCCGATCAAAGATATTTGGAGACATTTTACAAATACAGTTGGAGTAAAAAGTACAAATGAGTATACAGAAGATAAGCAGATTATCAAATGGACTCATATGTATACACCGATTCCAGAGAGATTACTAGAAAGAAAATCCGATATTCCTACAGCAAAAGCAAAAGTTAGAGATCGAAAGAATGTGTTTAAAAGATCACTCGATGAGATTACAGAAGAAGCTGTTGATACCGTATTAGAACTGATCGCTTCAAATACTCTTTACAGAGGACAGGAATGGGAAAGAGTCTTAAAAGACTTTAGAAAATATCAGCGAGAATATAATGCTTTGTCTGATGAAGAAAAAGATACATACACATGGGCAAAAGCAATGACTATCGGAGATGTAATTGGTCGTATTAGAAACCATAGTATTGGTACATTGCTTGTAAATATCAGTGAGGATATGGACTTAGATAATGCGGTTAAGGCTTATGAAAATGTTGTAGCTCCTGCGAATTACAAACGACCAAAGGCAATTTTTACAAAGAAAATGCTTGAGGATGCAAAGAAAACTGTGACTGATTTAGGATATATGGATTCATTACAGCGTAGATTTGCGAAACTTGATGATATTACAGTCAACAATATCCTGTTTTGTAATCGTGATGCAGCACCACGTATTCAGGGCGGTTTAGATATTTTCGATGAGATGAGTAAGGAAGTTGCTGTAAATCCTAAGAAGTTCTCTAAAGTCGAAGAAATCAGTGCAGAGAAATTCGTATCAGATGTACTTCCAACGGCAAAAGAATTAGAAGTTCTGTTTGAAAATCGTCACAAGAAGAATATGGTTTCACTGATCGCACCTGTAAATAAAGATGCTAAGAACATGATGAAGTGGAGTAATCCTTTCAGCTGGGCATATTCAGGAAATATGACAGACAGTGAAATGAAAGAAAGAGTTAAGAACGCAGGCGGAGCAGTTGATGGTGTCCTAAGATTTTCAATTCAGTGGAACGCAGGAAAAGATTGGAATAGAGATGATTTTGATGCACATTGTAAAACACCTTGTCAGCATATTTTCTTTAACCATATGGTTGATCATAAAACACGAGGTAGACTTGATGTTGATGTGATTAATCCAGTAAAAGGCGAACCTGCCGTAGAGAATATCACATGGGCAGATAAATCCAAGATGGTTGATGGAGATTATGAATTTTTCGTACACAATTATTGTCATAGTAACGGTACATCAGGATTTACAGCAGAGATTGAATTTGATGGTCAGATTTATGAATTTGAATACGATCAACCTTTAAGACAGGGGCAGAACGTGCCAGTGGCTACAGTTACATTAAAAGATGGAGTATTCACAATCAAAGAGAAACTTCCATCAACAACATCTTCAAGAGAAATCTGGGGAATCAATACAAATCAGTTTGTGCCAGTCACAGTAATGTGTTATTCACCTAACTATTGGGACGAACAGACAGGTATTGGACACAAACATTATCTGTTTATGTTAAACGGATGCGTAAATGAAGATACACCAAATGGATTCTTTAATGAATTTTTGAAACAGGAATTAGTACAGCACAAGAGAGTATCTGAGACTTTACGAAGTAAGATGCATGTCACAGATGATCCGAACCAGTTATCAGGAATTGGTTTCAGTTCTACAAAACGAGATGATGTGATCGTCAAAGTCAAGGGTGCAACAGAAAGAGTTCTTAAAATTAAATTTTAACATAAAGGAGATTGAATTATGACAACAGAAAATTTATTCGAAATGGCAACTAGAAGCAAATTGAGATTCCCATCAACAAAGGGAGAATTATCCGTAGAAGATTTATGGGATTTATCCGATAAAGATTTAGACGTGGTTTATAAAAATCTGAAAGATCAGGAAGTTAAATCTTCAGAAGAAAGTCTGTTGGATGATGCAAATGTTGATCCAAAATTAACGGCTGCGATTGGCATTGTAAGATACATCTTTACAACAAAACGTAAAGAGAAACTTGCTGAGAAGGAACGTATTAATAAGAAACAGACACAGAAAAAGTATATTGATGCTCTTTCCAAGAAACAGGATGAGGCTATTGAGAAGATGTCAGAAGCGGAATTACGTGCAATGATTGATTCTTTCGAAGATTAAGATGATATGCCTACTCGTCATATTTGACGGGTGGGTGCTTAAAGAAAGGAGACTGGAATGATTTATAAATTAGAATTAGGCGATTGGTCGGAAGATGGGCATAAAATATCAGAAAGTTTTTTATTTGATTGTAACTATGATATTCATCAAATTCGACAAGCGTATAAAGACAGTTGTAAAAAGCTAGGAGTAGCTTTTAATTACAATGAAGATTATACGGGTCTAGGTCTTGGTTATAGAAGTGAGAGACTGATTTGGACAGAGTATCAAGAATCAGAAATGAGCGAAACAGCATTTGAAATTTTAAATAATTCTGGGTGTTTTAAAGAGGTTGATTTCTATAAAGAAGATGGCGTGTATTATATCGAAGAAAGGAAAGACTGTGCAAAACTTATTATGAATTTTATCGCACTGTCTATGCCTGAAGATTTTCGATATAAACTTGTCCAAGAGCCAAAAGTTGAATCGATTAATAGTTGGAATCATGAACTGAGACAGCACTTTGGGTATGGATTATTTGATTAATAAAACAGTAATTTAAAGGAAGGAGAGAAAATGAGACAGATTACAGACACACATACAGGAGAAATTATCTCCGATACAGATTTAACATTGGAATACTTATTTGTTGGTGATTATGGCAAGGAAAACAACATTAAGGCAGATTTTCTTGGGTATGATAAACGAATTGAAAAAGTTGAACATAAACCAGTTGATATTAGAGAAAAAATAGTTGTGACTGTTTCGTCACAGAAAGGTTGCCCGATGCATTGCAATTTCTGTGATTGCCCTAAACTTGGATTTAAAGGAAACGCATCGTTGCCAGAGTTAATGATGGAGATCACTTCTGGAATTGCTTTATCAGGAATCAGACATGGAGAACGATTAAATGTACATTATGCAAGAATGGGAGAGCCTACATTTAATCAAAATGTAATTGCTTCGGCTAAACAGATTGCACATATGTTAGCAGATCCAGACAGTGATATACATTTCAACACATATCATCCAGTAATTTCTACAATGATGCCAAAGGCAAATAATAATTTAAAAGAATTTTTACATAAATGGGTTAAAACTGGATTCGAATATGGTGGAGAAGATGGCTTTGGTCTTCAGTTCTCTATCAATACTCTTAATGAAGAACAAAGAAATGAAATGTTTCGAGGATGTTCATTATCTTTAACAGAGATCGGAGGCATTATTGATTGGTTGCCAATGCCAAAGAAACGTAAGTATACATTGAATTTTGCTGTTACATCCAAAAGTAATTTAGACGTAGATTTGATGAACAAGTATTTCGATAAGGAAAAATGCATTGTCAAGATTACTCCTATCCATGAAACAGTTGAAGCAGTTAACGAAGGATATGAGATCGTAACAGATTTTGACGTATATGAAAAATTTGAACAACCACTTGTAAAAGACGGTTGGGATGTAATTGTATTTGTTCCGTCGAAAGAAGAAGACACAGACAGAATTACATGTGGAAATTCATTAATTGCATTAGGAAATTAAATTGAAGAGGATGATTAAATATGGAAGTTAAAGCAAAATGGACAGGTCGTGGTTTTGCACTCTGTATTGGGGAATGGAAGCTTTATGTTGATGGCAAAGATGTTACCGATAAGATTCCAGAAGACTTACGCACAGAACCTATGAATACATATAAGAAATATGAGAGATGGTATTTCAAAGGTTGGGTTGAAGAATGGGAGTCATATTATGACGGACTGAAACAAGATGAATGGATTGAGTCTAATAAGTATTGGTTAGATGAAATTACAACAGATATTGATGTTCAGCGTCAGATTTTCAAGGCAATCAACGAAGAGGATTTTCGCCCTAATTCTTGTGGCGGATGTATTTAGCAACTAGGTTATGACATCTATATATGGTGTTGTAATAAATAAATTTTATAAACAAAGGAGATATTTATGATTGAAGTAATTGGAACAGTGGTACCAGTGGTTATTGCGGTAGGTGGCGTAGGAGCTATTATCGGTAGCGGTTATGTCAAAGCAAGTCCAGATAAAGCTTATATTATTTCTGGACTTAGAAAGACACCTAAGACATTAATTGGTAAGGCAGGGTTAAAAATCCCATTCTTTGAAAAAGCAGATCATCTTAATCTTGAGTTAATTCCAATTGATGTTAAGACATCAAGCTCTGTGCCTACAGCAGATTATATCAATATCAATGTAGATGCAGCGGTCAATGTAAAGGTTAGCAGTAATCCAGAAAGATTAAAACTTGCAGCAGAAAACTTCTTAAATAAGCCAGTAGGCGATATTGGACAGGTCGCAAGAGAAGTCCTTGAAGGTAATATGCGAGAGATCGTTGGAAAGATGAGCCTCGAAGAAATGGTTTCTGATCGTCAGAAATTTGCACAGCTTGTTACAGAAAATGCGAAGCCAGACCTTGCTGCAATGGGATTAGATATCATCAGTTTTAATGTGCAGAATTTTATGGATGATAATGATGTTATTGAAAATCTTGGTGTAGATAATGTTGTTAAAATTCAGAAGAAGGCTGCAATTTCCAGAGCTGAAAGCGAAAGAGATATTGAAAAAGCAAAAGCAATGGCTGAAAAAGAAGCGAATGATGCAAGGGTTGAGTCAGAAACAGCGATCGCAGAAAAGAATAACAATCTGGAAATTAAAAAATCTGAACTTGAGAAGATTTCAAAAGCAAAGAAGGCTGAGGCAGATGCAGCATACAAGATTCAGGAAGAAAAATCACGTAAAGAAATTGAAGTTGTAACTGCGGATGCTAATATTATGCGTCAGGAAAAGGAAATTGAACTGAAGCGTAAAGACGTTGAGGTAACAGAGCAGACATTAGATGCGCAGATTAAGAAACAAGCAGAAGCTGAAAAATATGCTTCTCAGCAGAGAGCAGATGCAGACTTATACAAGAGACAGAAAGAATCTGAAGCTAATAAATATGCTAAAGAAAAAGAAGCTGAATCTACAAAATATGCTATGGA
>ENA-ORUA01003707-ORUA01003707.1-human-gut-metagenome-genome-assembly--contig:-NODE-3707-length-10151-cov-6.133221_pt1 | contig 10151 bp, 6 predicted proteins | sample MGYA00242076_ERZ509201 | MGnify/ENA primary metagenome ERZ509201 (study PRJEB26280, sample SAMEA2338863) | human gut metagenome | biome: human gut; feature: human-associated habitat; material: faeces...
GCCTTCCGCCCCTTCTGGTAGGAAGCCCGCTTCGTCCTGCGTGCAGGCGGCAAGGGCGAACAGCAGGGCGATGGCTGCGAATATATGAATGGTTGTTCGTCTCATGATGCGTGTTGTTTAGGGGTAGCTATTGTTTCTTTAGCGTGGGCAATGCTCCGGTGAGTTCGTAACGCCACTCTAAACCTTTGTCCTGCAAGGCGGTGTTCATGGCATCAACGGCTTTCTGCCAGGTAACGACAGAGCCGTCCACCTTCGTGGCTTCGGTGCTTTTCTTATTGTAGCCGATACCTTGTTCATGATTGTTCTTCCAATAGCAGGCGGTCATCACGTTGGCGTAGTTATTTCCCAAAAAACCGCCGATATGTACATAGCCAGTGCTACTACCCGTACTGGTTACGTTGCCCGTGGCATAGCAGGCAAGGAGGCTGCTTCCTGCGTTCATTCCCACCAGACTGCCGCCAGCGATATTCTTTTTGGGGTCCATTTCTATGATCACGTTGCCTGTGGCATAGCAAGCGGTCAGGGTGGCACTCGAATTCGTCTGACCTGCCACGCCGCCGACATCGACCGTTCCCTTCACTGTGGCAGAGGAGCTGCATCCGGTGATGGAACCGCCTATTTGAACACCCACCACACCGCCGACATACACCGTGCCGCTGACGCTGCCCGACACCGAGCAGTTTTCAATGGTGCCCCAGCCAGATCCTACCACGCCGCCAATACTGCCGCCATATATTTGATTGCTTGTTATCTGTACGCCCTCCATCACCACGTTCTTCACCGTACCAGCTCTATTGAGCCAGCCGAACAGACCCGCATATTCGTCATTTGTCGTAAAGGTCAGCCCCGTAATGGTATGGCCGCCACCGTCGAAGGTGCCTTTGTATGAGTTGTCGTAGTCTGTGCCTATCGGTGTCCAGTCTTTGCCTGTGAGGTCAATGTCGGCGGTGAGGGTAATGTTAATGTCGCTCTTACCTCCGTTCACTAATTCGGCTATATTCATCAGACCATCGGCGGAGGTCACGGTGTAGCTGCCGTTGCTCTCTATGGTATAGCCCAGGTCTTTTGCCGCAGCGAGGGAGACGGTGTAGGTATATTCACCGCCCGCCTGCCAGTCGGTAGCATTCTTCATCTTATAAACGAAGGTTTTGCCGTTGGTGAAGGTGCAGGTAATGAAGGCCGTGCCAGCTGCCACACTTTGCGGGGCTACGAGGGCGGTATAGGTGTTGCTGCCCTTGCTGTACGGGACGATTATATCCGGGTTGTCGCCTTCGGTGGAGAGGCCCGTCAGCCGCACGGATGCCAGTCCCTCGGTGTAGTCCGTCAGAACGATGGTCACCCGCGCCGTGCGGTGGGTGAAGCGGAGCGTGGGGCTACCGTAAGTCACCGTCTGTCCGTCGGCTACGATGAGGTCACTGCCCTCAAAGTCTTTCTGGGCACTTTGGTTGGCTTTTACCTTTACCGCAGGTGGAGTTGTCTCGCCCTCGGTGTAGGGCCACCACGCCGTGACGGTGATGTCGTTGTGGTTGGTCCAGTAGTACGGGTCGGTGGAGGTCAGCGTGGCGCTGGTGGGGTCGGCGGCGGTGGGCGTTACGTCGTATGCCTTCACCGTGCCGTCCATCAGGACTGCCACGCTCTGCACACCCTCCCAATTGCCGTCCACCGGGGCACGGGTGCCGGCGGTGGCTGTCGCGGCGGGGTTCAGCCCCGTGGCGGTGAAGACGATGGGTGTGCCTTCCGCCCCTTCTGGTAGGAAGCCCGCTTCGTCCTGCGTGCAGGCGGCAAGGCCGAGCAGCAGGGCGATGGTTGCGGATATATGGATGGTTGTTCGTTTCATGATGCGTGTTGTTTAGGGGTTGTTATTGTTTCTTTTGCAGTACGGGCAGACCATCTGTGCCGAGTGCCCACTGGTAGTCATTGTCGGTGAGGGCGGTGTTCATGCCGTCAACGGCTGTCTGCCATTTCACGGTCGCGCCGTCCACCTTCGTGGCATCTACCGTTCCTCCAAAATTACGGAATTCTCCTTGCTCGTCATTGCCTCCCCAATAACAGGAAGTTATAGTATTGTAGTTGAAACGCACTATAGCTCCAGATTCATAATCTTTCAATGTGCCGTCAAACCAACAAGCTGTGATACTGCCATAATTTAAATCGGCTATACCACAAGTTCTACCATATGCAGAAATTTTTCCCGTCACAGAGCAGGCAATGATTTGACCATTATTTTGATCCACTATTCCAGCTGCTGATCCATTATTGCCATATAGATTCACATCTATGAGTTGTAGGTTCTTTATCACACCACGTAAATTTAATAACCCAAAAAGTTCAGTAGTCGCTGCTGAAAAGTTTAATCCCGTAATGCGGTGTCCCTGCCCATTAAAGACGCCGGAGTAACCTGGCCATGTGCCTATCTGTGTCCAATCCTTACCCGTCAGGTCGATGTCGGCGGTGAGGGTGCAATTTATCGATTCGTCCTTTTGTGCGGCTTTGTTCCATGCCAGCAGGCCGTCAGCGTTATAGACCGTGTAACTGCCGTCGTTCTGTATAGAATAGCCCAAATCCTCAGCCTCGCCGCTCTCGCCGCCGCCGTCAGCCCAGCTGCCGATGGTGCAACCCTCTAACGTCAAGCCGGTGGCGTTCACCTTGACGGTGTATTTATAGCGGTTGCCCGCTTCTAATACGACGTTGTTCTGCGGACGGAAGTAGAAGGTGCCGCCGCCGAGTTCCACCTTGACGAACGGTTTGCCTGCCGCAACGGTCTGCGGGGCGGTCAGTGCCTCGTAGGTGTTGCCGCTTGCGTTGTAAGTCTTGATGGCGGTCGGGTTGCCGTTATCGGCGGACAGGCTCACGAGGCTCACCGTGGCACCGGCAACGCTCGTGAATCCCGTGCCAGGCTTCAGTTCGATTGTCACGCGTGCCGTGCGGTGGGTAAATTCAAGAGTCGGGTTGTTAAATTCCACCTTCCGGTTCTCAGCAGAGATGAAGTCGCTGTTCTGGAAGTCAGCCAGTTTGCTTTGGTCTTCTGCCACCTTCACGGCAGGCATCTGTGTGATGTCGGCATTGTCGAAGGGCCACCATGCCGATATGGTAATCGGGTCGCGGCTGGTCCAGTAGTACGGGTCGTTCTCGCGTGAAAGCGTGGCACTCTTGAAATCGGTAGAAGCCGTTACGGTGTATTCCTTTACCGCATCGCCCATCTTGAGTGCCACGGAAGTGACGCCCTGCCAGTCGCCGTCCACAGAGGCACGGGTGGAAGGGGCTGCCAGCGGCGTTGCTTCTACGGACAATCCGGTGGCACGGATGACGACGGGGTATTCACCTTCGGGCAGACGGTTATCGCCAGCAAGTTCGTCCTGCGTGCAGGCGGCGAGGGCGAACAGCAGTGCGGTGGCTGCGGGGATAAATAATCTATGTCTCATAAATCTTCATTCTAATCGATTAATTATTAACATCCTACAGGTCAGCACCCACATCTCCACCGTCTATATCGTTCCACTTTGCAATGGTGGCTTCGCTGACTTCAAGGACTTTGTTGCGTACCTTGACGGTATAGGTATAGTTGTTGCCCGCCAGCAGTGCGCCATCGGGCATGGTGAGTGTGGCATGATATTCCTGACCTTTGTAATTCACAACCAACGGCAGGGATGCAACTGTCTGCGGGAAGAGGATGATCGATGACGTGAGATTGCCGTCTGCCAGATTCATGGTCAGTTCTCCGGTCTGTAGTCCGTTGTCTGCGGTGGCAATACCGTCGGCCGTGTTGAACGTACCGGTGAGTAACAATCCGTCCAGCGTGTAACGTTCAGGCTTGACCACGCTGAAATTCACGCCGTCGCCCGCCTCGAAGGTAAGGGTTATCTGGCTCATGCGGTGGTGGAAGGAGTTGTCTTCACCGCCTTTGGCGGTTTTGTCGGTGAAGCTTACTACCGGGTTGTTTTTGTCTCCCGTGGCTCCTGAAGCAAAGAGGAAGTCGATGGCAGGCTGGTTTTGCTGCGCCGTGGCATCGGTCGTGGCTGTGAGGATGCCTCCCGCCGCGTTGTACGGATAGTAGGCGCGGAAAGTATGGGTCTTTGCATCTTCGATATAGATAACCTTTCCTTCTGCCTCAAATTTCCCGTTTTTCAGGATGAAAGGCACGTTGCCGTACTGGGAATCGTTGCCGATGTCGGTGATGCCGATACGGTCGCCGGCAGTCCAGGTGGTTCCGCTGGCGCGGGTGGCGGGGGCGATGTTTGCGGTAAACTGGGCGGCCACGGGGTCACCGTTCAGGTTCTCGTTGTCGTTGTTGCAGGCTACCAGTGCGAGGGCGAGCGCTGCAAGTGTAAAAAATCTTGTCTTCATTATATCTATAATTTTATTATTTACAAATCAGCATTTACATCATCACCTTTCACTTCTTCCCAGCCGTTGATTTCGGCTCCGTCCACTTCCATGCCTTCGGGAGTCTCAACCAGCGTTCCGCCGAGGGTCAGCGATTTGCCCTTTCTGGTGTTGAACTCCTTGAGAGCTTCTGTGAGGTCGCTTTTCAACGTGGTGGGGCTCGGGTTGCCGTCCGCATAGCGGATTTCAGCCGTCAGCAGTTGTTCCGTGCCGGTCACACCCAGCAACCGCACCGTGGCTTTCCACTTGCCGGCATCGTCACCTTCGGTTATCTTGGTGAAGGGCAGCACGACGTTTGAAGCGGCTCCGTAGGTATCGGTAGCGAAATCGAGTGTTCTGGCTGCACCCGTCAGATAAGCAACAATCTCCGTGATGCGTCCGGCGGCATCACCCGTCGGTTTGACGACAAGCGTCAGTTCGCGTACCTGCTGCTTCATTGCGGCGGTCAGCGGATAGTCCTTGTCTTTCTCGATGCTCACCTGTTTCGTATAGGTGAAGAACCATCCAGGGGCATTGTTCACAAAGGCATCCGTGCCTGCCCGGTTTCCCGTGGCTGCGGCAATGGTGGCGGTGGTACCATTTACCGTGATTCCTTCAGCCGGGTTCCACACCGCAAGGGTGTAGCTGCCCGGAGCAAACAGATGGTCGGGGGCATGGGTGGCGGAAGTCTCCGTACCCGTATAGTCGCCCATGGTGACCGTCCACGTGGCAGGTATGTTGATACCCTCACCGCAGGCCGACCAGTCGGCTGTCACCGCAATTTTCCCATAGTCGGGATGCGGCGTGTCATAAAGCGTGTCCTTCACGCAGGAAGAGAGCAGCACGGCGGCTGTCATTCCTACCATATTTATATATTGTCTTGCTTTCATACTCTATTCCTCCGTATTAGAATAACTTCCATACCAATGTCACACCGGCGTTGATGGGGCCACACCAATTTTTTGTCTCGTTGCCACAGCGCACGCGCACACCATCGATGACTTCATATTTTTCGAAATCGGCATTCAGGTAGCCCAAACCGAGGTTGAAATCAAGAGCCAGTGCCTTGTTCAGCCGCAGCTGATAGCCGGCGGTGATGCCGCCACCCATCAGGTCGCCCTGCTTGCCTGTTTCGGAGAGCTTGTAGTTGAACTGTCCGGCCTTGAACATCGCGCCCAGATACCAGGCTTTCTTCTCACCCATATAGTAACGTACTTCCGGAGCCACTTCCCAGAGTGCATAGCGGCAATCTTTGTCATTCCAACTCCAAGAAGTCCACGAGCCGTTTACGGCAATGCCCCACGACGGGCAGATGCGCCATTCCACGCCAAGATCTGGTGTCATGGTAGCCCAGCGCAGCAGGTTGGCACGCAGGGAAAAATGATAGTCGGTTGGGGTTTCCAATGGCATGTCGGTAAGTTTATTTTGGTGAGCGGCTTTCTCGGCTTTTGCCTTTTCTGCGGCAAATCGGGCTTCTTCCGCTTTACGTTGCTCTTCGGCAAGCCGTTCCTGCTCGGCACGCTTCTCGGCTGCCAGTCGTTCGGCTTCCGCCTTGCGTCGTGCTTCCGCTTCCGCATCCGTCACGGCTGTTTCCTTTACCAGTACCGTCAGGCGCACGGTAACAAAATCACCCTCAGTCGCATGGTTGCGGGTAATGAAATTCTCCTCTTTTATTTCCGCGCGTGTAATCAGTTCGGATTTTACTCGATTGGCACGGATCTTCGCCGTTGCAAGGTTCTCGGCTTCACTGCTCTGCGAATTGCAGTATCCGTCAACCAGTAGCGGCAGTTTGCCGTCAAGAATTGTGGTTTTGTTGTTTTCGATACATTCCAACAGGCGGGCAAGTTCCGTGTCATTGCCATTCCAAGGCACGTAGAACATGTCCTTCTGCGGAACGAAGCGGAAGGTGTAGGTCGTGTCTGCTTTCTGCTGCGCAATGACAGGAAAAGTTACCGTCATCAGCCACAGAAACAGGGTAAGAAAAGTGATTTTTCTGCTCATATAAACTTGAATTTATTATCTTTGTCTTCTCCAAAGGTAATAAATGCCATTCAGCGCCCAAAATATTACAAAAACTTTTTCTGTTGAAATACAGCGTTTTATGAAAAATAGTCGTTTGAGCACTTTTCAAATTGTCGTTAGAGCACCTTTTTGTCGAATTAGCACTTTTTTTGTCGTTTGAGCACTTTTTGAAAATGGGTTTCTGAGACCTCTTTCAATGTTTTTTAGTATACAAATTATTCCCGATTTGCTTTTTTCCATTTGGCAGGCGTACATCCTTCCTTCTCGGAAAATAATTTGATAAAGTTACTGCGGGAAAGAAAACCGGAAGACTCAGCCAGCTTCTGTATATTGATTTCCGGATGTTCCTTCAGTATGTTTTTCGCATACTCCAACCGGAGACCGGTTATCCATTCGCGGAATGTCATTTTATACGTAGTCTTGATATAAGCGGAAAGATAGGTACGGTTCGTATGAAGTATTTCGGACAGTTCTTTTATGGTAAGTCCCTGCTGGACATAGCCGTCTGTCTTTATCCAGTTGGCCACTTTCTCTATAATTTCTGTATAGGACACTGGAACTTCTTTCTCAGAAACTATTTTAGGTTCTGTTTCTGTATCTGTCAGAAGTTCTTCTTCAGACTGTATATCTTGCTCAAAAGCATTTTCCACCTGTTCATAGAACAGCAGGTAGTTCTGATAGCTGTAGAAAAGATAGCTGTAGAACGGTATTGACGACAAAATCCAGATAAAAACATATTTGTCTGGCAGAAATGTCAGCAATCCGCATCCGACACCGAAGATAACAGCCCAATAAGTGAATATGGAAAGCCATTCGATATATGTACCTATATCATCCGCCTGAGTTTCATTGAAAATCCGAATGGCTCTACGGTATGCAATTATGACTCTGCGAGCTAAAACGACTCCAAAAACGACTAACCATACAGCTAAAGCAAATAAAGAGAATTTTTGCATGATTCCGCTTGGCAACAGGAACAACACAACTCCGGAAAGAGTTGAAAATATAATCCATAAAATGATATGTGTCCACACACGCCGTTTGGTAATGTAAAAACGATCAAGCAACATTATCAATGCCGAACTGAACAGAGAATAGCACAGGAAGTATGTGGACATGTTCATCAATATGGCAGAATCCGCATTTTTGAATCGGATACCAAAGAAGAAATGTACCGAATAATTTGCCGAAAGCAGCAGCATAGCTATACCCATAATCTGTCGGGAGCGGAGATAATTCTTGAAAATTTTCTTTTCAGGAGTCTTTGCAAACAAAAAATAAAAGCCGAAGAATAACATCAACGGCAGTGCGGTATAAAGTGAAAAACTGTATATAGATGGCTCCATTGTTATGCTTATTTGATTTTGATACAAAGTTACGTCTTTTTCTTCACAAATAGACACATAATCTATGATTTAACGTTATAGATTCGGTCATATTAGATTGAAAAATTATTAGAATTAAAGCCAGTGGTGAAAAATTCAACCACTGGCTTTTTCTGTCAAGACTTCGATATTAAAGTTTTACACCTTTGGATTCCGATAAACCGGGTCTCCCTATAATTAAATGACTGCGTACAAAGTCCACGTGCGGGCTTTCCGGCTGTTGTTCCGTCTGTTTTTTCTCGTTGCCTTGCCGGTTCTCTTCCGTGTTTTCCTGAGCCGGAGCCAGCTCAAGCTGTATCTTGCGGTCCAGTGCGGCGAGTTCGGACTTCAGCTGTTTCAGCTCGTCCTCCTTCTTCCACACCTTGCCCGCTATCTCCTGCAACTGCGGAATCTCCTTTTCCAGCACTTCGTTCTTAGACTTGTACTGGTCGATGATGGTCGGAATCCTCTCCAATGCGTTCAGAAAGTTTCGTGCGGCAGCAATCGGGTCTGCCATCGCCAGATGCCCGTTGTTGTAGGTGTACTTGTAGTTACCCTCCACCACGAAGCGGTTGTCAGTGAACTCCAGACCTTCTTTGAGTGTCCTCTCGCTGACCACCTTTATCGGAAAGCCGTAAAGTTCCCCGACAGCCTTGTACAGTCCACCAGTCGTGGCGTTCTTGGCGATTTCCTGCAAACGCTTACCGATGACCTTCTCATCCGTTGAATCCACGCCGTCCACCTTGACAAGATTAAGGCGGCTGCCTTCCTTATCAGTCTGCACAACGGAAAGAAAACGGTTCCAGTCTTCCGTCATGGCTTCGATGAAAGCCGTGTTGTTGCGCAGTTCTCCCGTCTTGGATTCCAGCTTGAACTCCGAATCGCGCTTGCCCTTGTTGAACGACTTGCGTTCCCCTTCAAGCGATGCGATACGCTTCTCCAGTTTCGCCTTGTCCAAAAGGTCGGTATTGCCGGAGAGCAACGCCATGTACTCCGAGAAATTCATGCCCGATTTCTCGTCCATCGCCCCCTCGTCGATGGTACGCGCGCCCATCGCCCCGCTTTTAAGCTGCGAGATGAACGTCTGCTTGCAGTGCAGCAGGTTGAACTTGTAGCTGTCCAGCGACTTTTCCACCGCGTAGATGATGACATCCACGTTGTTCTCGGCAAAATGCTTGGCAATCTCGTTCCCGGCTCTAACACCCCGTCCGTCACGCTGTTGCAGGTCGGACGGTCGCCACGGTGTATCAAGGTGATGGATGGCGACACATCTTTTCTGCGCATTCACGCCCGTTCCGAGCATACTTGTGGAGCCGAACAGCACGCGCACCGTCCCGGCGTTCATGGCATCTATCACCGCCTTACGAGCCTTATCCGTCTTACACTCCTGAATGAAGCGCACCTCACTTGCCGGTATGCCGTAATCCTCCACCAACTTGCGTTTTATCTCGCTGTACACGTTCCATCCTTCCCCCGGCTGATATGTCCCCAAGTCGGAGAACACGAACTGCGTACCCTTGTGCGCCTCGTACTTGTGGTAATACTCTGCAATCATCTTGGCACAATGGCTTGCCTTGTTGTCGGGATGGTCCTCGTAGTTCGGGTCTATCATGCGCATATCAAGAGCCATCTTTCTCGCGTAGTCGGTGGCGATGAGCATCTTCGCCTTTTCCTCCGTTTCCGACAGGGGTAACCTGCCAAGCAGAGTGGCATCGCCGGTTTTGGCAAACTGCATCAGCTTCTGTATGAAGTCCTCCTGCTCCGGTGTGGGCGGTATGTGGTGCAGTATCTCATTCTTGTTTGGTCTGTCCACACCTACATCCTCCGCCGTGCGGTAGTCGGTAATCTCGTTGTAGAAGGCGGCAAGCTCCGGCACCTTGATGAAATAGCGAAAACGCTCCTTCTGAACGATATTGTTCGTTACGTTGAACTCAAAATCGGTCGTCTTTTTGGCGAAGATGGCAGCCCAAGCATCGAAACAGCGGATGTCCTGCCGTTCCAGTTCGTTGGGGCGCAGGTATTTGAAGAGCAGGTACAGTTCCGTCAGACTGTTGGAAATGGTCGTGCCCGAAAGGAACGTAGCCCCCAAGTCCTTGCCCGTGCGTTCCTGTATGGTACGGATGGCAAAGAGCATATTCAGGGCCTTCTGGCTTCCTTCCGAGTTTCCCAATCCCGCCACACGGTCATGACGGGTGTTGAAAGTCAAGTTCTTGAACTGGTGACTCTCGTCAATGAAGATGTGGTCGATGCCCATCTGCTTGAAGTCCACCACATCATCCGTGCGGGACTTGATAGCGTGTTCCACCTTCTCCAGCTTCGCCACAAGGTTGTGCTTGCGCTTCTCCAGCCCTTTCAGCATCGCCCGCGACACGTTCTTGCCCTGCTGCCGCAAGACTTCGAGGT
>ENA-ORUA01003709-ORUA01003709.1-human-gut-metagenome-genome-assembly--contig:-NODE-3709-length-10145-cov-2.016452_pt1 | contig 10145 bp, 8 predicted proteins | sample MGYA00242076_ERZ509201 | MGnify/ENA primary metagenome ERZ509201 (study PRJEB26280, sample SAMEA2338863) | human gut metagenome | biome: human gut; feature: human-associated habitat; material: faeces...
GAAGATGGATGGTTTGTGTTCGAATACACTAATGCAATAATAAATGGCGACGGTGAGTTTATGATTGGACGCAATAATCCTGAGCTGCGATATGTGTGCGGGCAGGATTATGATACGCTTTTTAATGAGATTATGCAGAATACGGAAGTTCAGTATAATAGTGAAGTATTAGAAGGAGTCAAGCTGGAGGAGAATGTGCAATGATAAGCGGTATTCGTAAGAAGATAAGACTTGGTGATGTGCTTATCAGTGAAGGAAAGATTACGCAGGAACAGCTTGAATCGGCGCTCAAGGAGCAGAAGATTAAAGGAAAGCTTCTTGGTGATACGCTTGTTGATTTAGGCTATGTATCACAGGATGATATGATAGATGTGCTGTGCAGGCATCTTAATGTGGAATATGTAAATGTGGCAGCTGCGTCCATTGAAGAGAAAGCCGTAAGAACTATCGATGAAGACAATGCAAGGCGATTAAAACTCATCCCTTATATGTTTGATAAAAACAGGGCGAATGTTCTATGGGTTGCAATGGCTGATCCTATGGACATCATGGCGATAGATGATGTCAGTATCATAACAGGTATGGAAGTTGTACCGGTTCTCAGCAAGCTTTCTGACATTCAGACAGTTATCGATAAATATTTCGGACGAGAGAAGGCTATGGCGGTTGCTGAGGCATATAAGCAGGAGCAGGCGATATATGATAATGAGAATGCACAGGATGATGAAAAAAGGGAGGATGTTGAGAATTCGCCTATTGTACAGCTTGTGCGTAACATAATAGAGCAGGCAGCCGATATCCATATAGAGCCGTTTGAGTACAGTATAAGAATCCGGTATCGTATAGATGGTACATTAAACGAAGCGATAACCTATGATAAAGCATTGTATTCTGCTATGATAGCACGTATCAAGATTATATCCGGTATGGATATATCGGAGAAGAGAAAGCCTCAGGATGGACGTATAACAATCGATGTTGACCATAAGGAGTATGATATCCGAGTGTCAAGCCTTCCTACCTGTTATGGCGAGAAGGTTGTTATGAGACTTGCATTAAAGGCTGGCTTTAAGCGTGAGAAGAGCAAGCTTGGACTTAAGCCTGACGATATGGTGAAGTTTGACAATATTTTAAAGAATCCTCACGGAATCATACTTGTAACCGGACCGACAGGTTCAGGTAAGTCTACAACTCTCTATACGGCTCTTAGTGAGCTTAACAAGATGGACGTTAATATTATAACGGTAGAAGACCCTGTCGAGGCGAATATTGATGGTATAAATCAGGTAATGGTAAATTCAAAAGCTGACTTAACTTTTGCAAATGCACTTCGTTCGATTCTGCGGCAGGACCCTGATATTATCATGATAGGTGAGATACGAGATTCAGAGACTGCCAGTATTGCAGTAAAAGCATCTATAACAGGACATCTCGTTGTCAGTACACTGCATACTAACAATACAGCATCATCTGTATCACGTCTGATTGATATGGGCATTGAGCCTTATCTGTTAAGTGATTCGCTAGTTGGCATAATTGCGCAGAGACTTGTTAGGAGGCTGTGTGAATGCGGCAGGGACAATACAAGGGAAGCTACGGATGAGGAAAAAAGGATACTTGGTGTTGCACTTGACAAGCCATGTAAGCTTCATGAACCCAAGGGATGCAAGCTATGTAACAATATAGGTTATTACGGACGAATAGGTGTATACGAGATAATGCCTATCACAAAGCGCCTAAAGAGAATGATTGCTGACAAGTGCAATGCGGATGATATAATGGATGCAGCAGTCGAGGAAGGAATGCATACTCTCAGGGCTTCAGCAGTAGAGTATGTCCTTGATGGAACTACTACATTTTCAGAGATGATGAAGATTACATACAATGTGGATAATTAATATCGGACATCGGCAGACCGAATATAGACAGAATGTATATCAGTTATGATACAAAACTGTGTCTTGCAGATGCCAAAGGAGTTAATTACAGAAAAGAGGATTTATATGACTATAGAGGAACTTCTTATAACAGCAAAGGAAAATAAAGCATCAGATGTACATATCACAGTCGGACTTCCGCCTAAGATGCGTATCAATGGAATACTTGTGGATATGGATTATCCAAGACTTCTTCCGCCTGATACGGAGGCTGTCATAAGTACCATGATGAGTGATAAGAGATTGCAGCAGTTCGAGGAATTAGGTGAGATTGATTTTTCGTATTCCATCCCTCAGATTGGCCGTTACCGTGTGAACGTATTCCACCAGAGAGGTTCCATGGCGGCATCAATCCGTCTTGTATCTACTAAGATACCACTTCCGGAGGAGCTTGGAATCCCGAAATCGGTTGTTGACCTTTATCAGAAGAAGAGAGGTCTTGTCCTTGTAACAGGTCCTACCGGTTCAGGTAAGTCCACAACGCTTGCTTCCATCATCGACAGAATCAATTCTATGAGAGAGGTACATGTAATCACGCTTGAGGACCCTATAGAGTATCTTCATAACCACAAGAAGGCGATGGTCAATCAGAGAGAAGTCGGGCTTGATACACATTCTTATTCCAATGCGCTGCGCGCTGCACTCCGTGAGGATCCGGATGTAATACTTGTCGGAGAGATGAGAGACCTTGAGACAATATCCACCGCTATCACTGCTGCCGAGACAGGTCACCTTGTGCTGTCAACACTTCATACCATAGGTGCGGCAAGCACAATCGACCGTATTGTGGACGTATTCCCTCCGCACCAGCAGCAGCAGATAAGAGTTCAGCTCTCAATGGTGCTTGAGTCCGTTATCAGCCAGCAGCTTATTCCGACAGCCGATAAAAAGAGCAGAGTCGCAGCATTCGAGGTAATGCACAGCACCCCTGCCATCAAGAATCTTATCCGTGAAGCAAAGAGTCCGCAGATTAATTCGACGATACAGACCAGCAAAAAGCTTGGCATGCAGACCATGGATGACGCTATCTTCGACCTGTACATGAAGGGGGATATTGATAAGGAGAATGCTGTATCATACGCACAGGACAGCCAGATTATGGAAAAGAGGATAGATAATGCATTCTAGGTCAGGCTGTGCCTGATTCGGAATATTTAGAGCACTTTATACAGTTATCGAGCCGGTCAATGATGGGGTGTTCACCGTGGAAAAAGCTGCCGAAAAGGCAAGCATGTCCGTGGAAGAGTTCAGGAATGCGATGAAGAGCACAAACGCACAGAGCAGAGAATGATAGCGTAGTTGCTAAATGAAAAAAGATAATTATTAAATGTAAGCTCTCCGGATGTCCAGGAGGGCTTACATTTATTTTAAGAATATAATTTAATAAACAATTGTTTATAGTTATAGGATGTATATTGTTAATTGTTATGGAATCTGATATAGTCTTTAAAAAGCATATTTCTTTGATATATTCTATGGTTCTGTTTTATAAGATTTTATAAAAATCATGCGGCTATGGCAAATAGCTGTATTAAAAAGTCTATGCTTTATTTCCTGTTATTTTGTAAATTGAATTTTAACCGTCAAAAGAAGAAAGGGGAGTACGATGGGAAAAGAGACATATCTGGCGCATACCATAACGCAGACTGATTACGAGGCGCGGTATGACAGGGCAGCCAAGAAGCTGCTGGCAAATAAGCTAGTGCTTGCACATATCCTAAAGGATTGTGTTAAGGAGTATCAGGCCTGCAGCATTATGGACATAGCACAGAAATACATAGAAGGAGAGCCGGAGATAGGAACTACAGGGGTGTACATGGATGACAGCAGTTCTCCCGAACAGCCTGATATTAAGCCGGAGACGGTGGCGACACAGTCGGCAGAGGTGCAGGCAATGAATGCACAGGAGGTGAATGCACAGGAGGTGAATGCACAGGAGGTGAATGCACAGGCGATAAATGCACAGGCAATGAATACACAGTCGATGAAGGTGCAAGCAATGAATGAACAAGCAATGAATGCACATGCAATAAGTATACAAGCGATGAATACACAAGTGACGAAGGTACAGGGAATGGGCAATGAGGACATATCCCAGAATGAGGGAACAGTGTACTATGACGTGCGCTTCAATGCGATAGCACCGTCCACAGAAGAACTTGAGAATATAAGGCTTATCATCAATGCCGAGGCACAGAACCGGTTCAAACTGAAATATCCCCTGACAAAAAGAGCGGTATATTACGGAAGCAGGCTGATTTCAGCACAGCATGGAACGGTATTTACTAAGTCGGATTACCAGAAGCTGCGCAAGGTATATTCGATATGGATATGTGTAAATCCAGCGAAAAAGTTCAGAAATACGATAACACGCTATTCGCTAAAGCCGGAAACTATTATAGGGAATGCGGTCGAAGCACCGGAAAACTATGACTTGATAAATATAGTGATGGTATGCCTGGGAAAGATGGAGGAATGGAATGACAACAATCTTATAAAATTTCTTGGTGTCTTGTTCCAGAATGAGTTGTCAGCAAGGGAGAAAAAGGATATACTGGAAAGAGATTTCAATATACCTATGACCGAGACATTTGAAAGTGAGGTGGATGATATGTGCAATTTGAGCCAGGGTGTTGCGGAGAAAGCTATGCAGCAAGGAAGAACCCACATCCTTATTGAGTTGGTTAATGATGGGGTACTCACCATAGAAAAAGCTGCCGAAAAGGCAAGGATGTCCGTGGAAGAGTTCAGGAATGCGATGGAGAAGGCTAACACACAGGAATGATAGAAGCTGACATCAAGAAAAGCAGGGATAAGTACAGATATTAAAAGAATTAAGGCTCTTACATGGATATGACATGTAAGGGCTTTTACATTATGTCGATAATTGTAAAAAATAGGCATAATTTACCATAAACAGGTAAACTAAAGCTATGGACAAACGGAATAAGAATTACTATAATGGATATAAATGATTGATGAAAATAATAATAATTGTGCCTGCTTTCGGTACAAAATGTAGAAATTAAGCGAGGTTGTACACAATGGCAACATATTCGTACGAAATTGTCACAAAAGAAGGCAAAAAGAAAAAGGGTAATGTCGAGGCGGACAGCATAGATAAGGCAAGGACAGCACTGAAGGCTGAAGCGGGCATGATAGTCTCAGTCAAGGAGGCGTCACTTCTTAATAAGGATATTGATATAAATATCGGTAAGAAGAAGGCTTCGGTGAGAGATTTGTCGGTATTCTGCCGACAGTTCAACAGTATATTAAAGGCAGGAGTAAGCGTTATCGAGGCATTGGACATGCTCTCACAGCAGACCGAGAACAAGAAGCTTGCGGCGGCAATCATGGAGACTAAGACAAGCGTTGAGAAAGGTGAGACACTCTCCAACGCCATGCGCAAGCAGGGTGAAATGTTTCCTGAGATGCTTCTTAATATGGTAGCGGCAGGTGAACAGTCAGGTTCGCTTGAAAAGTCGCTGTCGAGAATGGCAGTGCACTTTGAAAAGGAAAATAAGCTCAAAGGACTTGTAAAGAAAGCCATGATGTACCCGGTAGTCCTCATCATAGTGGCAATCGCGGTTATGATAGTAATGCTTGTCGGAGTGCTCCCGGGATTCATGGAGACGTTCGAGGACATGGACATGGATATGCCCGCATATACACTAGCGGTTATGGGCTTCAGCGATTTTCTCATTGCCAACTGGATACCGATAGTTATTGTGATTGCAGGCATTGTGATTGGCGTAAAGATATATGCCGGTACACCTATGGGAAAAAGAGTGTTCGGCCAGCTTAAGCTCAAGGCACCGATATTCGGAAAGCTCAACACCAAGACAGCATGTTCGAGATTCGCAAGAACCATGTCGACACTTCTTGCGGCAGGTATGTCCGTGGTCGAGGCGTTATCAATAACATCTAAAGTAATAGGAAATGTAGTGTATGAAGATACACTTGCGGACACGCAGGAGAAGGTAAAGGGCGGACAGCCGCTCTCAAGACCACTCAGAACCAGCGGAATATTTCCGCCGATGATTGTACATATGGTAGGTATAGGAGAAGAGACAGGTAACCTTGAGGAGATGCTTGATAATGTAGCAGATTACTACGACGAAGAGGTTACGATGGCGACCGAGCAGATGACGGCACTCCTTGAGCCGCTCGTAATCGTGTTCCTTGCGGTTATCGTTGTCGCTATCATTGCCGCAGTGTATGCGCCGATGATGACGCTGTATAACGGAATCGGATAATGTTGAAAGGGCTGTATCAATGAAAATAAAGATTGTCAACTTTGGTCCTATAAAAGAATTTGAGTTTGATTTGTCGAAGAAGCTTATTGTCACCTACGGGGATAACAATATTGGTAAGTCCTACGCTATGCAGGTGGTGTATCTTTTGTTCAAAAAAATAATAGATGTAAGCACATTTGGAAGAACAATTAATTTGTTTAGTTATATTAAAGGAACACGGTTGGACAAAGATAAGGAACTTGGTTATTTAGCGGAACTGTTTGAAAATAAAGCTGATGAAAATAGATTATTTAAAGAGATAGAAAGTGTGGTATTCAGAAATATAACGAATGATGTTATGTATGACTTTGAAGATTCATGCTATAACACATTTGGAAATTTTGATGAGATTTTAAAAAAGAATCCACATGTATATGTATCGACTGATGAATTCTGTATGGACTTTGATTTGAAAGAGGAAAAGATAAACGGTTCAATTACAGGATTAAAAATATTGATTAGCTATGATGGAAGCATTTGGGGAGATAATAAATTAGAGTTTGATATTGATATGTCGAGTACAGGTGGAAATATTAGACAACAGATTGATGCTAAGCTGGCGCAGGTACAAACACATATAATTTTTACAATATTAAATCAGGTAGGACAGGTATATTTTATGCCTGCTTCAAAGACAGGAATTTATAGTGGAATGAGTGCTTTTGGTTCTATTGTAGCTGAACTTTCGAAAAGACGTTCTGATATAACGAGTACAATAGAATTGCCGGGAATATCAGAACCTATATCTGATTACTTTATCTCTTTATCAAGTATATCAAACAATGATAAGTTTGATAAGGATATAGATAGTGTTATTAGGGCTTGCTGTGATAAAATAGAAGGTTCTATTTTATTAGGACAAGTAACATTCGACAGCCGTAAGAATTCACTTATGTATGCTCCGAATAATATGGATGCACAGTTTACAATGGCAGAGGTGTCATCTATGGTTTCGGAAGTGTCACCGATAGTTGCATTTTTAAAGTATATTATTGTAAAAAAACAAAGCCTGAGTTCTGAAGGCAGAGGAATCTTATTTATAGAAGAGCCGGAAGCCCATCTTCACCCGAGTAATCAGGTTAAGCTTATGGAGATATTAACAGAGCTTACAAATGCAGGAATTACCTTAGTGATGTCCTCACACAGCAACTATGTGTTCAATAAATTGAACAATCTTGTCCTATCAGGAAAGTTGGACTATCATATATATCAGCCGATATATCTTGAGAAGGGTGCAGAGGGAAGTATTTCAAAACCTATGCACATAGATGAGTGTGGGGCTGATGATGAGAACTTCATTGATGTAAGTGAGGCACTGTATAACGAGCGTGAGCAGATTATACAGGAGCATAATGAGGGCGTGGAATGATATCGAGGATACAGAATGAACCTAAGTTAAAAAGCTGTATAAGGTATGAGATAGAGGATGAAGGCATTGAGGTTGGAGTTGATGAAAAATTGACACATTCCGAATATGCCGGAGTCAAGGTCGATGACTACTACAATGGGCTGCATGATGCCACGCCGCCTAAGGCGGCAGATTACATTGTCGCGGTGGACAATTCCTGTGATTCCTACAACCTGTATATTCTGGAAATGAAGAATGTCAAAGAACCCAGGTTCCTTGATATAAGAGCGATTCAGGATAAGTTTTCGACAACGATAAATGATTTTCTTTCTATCAGGTTTAAGGATATATTCCTAAGCGATAAATACAAATATAAGGACATTTGCCTGTATCTTGTATCGGATGCCTATGGGGTAGGAGGCAGCTTCCATTCACATGAGGAATATCGTAAATATCTTGGGAAAATAGATAAAAAAGATTCCCTAAAGGTCGACAACAATCTTGGAAGGAAGATATATAAATTCAGAAACAGGTTTTTGACGATACAATACGAGATACCGCCTAATCCTGTGATACATAAAACAACCTAATCCGGTTATCCCGGTGGGCGACCCGACCACCGCGTAACATATATGGGCATAAGCCTAAAAAAAATTATCTATATTTAAAGGAGATATTTAAGCATGAAGAAGTTAAACAAGAATAATAAGGGTTTCTCTCTCGTAGAGCTCTTAGTAGTAATCGCTATCATGGTAGTATTAGTTGGTGTACTTGCACCTACACTTCTTGGTAATATTGAGAAGTCAAGAGTATCATCTGATATCCAGACGCTTGACTCAGTTGCATCGGCAATACAGAATACTCTTGCTACAGAGAGCGCATATGGTGTTGCAACAGATGCAACTAATGGCTATACAAAACCTACACAGCTTAAGACAGTTATAGCAGCAACAGGTAATAGCTTTATAACAGTACTTCATGAGTATTTAGCTACGATGCCAACTTTAAAGGGAAGCTCAGCAAATGCTGACAATATTTATTTTGCTATAAATGCAACAAATGGACAGGTTACTGTATGGGCTGTTGCTTCAACAGATACTGTTGATTCATCAACACCTGTGCCAACGGGTACAGCTTCTGGTACGGTAACAGGTACTGTACTTAATTCGAAGCAGACGAACTATATTGTTGTAAGATAATATGATTTCATATGTATCTCTATACATAATCATCTTCCTCTTCGGAATCGTGATAGGCAGCTTTTTAAATGTCTGCATTTACAGGCTGCCGCTTAAAGAGAATATTGCGACTATAGGTTCCCACTGCATGGGCTGTGGGCACAGATTAAGATGGTACGATTTGGTGCCGTTGTTCTCCTGGCTGCAGCTTCGCGGTAAGTGCCGATATTGCAAGGCAAAGATTTCAGTGCAATATCCGTTCATCGAAGCGATGAACGGAATCGGGTATGTACTGATATTCATTATCAATGACATAAATATTGACAGCATACTGTTATGTCTGTTTTTCTCAGCTCTGGTTGTGCTGTCAGTCATCGACTGGAGAACCTATGAGATACCGATAGGTGTCAACATTACCATTCTGGTGCTCGGTGTGTTAAGAACCGCGCTCGACTACCACAATATTGTCTCACACCTTATCGGATTTGTTTGTGTCAGTGCTTTTCTGCTTCTGCTAATCCTTATAACAGGCGGCAGGGCGATGGGTGGCGGTGATGTGAAGCTCATGGCAGCCGCAGGACTTTTCCTTGGATGGAGAGAAGTCACACTGGGCTTTTTCCTAGGCTGCATAATAGGTTCGATAATTCACCTGTTACTTATGAAGTTTGCCAACAAGGGCAGACAGCTCGCATTCGGACCATACCTCTCGGTTGGAATGGTCATAGCAATGCTGTTTGGAGATACACTTATAAAATGGTATCTCAGACTTTTCTGATTTAAGAGAACTACATATCGCATAGATTGATAGTTCTCTTACATATCTCTACTTACAAAAGGTATCCTATTGTAGCAAAGCGGGTAAGCAGTGATATGTAAGAGGACTATATTAATATAACCGTATAATTGAGCTGGTCTAAAAAATAACATCAGGTGTTTAGATTTTAAGTTTCGCAATTATAAGTATTAATAAATAGTTATCTGCACAACTTGGATTTCACACTCAACAGTTGTGAAATTTTACTGGTACACTTCAAGACCTTTTTGAACGCGTCGGTACTTAGCGGCTGTATTTTAGCCACTTATGTACCGCTACGTGTTCAAATGAACGAGAGTGTGTCTGGAAGTGTACCAGCAAAATTTCGCAACGTCCGACTTAAAAAATAGTTTAGCCAATCATAAGTATTAAATAACAGCAAAAGGAGAACATCTCATGGCTTCTAAGGTCACTAAATTTATCACAATCTCAATAGGAAGTTCGGAAATTAAGCTCGCTGAACTTGACAGCAGCAAGAAGAACATTTCCGCCCTTTGGGCAGAGACGGTTCCGACACCGCCGGATGCTTATGATGAGGGAGAAATAGTTGATATTGAAAAAATTTCTAAGTCC
>ENA-ORUA01003718-ORUA01003718.1-human-gut-metagenome-genome-assembly--contig:-NODE-3718-length-10125-cov-5.923833_pt1 | contig 10125 bp, 10 predicted proteins | sample MGYA00242076_ERZ509201 | MGnify/ENA primary metagenome ERZ509201 (study PRJEB26280, sample SAMEA2338863) | human gut metagenome | biome: human gut; feature: human-associated habitat; material: faeces...
TTCGAAATCCATACACAGGTGATCTCAAAAAAGATCGTGCAGGGAATTACATATCAGAAAAGAAGGATCGTGAGAATCACGGGATCGGGTTGAAATCGGTGCGGAAAGTGGTGGAGAAGTATGAAGGTGTTATAGAAATTCATACAGAGAACCAGATTTTTGAAATATGTGTGATTATATAGACCGCTGAAAGGCGAAGATTGTAAACAAAAAATACAAAGGAAGAAAATATGGAAAAGATATTCTGGGAGATTTTGGCGGCTTCCGCGCTGGTTATTACAATGGAACAGTTTTTTTCGGCATTTTTAAAGAAAAAAATTGTGGGATGGAAATATACAGGTATGTGGATTTTTTTCTTCCTGTATCATATGAGCATAATGGGTTTAGTAAAGGGACCTTTAGCGACTATGACTGGAAATGTAATTGCTTTGGCCATTATCTGCTGGTGTTCCTATCAAACGACATTTGCGATAAATATTATGATGATATTGCTTGCGATTTCACTAAGTGGAATATCGGAAGGCGTTATTGCAATATTTATCTTACTGGTTCAGGGAGATTTGACTGGAAATCTGTATCTGTATTCGGTGATGGGGAAAATTGTTTTTTGGATTTGCATTCGGATTTTGTGCCTGCTATGCAAAGGAAAGGTGGAAGGAGTACAAAAGAAAGGATACGGCATTTTTCTGATCATAATTGCAAATGTAAACATCTGGGTACTGATAGGAAATCTTACAATATCAATCCATGCAGAAGGCGATCTGGTAAAAATCTGGTCAGGAATTATTACATTCATGTTATTGTTGGTTGATATGATTGCACTGAAATTGTATCTAATATATCAGGAAAAAGTGGAAGAAAAAAGTATGAAGCAGCTGTATGCTGAACAGGTTCGAATGTATGACGAAGAGTTACATGAAAAGCAAAAAACAATAGATGGAGTCCGCAGAACCCGACACGATATAAAAAACCATATGATCTATTTACAGGAGTTATTGGCAGAAAATCCGGACGAAGCGAAGAAGTTTCTGAAAGAATATCTTGGCGAAAATATAGATAACAAAAGTGAATTATCCAAAAGTGGAAATCTGGCGGTAGATGCATTAATTAACTATAAAAATATCATTTCCAGAGAAAAAGGAATCACCATCCACCTGGAAAGCCAGATACCGGCGGAACTGCCGTATGAATCTACAGATCTGAGTATCATTCTGGGCAATCTGCTGGATAATGCGATGGAGGCAACAGAGAAGCTTGAGAATGAGAAAGATATCTTTGTGAGTCTGCTGTATCAGAAAGAAAAATTGCTCATTAAGATTCGAAATCCATACACAGGTGATCTCAAAAAAGATCGTGCAGGGAATTACATATCCGAAAAGAAGGATCGTGAGAATCACGGAATCGGGTTGAAATCGGTGCGGAAAGTGGTGGAGAAGTATGAAGGCGTTATGGAAATTCATACGGAAGATCAGACTTTTGAAGTATATGTGATTTTATAAGTTGGATAAAAATTAAAGAACAGAATTCTGAGACAACAGTAGGTTTATGATCCTGTTAAAGTAAATGTTGCATTTTAATTGCATTTTATGCCAAATTGTTACGAGATATCACCAGAAATGCTACAATTTGCTAAGAAATATTAGCTTGTTATGCGGAGAAATTAAGTTTCAGTTACGTTTTTCAAATTCTGTTTACAGGGGAATTTTCGGGTGCTATAATCCAATCAAATACTTTGATATGCAAATTATTCGAAATGCAGGAAGGGAAAAGATACCCGGGCAGAGGAGACGGACAGTAAGAGACAGAGGGGTTGAACCTGCAGGAACAAGTGGTTTGCGCCATCGAAAAGGATGGCAGAAATGGAGGAAGCTATGAAGAGAAAAAGCATGATGGTAGCAGTGTTGATGGCAAGTATGGTACTGGGAGCCTGCGGGAAAAAGACAGAGACGAGTGTGGTGGAAGACCCGGTAGTTTCGGAAGCACCGGCAGAGGAAACAACAACGGAGGAAACACCGACGGAAGAAGCGTCATCAGGTGAAACACAGACAGGGGAGACAACAGAAGAAGCATCCAACGAAGCAGCAACCGGCGAGACAGAACAGAGCACAAAAGGGGTTGATGTCGGTGATTATCTGGAGAATTTCGGAGAGCTGAAAAATATCTTACAGATGACAACGACAGAGTGCTGGCAGTTCCCGAATGCACAGTCCTATGTGTCAGACGGGTTTTATCTGGAGTGGCAGGGCGAGACATTCAGTATGAAAAATGAAGGCAATCAGGCAGTGGCACTGTATGGAATCCATATCGGGGATGAAGCGGGAGCATCCGGAAAAGCCATGACCGATCATGGATGGACAGAGTACCAGTATGGTGGCTATATCATGCAGACAGACAAAGCGCAGTATTATATGGAACTGGAAAGTGATGAGAACGGAAAAGTAACTTCCTGGTATCTGAACAACTGGCCGGAAGGGGATATCACAGAGGCATACGATTCTCTGGAAAAACAGTAAGTAATTGTTGCATTTAGATTGCAATTTATGCCGAATGATTATGAGTTGTGGCAGGAAATGCTACAATTTAATAAAAAGCGGTTTGCCATAGGGAGTAATGGCAGAAATGGAGGAAACTATGAAGAGAAAAAGCATGATCGTAGCAGTGTTGATGGCAAGTATGGTACTGGGAGCCTGTGGGAACAAAGCGGAGACAAGCGCAACAGAGGATGCGGTAGTTTCGGAAGCACCAACGGAGGAGGCAACAACTCTGGAGCCGGAAGATACAACCGAAGATACTGCGCAGAGTGCAGGGGAGGCACAGACGGACAGCAGCAGTTCTTCAGGAAGTGCAAGTACCGGTTCAGACAGCACAACAGGAACAAAGGGAAGTACATCGTCAGATAAGAACTCCGGTAATGCTGCAAGCAGCACAACAACGGGAAGCAGTTCTGCAAAACAGGGTACATCTTCCGGCAGTGAGAGTGCACAGGCGGAAACGGGCAGTCAGGACAGTACACAGACTACAGGTGTTCAGGCAAAATATCAGATGTATGCAGGAACTTATTTTGATGAAGTTGTGTATACATTTGCAGACGATGATGTTGAGGGAAAACCGTATTGTGAGATTAATGTCTCAAACGTAACTGCGACATCTTTTGACTTTACGATTTACGATGTGGACGGAGCAAACCGGAGCTTAAAATTCAAAACACATACAGCAGTATTTACCGGAGACGGAACACAGGCGGAGTATAATGGAAAAGGATATCATCTGGTATTTACTTTCCCGGATGATCGCGGAGCACTTCCGGATGTAGTATGTATGCAGGTATCCGGTCTGAAAGATATGGGTGGATGCATGTATGTAAACAATAATGTTCCAGGACATGAATTTGGCTGAGTAAAGAACAGAAGTTATAAAAAGAGAGTATAAATAAAGGTTATTATTGTAAAAAAACCATGACGAGTAAGAGCATACAAAAGTATTAAACGGTAACGGAGAGGGGAGAACTCCGACGCCGGAAAGACCGGGCAGCAGATCCAGGGGAGTGGAATCTGCGTGCCCGGTTTTTGGTGTATTTCATAGTGATTTTCCGCCAGGCGGAACCATTTTGATGATGCAGGGAGAAAAAGATTTGCAAAATCTACTTTCTATCTATGCGGTTTTGTGGGATAATAAAAAAAGAAACATGCGGGAAACCGTACAGGGAGAGGAGAATAGTAATTATGAGACGAAAAATAATGATGACAGGTATATTAGCGATGAGCATGGTATTTGCTGCGTGTGGATCCGGTGCATCTACAGAAGTTGAGCAGGAAGATACCGAAGTGATACAGGAAGAAACTCCGGAAGCGGAGGATGAGCCGGAAGTTACAGAAACCCCGGAGGCAACGGTCACACCGGAAGAGTCGCCGGAGGCAATGGTGACAGCTGCGCCGGATGATGAAGAGGCACAGAAGGAGGAGACGATGCAGGCGATTCCGCAGGATCTTACACCGGTAGCTGCACAGTATCAGGTGTATGAGGGAACCTATAAAGATATAAATCTTAACGAGGCGATGTCCGCAGATGGCGGAAGTAATTCATACTGTCAGATTGAAGTGTCCAATATCACCGATCAGTCTTTTGATTTCACGGTATATCAGATGACCGACGGAAATAAGAAAGAAGTGCTGGATACCAGAACCGCTACATTTGTGGAAGATGGAACAAAAGCAGTATCAGAAAAGGACGGAACGAATCTGGTATTTACCTTCCCGGACAGCTGGAATGCACTGCCGAAGGTTGTGGAGATGCAGGTGAGCGGTCTGGATGTACTGGAAGGAAATTCCTATGTCAATAACAATGTTCCGGGATATGAATTCGGTTAAAGAACGATCTGCAAAAAGATAAGATGATAAAAAACATGTCTGTATCTTCCCAGTTTGGAAGTACAGACATGTTTTTTCTAGTGTAAAAATGACAGGAACACGTTCAAAAATCAGGATTCGTGGACGATAATGTCCGCAAACTGTGCCCGTGTCACCTCTGCGAGTTCCTGGGGATTCAGGCAGATGGTTGTGCCGATCCGACCGCCGCTGACATAGATCTTATCAAAATTTTCCGCACTGTTGTGGATGAAGGTAGGGAAAAGTTTCTTCATTCCCAGCGGGCTGCAGCCGCCCCGGACATAACCGGTGATTTTTGTGATCTCTTTTACCGGGATCAGCTCCACGGATTTTTCTCCGGCTACTTTGGCAGCCTGTTTTAACTGCACTTCTTCCGCGATGGGAACCACGAAAACATAGTATTGTTTGCTTTTTCCCTGTGCCACCAGTGTCTTGAAAGACTGTTCTACCGGTGCACCTGTTTTTTCGGCGGTATGAAGACCGTCGATAAATTCATCACATTCATATTGAATCATGTCGTACTGGATATGGTGTTTGTCCAGCATGCGCATGGCATTTGTTTTTACTTCTTTACTCATGTTTATCACCTCAACAGGATTATACACATTTTTTTTATGGAGGGCAATATCCACTGAAATTTTCCTGTTGTTTTTAGCTACTTTTGCCAAAAAGAAGAAAATCAGAAAAATCCACTAGACAAATCCGAAAAGGGCGAATATAATTAGCCCATAACAAATCCAGATGTAGCGATTCAGTTGCAGATTTCCAGAAAACGAATTGAACAAAATAAAGGGAAGTGGAGATTACTATGGACTTTTCTATGCTTTTTTGCATTATTTTTACCATGGGAGCAGTGTTTTTTGACTGCAAGTGGGAGAAAGTTCCCAATCTGTGGATACTGACCGGATGGCAGATCAGTATGACGGAGCATCTGTGCAGACAGGTTGCACAGGGGCTTGGCGAAGCGGTATTCCGCTTCTGGGGAGGGAGTTTGCTGGTGCTGTTTCTGTTCTTTCCGCTGTTTTTGGGAAAGATGATCGGGACCGGCGATATCAAAGTGTTTGCAGTGCTCGGCAGCGTATTTGGTCCCGGAAAGATCCTTGGCTGTATCGTGGCGGCATTTCTGCTTGGAGCGCTGGAATCTGTATTTTTTCTGTTCTTTCGCTGCGACTGGCGGCAGCGGTTCTTATATTTTCTTCAGTATGTGCAGCGGGCATGTACGGAACGATCACTTCCACCATATCTGGTGCCGGGAAAAAGACCGGAAAATATCCATTTTACAATACCAATTTTAGGCAGCGTATTGCTGCTGTATCTGGGAGGGCGAGGATGAGCGAACGAAATATTTTTGCAGTGTGTGATCTGGATGTGGATTACGCCTATCATTTTATGGAGTACCTGAGTAAGAAGAAAAATATCCCGTTTGAGGTGCGGGTGTTTACGAGTGCCGTGAGTTTTCAGGAATATGTAAAGGAGCATCCGGTAGAACTGCTTCTGATCTCCGAGAAAGCGATGAACAGTGAGATCCGGCAGGCGAAGATCGGACAGATCCTGATCTTATCGGATGGTGTGTCTGCCAGAAGATATGAGGAATATCCGTCGATCTACAAATATCAGTCATCGAATCAGGTGATCCGGGAAGCTCTTGAACACTACGGGGAGAGCGGCGCGGGAATGGTACAGTCGTTAAAATTGGAGAAGAAAAAGATGGAGGTGATCGGGGTGTATTCGCCGGTCGGACGGACGATGAAGACAACATTTGCGCTGACGCTGGGGCAGATCCTGGCGAAGAAACGGGCGTGTCTGTACCTGAATCTGGAAGCGTATTCCGGGTTTGAATATCTGATGGAACGGAAATTTGAGCAGACACTGGGTGATCTGCTGTATTATCTGCGGCTGGAATCGGATCAGCTGGTTACAAAGATGGGATCGATGGTGCAGAGTATCAACAATCTGGACTATCTGCCGCCGGTGCTTTCGATGGAGGATATCCAGAGTACAACGGCGGAGGAATGGATCCGGCTGTTGCAGCAGATCATCGATTACAGCAATTATGATGTGATCATTCTGGATCTGGGGGACAGCGTCAGCCAGCTGTATCAACTCCTGGAACAGTGTACCAGAATCTATATGCCGATCCGGGCAGATCCGGTTTCCCAGGCGAAGATCCAGCAGTTTGAACATACGCTTCAGGTGTGGGAGAAACAGGCGGTACTCGACCGGATCCGGAAGATCAAACCGCCGTATCATCGCAGTACGAGGAGCGGAACCGGATACATGGATGATCTGGTGTGGAGTGAGCTGGGAGATTATGTGAGAGAGATGATCCGAAAGGAATGGGAGGACGGATGATGAAACAGGAACAGTTTGCCGGCATGCGGGCGAGACTGATGGAACAGCTGCAACAGGGAGTGGAATGGTCGGATGAGGCGATTCTGGAACGGATCGATCAGCTGGTGTCGGAGGCAGCAAGAGAGAACCGGCTGCCGGTGAGCCGGAGAGAGGAGATCCGGAGAGAACTGTTTTATTCGGTGCGAAAACTGGATATTTTGCAGGAACTGCTGGATGATGACCGGGTGACAGAGATCATGGTAAACGGGTATCAGAAGATCTTCGTGGAGCGGAACGGACAGAAAAGCAGATGGGAAAAGTCTTTCGTGTCCAGAGAAAAGCTGGAAGATGTCGTGCAGCAGATCGCCGGAAAATGCAACCGCGTGATCAATGAAAATTCGCCGATCGTGGATGCGAGACTGGAAAACGGTTCCCGTGTCAATGCGGTCATCTATCCGGTCGCGTTGGACGGACCGATTCTGACGATCCGCCGTTTTCCGGATCATGCGATCACGATGGAGGATCTGATCGCGAAAGAGAGTATCACGAGAGAAGCGGCAACCTTTCTGGAACATCTGGTAAAAGCGAGATATTCGATCCTGATCGGCGGAGGGACATCCTCCGGCAAAACAACATTTCTGAATGCGTTATCCAACGCGATTCCCCATGAGGAACGGATTATTACCATTGAAGATTCGGCAGAGTTACAGATTCAGGGTGTGGAAAATCTGGTGCGTCTGGAGGCAAAACCTGCCAATATGGAAGGAAACCGGGAGATTACGATCCGGGATCTGATCCGCACCGCGCTTCGTATGGCGCCGGATCGCATTATCGTGGGCGAGATCCGCGGGGAGGAGGCGGTGGATCTTTTGCAGGCCTGGAACACCGGTCATGACGGAAGTCTTGGAACGGCACACGCCAACAGTACGAAAGATATGATTTCCCGTGTGGAGACGATGGTACTGATGGGGATGGAACTGCCGCTTGAGGCGGTGCGAAGACAGATTGCGTCCGGGGTGGAACTTCTGGTGCATCTGGAACGGGCAAGAGATGGAAAACGGCAGGTCGCGGAGATCGCAGAGATTCTCGGATTTGCAGAGGGAGAGGTGCGGATGCATGGGCTATACAAAAGGGAAAAGGATCAGCTTAAAAAGACCGGAGAGCTGGCACACAGGGAGAAACTGGAACGGTGCTTCGGTGAGAACGAATTATAAAACGTATGTATTTTCCAAAAAAGAGTGGATCTTTTGCCTGTTACAGAGCATCGGGATCACGGGAGTTGTGAATCTGTTCTGTTACCGTTCCTGGTGGGCGTGGGGACTGGTGATCCCGGTTGGCATCTGGTATACCAGATGGAAGCAGAAAGAGATGGCAGAGCGAAGACGGCGAATTCTGCAAAATCATTTTAAGGATGTGTTGCAGAGTTTACAGACCGCAGTACGGGCGGGATATTCGATGGAGCAGAGTGTAACGGAATGTCGCAGGGAGATGGAGCGGCTTTTCGGAGAGCGGGATGATCTGGTGAGAGAACTGCGGTATATGGAAAGTCAGATGCAGGTGGGTGTGCCGGTGGAGCAGTTGTTTTGGAATCTCGGACAGCGCTCCGGTGTGGAAGAAATCCGCAACTTTGGGGATATCTTTCTGATCGCGCGGCGTTCCGGTGGAAATCTCGGGAAAATTCTCGGCAATCTTGCAGAAGTACTGGGAGAAAAGATCCGGGTTACCGGGGAAATACAGGTGGCGATCGCAGGGAAAAAACTGGAACAGATGGTGATGAGCCTGGTTCCAGGGGCGATGATCCTTTATATGCAGCTGACTTCCCGTGGATTTCTCGATGTGTTATATCACAATCTGCCGGGGGCACTGGTGATGACCGGATGTCTGGGTGTGTATCTGTTCAGCTTCCGGATGGGAAGAAAGATTGTGAGGATTCAGGTATGAATGTAGTTCTGGGAATGGCTCTTTTGCTGCTGATAGCAGTGTTCAGCATTATAACTTCAAAAGAAAAAGGAAACCGGAGAAAAAAGGGAGCCAGATGGATCCACCGGTGGAGCCGGAAAAAGGGCTGGGAGCTTCCGGAATGGCTGACGGATGAATGTATCTGGCAGACAGAACTTGCGGCTCTGGCTGCGGGCATGCTTCTGGTTGTAACAGGGATGGTCGGACATGCAGAAAACATGCAGGCAGTTTCCGAGCTGCGGCGTCCGGCGTACGGACAGGGTGTACAGGAAGAAAATCTTCAGGTGGAATGGAAAGATGAGCAGGGAAAACGCCAGAAAGAAGAAATGACCGTACAGGTGACAGAAAAACAGTTTTCCGAAAGCGAGATAGAAGAGATTTTCTCAGGGTTACGCGACAGGATCGAAAACGAGATGCTGGGGGAGAATGATTCGCTGGATCATGTGGATCATCCGCTGCATCTGTGTGAGGAACTGCCGGACTGTCCGGTAACGATCCGGTGGTTCAGCAGCCGGCCGGAGATCATGGACTGGGAAGGAACATATGGGGAAATGATCGGGGAAGAGGGAGAAGAAGTGATCCTCACAGCAACGGCCCAGCTGCAGGGGAAGGAATGGCAGGAGAGCTGGAATGTCCTTGTATTTCCCAGGGTTTCCGGGGAAAAAGAACAGGTGGAAGATATGGTGGAAAAGGCAAATGCAGATACGGCAGGAGGCTCGGAATGGATGCAGCTTCCGGCAGTATTACACGGAGAAAAACTGATCTGGAAACGGGCAGGAGACGGGATGCAGTACGGAGCGGCTTTGCTTGCGCTTGTATTTCCGGCAATGGTACTTCTGCACAGACAGCAGAAAGAAAAGGAACAGAAAAAGAAGGAACGGCAGCAGATGCAGCAGGATTATCCGGAGATTGTGACAAAATTGCAGCTGTTGTTAAGTACCGGGATGAATCTTCGAAAGTCGGTGGAGCGGATTGCGAATGATTATCTTTCTTATATGCGCAGAGAGGAGGTGAGAAAGGCTTATGAGATACTTGTGGAAATCTGCAGGGAGATGGAGCGCGGTCTCGGAGAAAAAGAGGCTTATGAACAGCTGGGAGAGCGCTGGGGACTGTTGTCTTACCGGACATTGTCTTCTATTCTGGTTCAGTGTCTGCAAAAAGGAAGTAACGGCGTGGAACAGGTTCTGGCAAAAGAGGCGGAGCAGGCACAGCGGCTTCGCAGGCAGCAGGCGCAGATCCTCGGGGAGCAGGCATCCACCCGGCTGCTCTTCCCGATGATTTTAATGTTGCTCGTGGTGTTTGTGATTCTGCTGGTGCCGGCATGGCTGATGTTTGCAGTCTGACGGTGTGGGACAGAAACGCATATTATTTTTGTGATAATAGAAGATTTGTAACTATTCAGTAGGTAGTATTCCGCGAGGTGTTTTGGCATGAACATGCCAAAATCCCG
>ENA-ORUA01003719-ORUA01003719.1-human-gut-metagenome-genome-assembly--contig:-NODE-3719-length-10124-cov-6.238951_pt1 | contig 10124 bp, 7 predicted proteins | sample MGYA00242076_ERZ509201 | MGnify/ENA primary metagenome ERZ509201 (study PRJEB26280, sample SAMEA2338863) | human gut metagenome | biome: human gut; feature: human-associated habitat; material: faeces...
GTCCCGCCTGCGGCTTCCACCCGGCGCATCACGTCCAGCACCTGTTCCAGCGTCATCTCGGCGCTGTTGTAAACGGCGCACTCCGGCTTCGCCAGCCCCAGCAGAGCCGGGTTGACCAGACTGCCCGCATAAATGATGCAGTCGGCTTCCTGCAGCAGGGCCGCGCCCCGCCGGGTGATGAGGTCAGGTGCGCCGGGGCCTGCGCCTACAAAATGTACCATCTCAATGCTCCTTCCATTCGTTCAGCAGTTGTGCGGCAGTGTCGGTGGCTCCCAGCGGGCCGTGCTGGTTGGAAAACAGCACCGCCCCCACCCGGAACGCCCCGCAGGCCCGCCGGTCAAGGTGGAGCTGGACTGCCCGCAGCAGGCTTTCCAGCACCGGAGCCCGCAGGCCGGCGCTGTCCAGGAGTTCCAGACAGGCATCGGTGGTGGCAGCGTTCATCAGGGCGGCGCAGACTTCCCGGGAAGCGCCGCAGAGCGCCGCATGGGTGCAGAACAGCTCGGTGCGGCAGTCGGCAGTGTGGGAATGGGTGTTCATAATACCGCCCGCCACCTTGACCAGCTTGCCCACATGGCCCACCAGAAGCACCTCTTCAAAGCGGGCCGCCGCAGCCATATCCAGCGTATCACCGATAAAGTTCGAGGTTTTTACCACCGGAACAGCGTGAAACTCCGGGTATCTTTCGTGCAGATAGTCCAGCCCGTAATTGCCGGGTGCCAGGATGAGCCGCCTGGGGCTGCCCGCCCGGAGAGCGGCCTGATTCATTTCCAGCTGGATTGTATCCAGGATCGCCTGCTGGCTCATGGGCTCCACAATGCCGCTGGTTCCCAGCACCGAAAGCCCGCCTTCGACCCCGATGTGGGGGTTGAAGGTGCGCTTTGCCACCTCTTCCCCGCCCTTGATGGAGATGGTCACGGCAAAGCCGCCGGTGTAGCAGGCGCTCTCGGCTTCCCTTTGCAGGGCCTCAGCGATCATCTGCCGGGGCACATGGTTGATGGCAGTCTCCCCCACCGGCTGGTCCAGCCCGGCCTTGGTCACCCGGCCAACGCCCTTGCCGCCGGAGATGCGGATCTCGGTGGTATCGGGCAGCAATTCTACGGCGGCGATCACGGGCAGGCCGGTGGTCACATCCACATCATCCCCGCCGTCCTTCTCAATGGCGCATTCGGCTCCTGCTCCGGCGGGGCGGCAGTACAGCGGGGCCACCTCCACCACGATGCCCTTCGGCGTGCGCAGGGCAACGCTCTCCGGGGCATGGCCGGTGAGCAGGAGCCGCGCGGCCCCCGCCGCACCCAGCGCCGCGCAGGTGCCGGTGGTGTACCCGCAGCGGAGCAGCTTCTGCCCACTGCGGACGTAATGTTCAAACTTTGGCTTTGGCCCGGCAGGCTTTTCCGGACCGAACACGGCCTCGTACTGCTCCTTGGTCAGGCTGTACAGCGCCCGGATGTTCTCCGGGGCAAAGGCCTCCTTCGGGGTCAGCACCCCCGAAACGCTGTGCGGGAACACGCAGACCACCGCATCCGCGATCTTCTGCGCCATGTCCAGCTCGTGCAGGCTGACGATCACGGCCAGCCCCTGCTCATGGGCCAGTTTCTGCAGGATGGTCAGCAGCTCAATCTTGCCCTTGACATCCAGAAAAGAAGTCGGCTCGTCCAGCAGCAGAACTCCGGGCTGCTGGCAGATGGCACGGGCCAGCAGAACGCGCTGGCGTTGGCCGTCGCTGATGCAGTTGAAATCCCGGCCCGCCAGAGGGGAAGCCCCCACCAGTTCCAGCGCGTCCCGCACGGCCTGCCGGTCGGTATCGGACAGGATGCCCAGCCGCCCGGTATAGGGGATACGCCCGGCGGCGGCAAACTCAAAGCAGGAAGTCAGCTCGGTGCGGCGGGTGTGGGGCAGCATCAGGGCCAGCTTCCGGGCCCGGGCTGTACCGGTGTAATCGGTCAGGCTGCGGCCATCCAGCAGGACAGCCCCGCCCAGGGGAGCCAGCTGGCCCGCCAGTGTTTTGAGCAGAGTGGATTTGCCCGCGCCGTTTGGCCCGATGAGGGCCAGGATCTGCCCCGGCACCGCCCCCAGCGTGATGCCGGAAGCAAGGGGCGCGCTGCCATAGCCGATGGCCAGTTCTTTCGTTTCACAGCGGTATTTCATCGCACACCCTCCTGACCCCGGCGCACCAGCAGCCAGATGACCACCGGTGCACCAAATACTGCCGTTACGGCGCTGATCGAAAGCTCGGTGGGGGCAAACATACTGCGGGCGATGAGGTCGCACAGCAGGCAGAAGGCCGCCCCGCCCAGGCAGCACCCGGGCAGCACCACCAGCGGCCTTGCGCTGCCGAACAGCTGCTTGACCAGATGGGGCACCGCGATGCCCACAAAGGAGATGGGTCCCGCAAAGGCTGTGACACAGGCGGCCAGCAGGCTGGAAAGCAGCACCAGCAGCCGGGAAAAGGCTTTGACATTGATGCCCACGCTCCGGGCGTAGGCCTCCCCCATCTGGTAGGCGGCCATGGGCTTGGAAAGGCAGAACGCTGCCGCCAAAGCGGGCAGCACCACCAGCGCCGCCGCCCGCACATTGCCCCAGGTCATGCCGGAAAAGCTGCCCTGAGACCAGTTGTGGAGGTTGACGATGTTGCTGTCCTGGGCAAAGGCCACCACAAACTCCGTGACGGCCGAACAGATGTAGCCGATCATTACGCCGCAGATCACAAGGATGCTCATCCGCTGCACCCGCCGGGAGACCGCCAGCACAAAGGCCATGGAGGCCATGGCCCCCGCAAAGGCGGCTGTGATCAGGGTAAGGGAGCTGGTGAGCAGGCCACGGTTCAGAAAAGCCACCATGACCAGTGCCACGGCCAGCTTGGCCCCGCTGGAAATGCCCATGACAAAGGGCCCTGCAATGGGGTTGGCAAAAAAGGTCTGCAGCAGGTAGCCTGCCGCCGAGAGCGCCGCCCCCAGCAGCACCACCATCACGGCCCGGGGCAGGCGCAGCTGGGTGATGATGCCCACGCTCAAAGCGTCCTGCCCGCGGCCGGTCAGGGCCGCCAGCACTGCCCCCGGTGTCAGGGACACACTGCCCCAGAACAGGTTGGCGGCAAACAGCACCGCCAGCAGCAGGGCAAGGATGCCATAAGAGAAGATCAGGCGCTTTTTGCTGGTCATAGGTTACTCTACTTTCCTCAGAAATTGCAGGTCGGCGGGGTCGTTCTCCGTAAAGACACGGTGCAGGTCGAGCACAAAATCGACCAGCGCCGTACTCTGCTGGAAAAAGCTCTGGGTGGTGCACCAGACACTGCCGCTCTGCACGGCCTTGAACTCGGCCAGCAGGGGGCATTTTGCCACCAGTTCCTCCGTGGTATGCACCACGCCCTCAATGGTGCTGTTGTAAAGGAGCACATCCGCATCCTTTGCACCGGCATAAAAATCCTCCAGCGGCAGGTTCATGGTGGAAAGGTTGTTGCCGTTGTCGGTCAGGTCCGCAAAAACATAATCACCGCCCGCCATCTCGATCATCTGGGCCACATAGTCGCCGCCCTTGCGCACATTGGCAAGGTTGTTGGCTGTGATGGAGAAAAAGGCACAGCGCTTGCCGGTGGGAACCTGCCCGGCCAGCGGTGCAAGGCGCTCCACCTGCCGGGCGAATTCCTGTTCCGCCAGCTCCTCTTTCCCCAGCAGGATGCCCCAGAACTTGAGCCATTCCAGCCGGGCCAGCGGGCCGCTCTCATAGCTGGAGCGCTCCACCAGCACCGGAATGCCGAACCGTTCCAGCTGCTCCTTGACCTCCGGGGTGTGGTAGATCATGGTGTTCTCGATGGCAAGGCCGCAGTTGGCCGCAAGGATCTTTTCGTAGTCCGGGGCGCTGTACTTGCCCGCATAGGCAATGCGCCCGTCCTCCATGGCGGCTCTGGCCTCATCCAGATACCAGCCCTCCGCCTGGGTGCCGGAAAGAGTCACGCTGTCCAGCCCATCCAGCGCGAGGAACAGGTCCATCACCGAGGTGGAGACAAGGTAGATGTTCCGGATGGGCTGACGCAGCACCGTCACGCTCTCGGGCAGGCCTTCCACCTCAGCAGCATCCTCCGGGGTCACAAGGAACTGCTCCCCCGATTCGGTCAGGGTCAGCATGGTATAGCCGCCCTCATAGCAGTCTGCAGTAAACTGTGTGGCGTAATCCAGCGGGCAGGCATGGTCAAAGACCAGTTCTTCTGTGCTGGCGGGCGCTGTCTCGGAGGCGGCGCAACCCGACAGGGCCAGTACTGTAGCAGGCAGAACGCGCAGGAATTGTTGTCTCGTCAGTTTCATCAGTTCAGCGCAAAGGTCAGCGTATACTCGATCTCATGGGGGGTGCTCATGGCTACGGTATCGGCAGTGACAGCCAGCGGGGTGCCCAGTGCAGAAACAGGGATCTCAAAGGTGGAGTTGCCCTCGGTGTTGGTGGGCAGATACTTCTCGCCGTCCACGATCATGTAATCATAATTGGGGCTGCTCCACAGGATGACAGCGGTCATTTTGCCGTCCGCCACGGTCAGGGCGGCAGGGCTTTCCACGGTGGCACGGCCAGAGCCGCCCTCCAGGGTCACATTCACGCTGTATTCACCGTCCGCAGGGGTCTCGGCAGCCTCCTCAGCCTTGGGCTGTGCATTGCGGATGCTCACGGTGTGGTCATACCACTTGCCCTTGGTCCCGAGGAGTGCCAGCTGGAAGTCCTGGTCCACAGCGGCCACGGGGATATCATAGCCGTAGACCTCCTCCGAGGTGCCATCAGAGTAGGTGACGGTGTCGGTGGTAGGCAGCAGCCAATCTGCCTTGTTGGCCTCGGCATCGGCGGCCATGCCAACGTACAGGTTGACGATCTTCTTGGAGGCCAGACTGACATGGAAGGTCATCTGCCCGTTCTCCACGGTCAGGGTGCCCATGCCATTGCAGGCTTCGTTGGCGTGGAACATGCCGCTGTCGGTGTCGAACTCAGCCGTGTACACGCCGTCCGGCAGGGCGGCTTCGGCAGGCTCGGATGCGGCAGCGCTCACGGCAGAAGCGGCTTCCGAGCTGACAGCAGAGGAAGCAGTGGAAGAAGCCCCGCCGCAGCCGGTGAGGACGGCGGCCAGCATCAGAGAAGCAACGGACAGGGAAACAAGCTGTTTGCAGTGCATAAACAAAATACCTCAAAAATTCAGAATTTGAAATGGGAGTGTTTCTCCTCATGCGGGGAAGCTCTCCATAAAAAATGCCCGAAAAGATCTCTCCCTTCGGGCATTGGAATGCGGAATATTAGCCGTTCAGGGAATCAATGGCGGCTTTGGTGTGCTCAATGTAGCGCTGCTGGATGTCCTCGATCTCACCCAGACCGGCGATCTGGCACTCCACGGACGCGAAGTCACCGGAGGCCTGGAACTGGCTCAGCCAGGAATCGTCATCCGCACCGGCCATATCGTTGTTGGCGTGGTCACCGGCAACGACCATCAGGGGGCGCAGGATGACCTTGGTGTAACCGGCGGCCTTGACAGCCTCGATGACGTTCTCGCAGGCGGTCTCCTCGGGCTCACCCTCCACCGTGCCGATGAACACGTTGCTGTAGCCCAGGGTCTGCATGGCGGTCTGCATCTGGCTGTAGCTCACTTTTGCGGTGTGGGAGGTGCCGTGGCCCATAAAGACGAAGGCGACCTTTTCCTCAGCGGCGGCATCCAGGCTGTCGAAACCGGCATCCTTCACAGCGGCAGCGGTAACGGCCTTGGCAACAGCTTCCTTGTCGGCGTTAATGACGGCAGCGTCGGCACCAACCTCGCCCAGCAGGGGCTCAGCAACGGCGACGCTCTCGAACTTGTCCTTGTACTCGTCGATCATCTCCATCATCTCGTCGTACTCTGCACCGTGCATCAGGTGGGTGGGCTGGACGACCAGGTTCTTCACGCCGTTGGCCACAGCGCGGTCCAGAGCCTGCTGCATGTTGTCGATCTTCTCGCCGTCGCGGGCCTGAACATGGTTGATGATGATCTGTGCGGTGAAGGCGCGGCGGACAGACCAATCAGGATAAGCGGCCTGCAGCGCATCCTCGATGCCCTTGATATCCTTCACTCGGCTGTCGTTGAAGGAGGTGCCGAAGGAGACCACCAGCAGCTCATTCTCGCCGATGTCGTCCTGATTGCGGCTGTCGTCCTTGGAAGCATCGCCGGTGTCGCGGCCAAAGTAGTCAGGGTCAGCCTCTTCGCCCTCGACCAGCTCCTTCTGGGCATCGGTCAGGGCATCCCATGCGGCCTTGGCGGCCTCACACTGGGCATCGGTGTCATCGGTGCGCTCCTGCACATAGATGGCATCGATCAGGTCTGCAACGTTCTTTGCGGCCAATTCGTCAGCCTCCTCGCCGGAAACCTCGCTGCTGGCAGCAGATCCTGTCGTGCTGGAAGCAGTGGTGCTGCTTGCGGCACCGCCGCAGCCGGTCAGTACACCGGCGCAGAGGGCCAGAGCGGTCAGAGCGGCCGCTGCTTTGTGGATGGTGCGTTTTCTCATTTTTGTTCGTTCCTTTCCTGTTTTTGAACATGATTTTTGCTGAACAGAAGGTACAGGAAAGAGTGCCCGGCAAAACAAAAGGGGCCTTTCTGCTTGCGGGACGGCAAAGCAAAAAGGCCCTTTTCAGTTTTTTCAGGCTTTTTGGGTACAACCAATTCCTCGTGATCTGGGGCTTGCGCCCCCGTACCAACAGCGGGCAGGTTTCCTGGCTGAAAGCTCAACATCCACCGCCGCCTTCCCGGAACATACGTTCCAGTGACCGGTGCAGCTGCACCCTGGCGGTAAACTCCCTTATCACAGTGACGAGATCGTGCGGGATTTGCACCCGCTTCCCTTTTAACGAGCCTGCCCCCGGCCAGAGCCGCGGGCGGTACGCACCTGCTGTTTTCTATTCAGTTCGCTGTTCAGTATAACATACTCAACGGAGGAATGCAATCACCACTCCGGGGAAACTTCCGGGCTCACAGGCGGTGTTTTCTCCCCGATCAGGGCCACCGCCACATCGTTGACATTGGTGCCCGTTGCCCCGGTGATGATCAGGCCATCCACTGCTTTCAGGGCGTGGTAGGAATCGTTGTTCTGCAAAGCAGCGTATCCGCTCCAGCCCCCGGCCTCCAGCGCGGCAAGGGTATCCCCATCCACATAGCCGCCGGCGGCATCGGTGGGGCCGTCTGTGCCATCGCTGCCCACAGAGAACACCGCCGCGTTCAGCCCGGCAATGGCAGGCGCAGCCGCAAGGGCCAGCTCCTGATTTCTTCCGCCAAGCCCTTTTCCGGTCAGGTGAACGATGGTCTCGCCGCCCGCGATGTAGGCCAGCTTTTTCCCCTGCCCTGCCTGGGTGCGGACAATGGAGCCAAGAAAGCTGCCTGCTTCCCGTGCTTCGCAGCAGAGTTGGTCGGTCAGGAGAACCGGTTCATATCCCAGATTCCGGCAGGCACTGGCCGCGGCACGGCAAAGCTCCCGCACGCTGCCGGTGATCCGGGTGGTCACATTGTCCAGCGTTTTGGGCGTTTCCTGCGCCAGCAGGGCCCGGGCCTGTGCTGAGAGTGCCAGATGATACTTTTCGGCAACGGCAAGCGCCTGGGCGCAGGTGGAGGTATCCGGCACCGCCGGGCCGCTGGCGATCATATCCAGCGGATCCCCCAGAATGTCGCTCAGCACAATGCTGAACACCTGCGCAGGGGCACAGCGCTGCGCGAACCGCCCGCCCTTCACACCGGAAAGCCGCTTGCGGATGGTATTCATCTCCACAATGTCGGCCCCGCTGGCCAGCAGCTGGCTCGTGATGTCCTGCAGCTCTGCCCCGGGAACAAGCGGCTGCTCGAACAGCGCACTGCCGCCGCCGGAAAGCAGGAACAGCACCGTATCCCCGGCAGTCAGCCCCTGCACCAGCTCCAGCGCCTTTTGGGTGGCCGCAAAACCGTTTTCATCCGGCACCGGGTGGCCCGCCTCATAGCAGGTCACCCCGGGGATCTCACCTTTCACATGGCCGTACTTGGTCACGACCACACCACCGTCCACCCGGCCCAGCATCCTGACAGCCGCGTGTGCCATCTGCCAGGCCGCCTTGCCCGCCGCCACCAGAAGCACCCGGCCCTTCCCGGGCCGGAGATCCCGCAGCGCGCGGCGCACCGCCTCATCCGGCAGAACAGCGTTCAGGCTGGAACGAAGGATCGCATCCGCATCCCGGCGCAGTGCAGCATTCATAGACTCGCCCTCCTTGCAGCGGTGCCCGCCCCTCCGGGACAGCGCACCAGAAACAGCCGAATAAAAAATCAAGACCGACGATCTCTTTTGAAATCGTCGGTCTTGTTCCAATCCGAGTGGCGAGAATCGAACTCACGGCCTCTTGAACCCCATTCAAGCGCGCTACCAAAACTGCGCTACACCCGGACATCTGATCGAGCTTGTCGCTCACAGCTCAATCAGTATACCCGAAGAATGGTGTTTTGTCAAGCACTATTTTCAAATTTCTTCTTCATTTTCGGCAATGGCCGTTGTGCTGCCCACCGGCTGCGGAAACTCCACCGTAGCCAGCGCCACAGCGAACACGCTCTGCGCACCGGCATCCAGCAGAGCCTGCGCGCAGGCCGAGGCCGTGGCTCCGGTGGTCAGGACATCGTCCACCAGAAGGATGCGCTTTCCCTCCACAGCCTCCGGCCGGGCCACCCGGAAGGCACCCGCCACATTGGCCAGCCGCTCGTCAAGGGAAAGTCCCTCCTGCCGCCGGGTGGAGCGGGCACGGGTCAGCGCGTCCGTGACCACCGGCACGCCCACCGCCCGGGCAAGGGGCTGTGCCATCCGCTCCGGCACATTGTAGCCGCGCTTTTTGCTGGAGGCCGGTACCGGAAGGATGCAGTCGTAACCCCGGTCAAGGCCCGGTACCGGTTCGGGCAGGGGCTCAGAGCCGCACATTCTGATCTCGCTGCCAAAGAGCAGGCGGGCCATCTCCACGCCCAGCTCCACAGCTGCCCAGGGCGAGCCCTGATATTTTGCCCGCAGCACCGCGCGGCGGACAAGGCCGGTGTATCGGTAGGGCGCGGCTGCCCCATCCAGCCGCCCCAGGTAGTGCTCGGAGCCGCGCAGCCGCATGGAGGGTGCACGGCGCAGCTCTGCCAGCCCATCGGCGCAGTCCGGGCAGGCAGGCTGGTTCCCCAGCACCCGATCACAAAAAGGGCAGCGGCGCGGGTAAAGCACCCAGCGCAGCTGCCGCAGTGTGCGGCTCAGGCCGCTGTAATAAAGCATCAGTCGTTCTTGACCGCAATGATGACGCGGACCTTTTTTCCGGCAGCGCAGCCGAAATTATCGTACCAGCCGGTCAGCTGGTAGCCGTCCGCATCCACCTGAGCCAGCTTGGTGGGGTAATACTGGCCCTTGTACCACAGGTAGACCTGCACATTGTCTGCCATCTCGTAGCGTTCATTGCCCGAGAGCACCGAGGCCGCGCCGACCTTGTCGATCTTCAGGGGCATCAGCTGCATCATGGCCTTGACAGAGCCGGTGGTCTCCTGCCGCACGGCAATGCCGCCCGCCAGCACCGGATACTTGATGGCCGTGGTGTAGCTGGCCACCGCGCCGTTGACGTAGCAGATATAGGTCGCCCCGCCGCCGATGTAATTGAAGATCTGCTTGAAGGGGGTGCCCGTGATCTCCGCGATCTGCTGGAAGCCAATGCTCATCAGGGAGCCGGTGTTGCTGGTCAGCTTCTGCCAGGCCGTGCTCAGGATATCGCCCGAAACGATACCCCACAGGATCTCGCTGGTGGTGGGCACCAGCAGGTTGGACAGGCGGTCTGCCGCCGTGGTACCGGTCACAGTGGTGGTACCCGAGGCAGAGCCGGAGCCATCGGTGCGGCCCGTGGCCGCTCCGGTGGTGGTGCCTGTCGTGGTCGTGGTGCCGGAGGCGGAATCTCCCGCCACAATGCCGGTGACGAGGTTCTTCAGGTCAGAATAATTCATGGCCAGATTTTTCACATCGTCCAGCACGCCGTAGCTCCACAGGTCGCCGGTCACATCGTTCAGGATGAGCCGGTCGATCTGTCCGGCATCGTTGACGGTATAGTAGCGGACATCGAGGTCACTCAGTGTTACCCCCGATAGGCGGCTGGGACGAACCGTCCCAGCC
>ENA-ORUA01003720-ORUA01003720.1-human-gut-metagenome-genome-assembly--contig:-NODE-3720-length-10124-cov-3.934254_pt1 | contig 10124 bp, 10 predicted proteins | sample MGYA00242076_ERZ509201 | MGnify/ENA primary metagenome ERZ509201 (study PRJEB26280, sample SAMEA2338863) | human gut metagenome | biome: human gut; feature: human-associated habitat; material: faeces...
TAAAATGGCGAGATGCGTTGCTGGTCGCACATCGTGTGAACAGTAACAAATATTCTGCTCCGGATAAGAAACTGGAGGTGATCGTCCATGGCATCTGAATCAACAACTCTTTATCTCAAAGCAGACAGGAATGTTGAGGTATCAAAGCAAAACGTCATGTTAGGAGATCTCCTGAGTATGGAGTGTTCAGACAAGACCATCCTGATGAAAGTAAAAACTTTGCGGATCTTGAAGATCCGGGAGGAAAAAGAACAGCGCTATGTAATTTCCGTGTTGAAAATCATTGCCTGTATTCATGAACAGTATCCCAGGCTGCAGATTCAGAATCTGGGCGAAACAGATATTATCGTTACTTATGAAAATCAGAAAACACCACCTCTTCTCTGGCACATTTTAAAAGTAGTGCTGGTATCAGCAGTGATTTTCTTTGGATCTGCCTTCTCGATCATGGCATTCAATAATGATGTTGGGGTAACGAAGCTATTTGGTCAGATTTATGAACTGATCATGGGAAAGAAGACAGATGGTTTTTCTGTTCTGGAAGTCACGTATTCCATAGGGCTTGCAATCGGAATTCTAATATTTTTTAATCACTTTGGTAAGAAACGCTTTACAGTAGATCCTACACCGATGGAAATACAGATGCGTCTTTATGAAAATGATATCCAGACAACTCTGGTGGAAAATGCAGCACGGCAAAAGAAAGAACTGGAGGTCGAAAAATGAACTTGTTGCAGATAATTTTCCTGGCATTGCTTGGTTTAAGTGCCGGAATGATAGTAGCTGGCGGTGTCTTTTCTTTCATTGTGGAACTTGGTGTGATCTCAGATTTTGCAGATCGTACCCATACCGGCAATCATATTTTAATTTATGAAGATATGGTAGCAGCCGGTGCGATCCTTGGAAACTTGTTTCAGATTTTTGAAGTTAATCTTCCGGGAAGGATGATATTTCTTGCAATTTATGGACTTTTCGGAGGGATTTTTGTTGGTTGCTGGGCAATGGCACTTGCAGAAATTTTGAATGTATTTCCCATTTTTATGAGACGGGCAAGGATTGTCCGGTATCTCGCGGTGTTTGTGGTAATGGTTGCATTAGGGAAGGGAATCGGAGCGGGATTGTTTTTTTGGAAAAGATGGTAAACTCTACCGCTTCATTTCTTTCCGCATCCGCTCCAGCACCTTTTTTTCTGTCCTTGACACCTGCACCTGAGACATTCCCATTTTCTTTCCTATCTCAGCCTGCGTCTTTCCTGCAAAATATCTCAGATAAATGATCGTCCGTTCCTTCGCTTCAAGTGTTTCCAGTACTTCTTTTAATACAATCCGATCAAGCACCTTTTCTTCCTGCCTGTCTTTTTCTTCCAGCTTATCCATCAGAAGGATCTCGCTTCCCTCTTTCTGATGGATCGGCTTATATATGGATTCCACCTCCACTGACGACTCCATTGCCTGGACAATCTCCTCACAATCTATCTGAAGCTCTTCTGATAACTCTTTCAATGTCGGTTCTCTCCCGAGTATCCTGGTCATCTTTTCTCTCGCCTGCAGACTCTTATAGGACAGCTCTCTCAATGAACGGCTGACTTTTATCATTCCGTCATCTCTCAAAAAACGCCGGATTTCTCCGGATATCATTGGAACAGCATAGGTTGAAAACTGTACTTCATAAGAAAAATCAAATTTATCAATTGCCTTAAGCAGTCCAATGCTTCCAATCTGAAACAAGTCTTCCGGTTCTGCACCTCTTCCGTAAAATCGCTTTACTACGCACCAGATAAGACCTATATTTTTTTCAACAAGTTCTTCTTTCGCTTTTTTATCTCCGTCGTGTGACTTTCTGATTAAAGCGATTGTGTCGTCCATATTCTGCTCCCTTTACCTATTGTCTTAGTCATTTTTACACTGGTTCCTTCCCCTACCTTTGACTCTGCTTCCTCAGTATCCATAAATGCTTCCATAAAAGAAAATCCCATTCCTGACCGATCATCCTCCGGTTTTGTTGTAAACATCGGTTCCATTGCTTTTTCCACATTTGCAATACCTTTTCCACGGTCCGATATTTCTACTGTAAAAAGCTGGTTTTCTATACTACAATGTATCTTTACTTTCTCTACTCTCTGTTCATATCCGTGGATAATCGCATTTGTTACAGCTTCTGACACTGCAGTCTTCACATCTGCTACTTCTTCCACCGTTGGATTAAGTTGTGTTAAAAATGATGCTACCGATACTCTGGCAAATCCCTCATTTTCTGATCTGCTGTCAAAGCGTATCTCCATCTCATTATTCTGTGTATTACTCGCCTCCATCACTTTTCCCCCTCATAAATCTGCATAATCTTTGCTGCTCCTGAAAATGTAAGAATCTTCCGGATTCTTTCGTTCGTATGTACCGCCCAGACTTCTCCTCCGATCAGACTGACGGTCTTATACCTCCCCATAATGATTCCAATTCCTGAACTATCCATAAAATCTGTCCTGTCAAAGTCAAAGATCACATATCTGATATGATTTCTGCTGATCACTGCATCCGCTTCTTTCCTGATTTCATCTGCATTATGATGGTCTACCTCTCTTGGGAGATAGATCGTCAGACAATTTTCCTCTACCTGATATCTCATATATTTTCATGCCTCCTGCTTTTCTCATTTTCCGTTTAATTACCTGAATCCGTACGCTAAAAAAGGATATGCTTCTTCGCATATCCTTTTCCTTCGTAATCTTATTCGTTATCCTCTGTATTGTCAGAATTATCGGAATCTCCATTATCCTGAGGATTATCATAGCTATTGGAGTTATCGGAATTTTCTGAGTCCTCTGATACTGAACTACTATCTGAACTTGTATCTGCACTGGCATCTCCATTCAGAATTGCAAGCTGCTTTTTCGCATCCTCAATATATCTGGAATTATTATAAGTATCTACCATCTTCTGATACCAGGTCTTTGCATTCTCTGTATCACCTTTTCCCTGATAAGCCTGTGCCAGACGATAAATAGCCTGTCCATCATTATAACTTTCGTCCATCTTCACAACCTTCGTCAGGTACTCAATCGCCTGATCATAGTCCTCTGATTCCAGTGAATCTACACCGGCTGCATATCTTCTCTTGCATGCTGTTGGGAAAATAGAATCAGAAAGTGTATCATACATCTCTTTTCCACTGTCTCCAAGAGAATCTCTTGTAATCTCAAGCAGCGCGTCTGCCATATCCGTATAACTATATTTTCCGGAACGGCTCTGACTTGAAACCTGAAGCAGTTTCTCATAGCTGTCAGATGTTGCCTTTGCCTGATCAACTGCTTTCTGTGCCTCGTCTCCGGCTGTTCGATACTGATCCAGTGTTCTTGTCTGGGCACTCACCTGTGCTTCCAGTGTGTTGATCTGTTCACTGTATGCACGCATCTGATTATTCAACTTCTCCGAGCGGTTCTGATTCACCGCCGGAGCAACAAGAAACCAGATCAAAGCAGCACCAAGAACCATTCCGATCAATATATTGGCAAATGCAAGCTGCTGTGCCATATCCCGGATCTTAGAACGTTTCGGCTGAATGATCGTCTCATTTCCAAGACTGTATTCTACTGTCGCACTTTTTGGTTTCCGGGAACTTCTCTCTGCATTCTTCCCATATCTGCCACGCTGTTTTGTAACTTCTTGCAAATAGGTCAGTGTCAGTTCATTTGTTGTATCTAATTTCTTTGCTTCTATAAGAATCTGTCTTGCCTTTGTATTCTGATTCATCTGTATATAGATCAGAGCCAGAAGCTGATACGCCTTCAAAAATGTCGGATGAGACGCGATCACCTGTTTCAACTGGATGATCGCAAGATCTTCCCCGTTCTGCTGACAGTAAACCAGACACTGGTTAAACTTCTTAATTGCCTGATTCAGTGATTCTAATTCATTCGCTGAATTCTGTACTTTTTTAATATAATAATCTGCAATATTATCTCTTGGGCACAGATTCTTACTGATGATCCACTCCACAAGAGCTTCTGAAACTTCCCCTATGCCATAATACACAAGACCTAAAAGATTCCGCGCCGCAATATTCTCCCTGTTATACTGCAGGCTCTGCTGCAAGGAAACAATTGCCCCGGACATATCTCTCACCTGGGCTTTGCGCAGTCCATCATTGTACCAGGAATTTGACTGATACATGATCTTCTTTGTGTAATCCATTTATACCCACCACTATCTTTCTATCTTCTCACCGTTTTTTCTTTCTTTGCCATAACCTCTTTTACGATATCCTGCATATCTGTCAGATCTTCCTTGTAAACAGCTTCCTCAATCTGGTCCACCTCGAGACTTGGCTTGAATTTTCTGAGTTCTTCTTCATAATTAAGCATCTGCAATCAAACCTCCCCACATCCGCTTAAAGATTCCTGTATAATCTCTTTGATCATTCCTGTCAGGTAAAGAGAACCGAGACAATATACCGTTCTTCTCCCCCGAATTCGCAATACATACTGCATTGCCTCTTTGACAGATTCAATCACAGTCACCGGCTGTTCTGTATATTTCCGGAACAGTTCACCCAAAATGTGTGCATCTGTCGCTCGATCTCCGTCGATCAATGTTACTACATATTCTTCCGCATCAGCATGCTTACATAGATACGAAATCATTTCTTCATATTCTTTATCTTTTACCGCCGAAAATAAAATAATATTTCCATCTGGATTCTTCGGAACACTTCTTGCAAATGCCTGAATGGCACTCACATTATGTGCTCCGTCAACGTATACTTTTGGAAGAATCTCTTCCATTCTTCCTGCCCATTTCACCCTGGCAAGTGCTGTTCTCCACTCTTGTGGATGACCGTTTTCTTTGAAAAGATAACGCATCACTTCCATCGCAAGCAGTGCATTCCCCGGCTGATAGGTTCCAATATTATTTAATTTCCACGTGGTAGTTCCATAATAAGCACTTGCGCAGGAAAATGCAATATGTTTATCTTCAATTCCAAGAATTTCGTACGCATCTTTCCCTATTTTTTTACAGAAACAGCCTTCTTTTTCTGCTGTTTTTTCAATTACAGAATCACTTTCCGGTGCTGTCTGTGCAAAGAACACCGGAACTTCCGGCCGGATGATTCCTGCTTTCTCTCCCGCAATCTGTTCCACTGTATCACCAAGATATTCCATATGATCCAGACCGATCGATGTGATCACGCAGGCAACCGGTTCTACAGAACTTGTTGCATCCAGCCGACCTCCAAGTCCTGTCTCAAGGACAATGTATTCCATTCCTGCTCTGTCATAAGCTTTCATCGCCATTGCAAATAAAAATTCGAAAAATGTCGGATGCTCCAATCCTGCATCCTGCATCCTGCGGACAGCCTGCATGGTCTCTTCAAATACTTCACAGAAATCCTCATCACTGATCTGCTTTCCGTTCAGAACAATCCGTTCATTCATTTTCACCAGATGCGGTGAAGTAAACAATCCGGTGCTTTTTCCTTCTGCCCTGAGCATCGCATCCAGATAAGCGCATACAGAACCTTTTCCATTCGTTCCCGCTACATGAATGATCTTCTTTCCATTCTGCGGATTTCCCAAAAACAGAAGCATCTCTCTGGTATGAGCCAGAGAGTGCTTTCTTGTAAATCTCGGAATTTCTTCTATATAGGTTACGATTTCCTTATAGGTCATTTTTTCTTTTCTTCCTTTTGTTCTACAAAGGCCTGTCTTCCATTCTCAACATCCGTATCCTGGTCTGTCACTTCTACAAGCTGGCCTCTTGTATATTCATAAGTCTTCGATGTACGGAAGATTGTATTGCTTGAACCGCACTGCGCAACCATGATCTGATCGCCATCTTTGATTTCTGACTCTTTCAGATCCAGTCTTGTATTGTTCAGGAATTTTGTTGTCTGCTTCTCTCCGTTGATATAAACCTTACTTTGTTTTGTAAAGTTCTCTCCGTAAATGCTATAAGTTCCTTTCAGCTGCTCCACAACACTGGTGATCGTCGCATCCTTTACTCCCATGACCATATGTCCTTCTGTGATCGGAGCTCCACTGTCCTTATATACATACTGTTTTCCGTACATGATATCATACTGGAGTAATTCCAGATCAGCAAGATAATTCTTTGTCTGTCTTCTCTGCTGATGGTAATTGAAAATAGTTCCTGTATGAATATCCAAACGATCAAAGACTTCTGCCATAATCTGGTAAGCAGCGATATTCCCATCTTTCTTTTCCAGTCCAATATTGTCCCAGATAACATAATTCGTATTGTACAGATATTTTCCTTTCAGGTCTTTTGCTTCCAGACCAAGTGTCGGGAGATGGTCTCCATAGAATACGATCACTGTCGGTTCCCCTCTCTGCTCGATTGCATCGATCAGCTGTCCAACGAATTTGTCCATCTCATGGACTTCATTTACATAGTACTCCCATGCATTTCTCTTGCCTTCATCTTCCACTCCGGTTACATTGATCTCCGGATTTTCCAAGGTCGGCTCTGTCGGATAATCTCCATGTCCCTGCACACTGATCGTACATACAAAGTCTGTTCCGTCTGTTGTGTCCAAAGACTCCATGATGTTCGGAACAAGAATATCGTCTGTCGCCCATCCCTTCGGAGTCGTCTTTAAGATATTCATGAATTCCTTACTTGTATAATGGTCGAATCCCATGTTGTTGTATACTTTGGCACGACTGTAGAAATTACCGCCGTTGTTGTGAAGTGCCTCTGCACCATATCCAAGGGATGAAAGCGCACTTGCCGCACTCTCAAGAGGTGTCGTCTTCACATAAGTCTTGTATGGATACTCTCCCGGTCCGAAGAAACGCATATTCATTCCGGTAAGCACCTCGAACTCTGTATTCGCTGTACCTGCTCCGACAGATGGAACTTTAAAATATCCGGAAGAATAGTCAGCATAAAGCTTTCTGAGATTTGGGATCGGATCCTCGGAAAATCGCAGCCATTCTACCTCTGTCGGATCAAAATAAGATTCCAGCTGGACAAACATGATATTCGGCAGTTCTTCTTTCGAACGGCTTGTCTCACTCACGTTAAGACATCCATCCTTGTTGATCTCTGCCATCGTCTCTTCACTGTAACCGGCCGGCTGATTGATTCCTGTATTAAATAAGCTTGCTGCAAAGCAATATGGAAATCCATAGTCTTCATAAGCAAATGCGATATTTCCAAAATAATTTGAGATCACTCTCTTGTCGATTGCAACATCAGTAAGTCCTACATAGGCAAATCCGGATGCCACAACAGCGATCACTGCAATAATGCGGTGCATCTTTCCAGTATACTGCCCACCGCGGCGCCACATGGAAATCACCCACAAAACAACAGCTGCGATTCCAATGGTAAGCATCACGATCTCAAAGCCATTAAAGTAATTGCTTGTCAGTTCCAAGGCATCTGACAGAACTTTCAAGTCCTGTGCATTGAACGGTGTCACTCGCTTCAGGAGCAGATATCCGTTACATGCTCCCAGAAACAGCCAGAATACACTAAGAAGAATTCTGACAAATACACGTCTGCGGAACAGATAAACAATCATAAATGTTGCAAAAATTAAAAATGCGTTAAACAGAAACACAAGCGGTGTTCCTGTCATGTAGCCCCATGCTTCAAAAAAGGAATGCCTTGAGATCACCTCAATCAAAAAATTTAAAACACAGGCCAGCAGATAATGAAGGACGAGTGAAAATCTGTTCATCCACTTATAAACCGGCTGCATCTTTTTCGCAAATTTACTGTTTCTTCTCTGTTCCAGGATTCTCTGGCGTCTTGCTTTTTTCTCCTGATAGTGTCTCTTGATATCTTCCGGTTTCAGATTTTTGACCTTTGTAAAAAATCCTTTGATATCTGGTTTTTTAATATGAATCCGCTTCATCTATAACCTCTTTCTTATAGGCAAAATGCACGGCATGGGATCTTAGTTCCTTTCTGCCGTGCGACTTTTTGCCGTCTAATACCTGATACTGTGTCTAAACTGCTGTTTACAGTTTCCTGCTTTTTGCAGCTTTTCTCCCCCCACAGTTATCTGAGACTATCGATTCTCTCTTTTACCTGCTCAAGCATCTTTGTATATTTCTCAAGTTTATCACGCTCAGCCTGAACTTTATCTGCAGGTGCTTTGCTTGTGAATCTTTCATTTGCAAGCATTCCCTGTGCTCTCTTTATCTCGCTGTTGAGTCTCTCTTCCTCTTTCTTCAGTCTTTCTCTCTCCTGCTCGAAGTCTACAAGGTCTTCCAGCGGCAGGTAAACTGTTGCTCCCGGAACAACGATAGATACTGCATCATCAGCAACATCTTTCTTCTCATAGTGAAGAATAATATCGTTTACCAGCATCAACGGTTTTACAGATTCCTTTAATGCTTCAAGTGCTGTAAGCAGTTTTGAATCACTGCTGATAATATAAACCTTTGTACGTTTGTTATTCGGAACATTCATCTCAGCACGCATATTTCTGATTCCGCGTGTGATTGCTTTTACATGCTCAATAACTTCTGTAGCATATGGGAACTCCCAATCCTCTCTGTATACCGGCCAGCTTGACATCATCAGTGACTCTTCCTCCGGTACAAGTGCTCCATAAATCTCTTCTGTGATAAATGGCATAAATGGATGAAGAAGCTTCAGTGCCTGTCCAAGTACTGTCTTAAGTACCCACAGAGCACAGTTTGCAGACTGTGAATCTTCCTCCGCATGGTAGATACGATATTTTGCGATCTCTACATACCAGTCACAGAACTCATCCCAGATAAAGTCATGAACTTTCTGAACTGCGATACCAAGCTCGAACTTGTCCATGTTCTCTGTCATTTCTTTTGTCAGGCTGTTTACCTTGGAAAGGATCCATCTGTCTGCTGGTTTCAGCAGGAAGTCTTCCGGTTCTTCTACAACGTTCTTCTCCATGTTCATCAGGATAAATCTTGATGCATTCCATACTTTGTTTGCAAAATTACGGCTTGCCTCAACACGCTCGTTGTAAAAACGCATATCGTTACCAGGTGCATTTCCTGTGATCAGTGTCAGTCTCAGGGCATCTGCACCGTACTTGTCGATGATCTCAAGCGGATCGATACCATTTCCAAGAGACTTACTCATCTTACGTCCCTGAGAGTCTCTTACAAGACCGTGGATCAGTACTGTGTTAAACGGAGCTTTTCCTGTATGCTCATATCCTGAGAATACCATACGGATTACCCAGAAGAAGATGATATCATATCCAGTTACGAGAACGTCTGTCGGATAGAAGTAGTCAAGGTCTTCTGTCTTCTCCGGCCATCCAAGTGTGGAGAACGGCCACAATGCTGAAGAGAACCATGTATCCAGTGTATCCTCATCCTGTGTGAAATGTGTACATCCACAGTGTGGGCATTTCTCCGGCGCTTCTTTCGCAACTACGAATTCACCGCACTCATCACAGTAATAAGCCGGAATTCTGTGTCCCCACCAGATCTGACGGGAGATACACCAGTCTTTGATGTTCTCAAGCCAGTGAAGGTAAATCTTGTCAAAACGCTCCGGTACGAAACGAAGTTCACCAGTCTTCAGTGCGTTGATCGCCGGTTTTGCAAGCTCATCCATCTTTACAAACCACTGCTGTTTGATCAGCGGCTCAACGGTTGTACCACAACGGTCATGTGTTCCTACTGCATGCATGTGAGGAACAACCTTTACAAGGTATCCCTGCTCATCCAGATCTGCTACGATTGCCTTTCTGGCCTCGTAACGATCCATTCCTGCGTATTTTCCACCCTTCTCGTTGATTGTCGCATCATCATTCATGATGTTGATCTCCGGAAGGTTATGACGCTTTCCTACCTCGAAGTCATTCGGGTCATGTGCCGGTGTGATCTTAACAGCACCTGTTCCGAATTCTTTGTCTACATAATAGTCTGCAACGATCGGGATCTCACGATTTACAAGCGGAAGGATTGCCATCTTTCCTACGATATCTTTGTATCTCTCATCATCCGGGTGAACGGCGATTGCTGTATCTCCAAGCAGTGTCTCCGGACGTGTTGTTGCAATCTCAAGGAAACGGTCTGTTCCGGCGATCGGGTACTTAATATGCCAGAAGTTTCCGTCCTGATCCTCATGCTCTACCCAATCTTCTCACAGACATGTCTT
>ENA-ORUA01003721-ORUA01003721.1-human-gut-metagenome-genome-assembly--contig:-NODE-3721-length-10124-cov-2.821035_pt1 | contig 10124 bp, 9 predicted proteins | sample MGYA00242076_ERZ509201 | MGnify/ENA primary metagenome ERZ509201 (study PRJEB26280, sample SAMEA2338863) | human gut metagenome | biome: human gut; feature: human-associated habitat; material: faeces...
CCGTTTCCTTATCCTTTTTCACGATGCTCTCATAGATGACCTTGTGTTCCTCCACCAGGCGCTCATGCTGGCTGAAATCCTTGATATACTCAAAACGATAACGGTACATCTGCTCGGACAGGTTGTTGACCAGCTGGATCAGGCGCTGGTTCCCCGTGGCCTGTACAATGATGTCATGCAATGCCACATCCGCCTGTGCGATCTGTTTAATGTCATCGGTCTTCACCGCCGCTTCAAAGGTATCGCAGGCCTTTTTCAGATCCTGTAATTCCTCCGGAGTGATCCGGTCACACGCCAGCTCCACGCAGAGCGCATCCATGGCCCTGCGGACCTCCAGGACATCGTTCATGCTCTTCTCCGTGATCTGAGCCACTTCTGCTCCTCTTCTGGGGATCATGGTCACCAGTCCCTCCAGTTCCAGCTTACGGATGGCTTCCCGGATCGGCGTACGACTGACTCCCAGCTTGTTGGCAAGATGGATTTCCATCAGTCGTTCTCCCGGCTTCAGTTCCCCCGTCAAAATGGCCTGCCGCAAAGTATTGAACACCACATCTCTGAGTGGCAGAAATTCATCCATTGTCACCTGTAAATTATCCTGCATACCTCTACTCTGGCATTACTCACAAAATTCCGTCAGGAAAATCTGCTTTGCCAGCTGTTCCTCCTCTAATTTATCATATGCCCTGCGGGCCATGTCCTTCTCTACAAAAATACCGAATACCGTGGGACCGCTTCCGCTCATCAGACTGTTGATGGCTCCCAGCTCCTTCATACGGTCCTTGATCGTCTGGATTACAGGATATGCACTGACGGTTACCGTCTCCAGCACATTTTCCATCCGGTCCAGGATTCCCTGTAAGCTTTCCTCAGCGATGGCTTCCACCATACCGTCAATATCAGGATGTTTCACGATCTCCTGAGCATCCAGATGTTCGTACACGTATTTGGTGGAAACATTGATATCGGGCTTTGCCACCAGTACATAGCAGTCCGGTGCCGGAGCAAGCGGTGTCAGTTTCTCGCCGATTCCCTCAGCCAGCGCCGTTCCGCCCATGACGCAATAGGGAACATCCGCACCGATCTTCACCCCCAGTTCCATCAGGTCCTTCAGTGTGCACCCAAGATCAAACAGACGGTTCATTCCTTTTAAGGTAGCTGCTGCATCCGTACTGCCGCCGGCCATGCCCGCTGCTATGGGAATATGCTTCTCCAGATGGATCTTCACGCCTCCACTGATAGGATAAGTCTCCATCATCAGTTTTGCCGCTTTGTAGATCAGATTATTCTCATCCGTAGGCAGTTCACCGGAATCTGTGGTTATCACGATCCCACCGTCTGTTCTCTCAAAGTCCAGCACATCATAGATTCCTACAGTCTGCATGACCATCTTCACTTCATGGTAACCATTCTCCAGTCTTCTGACCACATCCAGCCCCAGATTGATCTTGGCATACGCTTTTATCCGATATTCGTTCATTTTTGTCTCCAATACGTTAGGGCGCTATTCCAAAACTACATGCCTCTGAATAGCGTGTATACAATAATTGTACTTAATTTTATACAATCCTGCGTATTTTGTCAATGGAGTGCGGTTCTTTCCATAGATTTTTCCACTGTTTTTCTCTAAATCCTCTAAAGTATCCACTGTCCGGGGACGATATAACAGGTGAAACCAAAAACCCTCAGAAGGTTAAAACATGTATAGTCAAGGATGACAACAGGTACGGACAGCAGAACCGTACCGGAAAAGAGGAAACTATGAGCGTAAACGGAGTTACATCAACCCAGGCCGCTGCAGCCTACAGCTATCACAGCACAAGTGCAGCAAAAGAGAAAACTTCCGCAGAGGAAGCAAAAACTACAACTACCGCGGAAGATACCGGTGTCATCTATGAGCACAGCACCGCTGCCAAGACTTCTTCCACGAAGAAAACCTATACACCGGATACCAATCTGGTCAATAAATTAAAGGCAGATGCGGAAAACCGTGCCAGTCAGCTTCGTTCTCTGGTAGAACAGATGATGGGCAAGCAGGCTAACACCTACGGCAATGCCAATGACATCTGGTCCTTTTTACGTTCCGGTAATTTCACCGTAGATCCTGCTACCAAGGCACAGGCGCAGGCAGATATCGCCGAGGACGGTTACTGGGGTGTGAACCAGACTTCCGACCGTATCATTCAGTTTGCCAATGCTCTGACCGGCGGTGACCCGGACAAGATCGAGTCCATGCGCGAGGCATTCAAGAAGGGCTACGCACAGGCTGAGAAGACCTGGGGCGGTTCTCTTCCCGAGATCTCCCAGAAGACTTATGATGCTGTTATGGAGAAATTCGACAAGCTGGCAGCAGATGCCGGACTGACCACAGAAGAATAATGTCGTATTCTCGACAGACTTTCCTATAGAAAAACCATGTTGTACCGATGCCACAGAACGCATCCATGTACAACATGGTTTTTCTTTTCCGAACTGTATCAGGCCAGACCTTTTACCAGCAGCACCTTCTGCCCCGGGCGTAATTCATCACTTTCCAGCGCGTTTAATTCTCTTACAGTCTTCACCGGCATATGATATTTCCTGCCGATGCTCCACAGGTCATCCCCCGGTGCCGCAATATAGATCACCGCACTGGGCAGTCCGGCCAGCACATTACTGTCGATTTCCTGCTCTTCCACCCCTTCGATGGCTTCCAGCGGAATATTCTTCATCACGGTCGTGGAAAAGGAAAGAACAGCCTTTACATCCAGTTCCTCTCCCTCCAGCAGATTCACCTGCAGCTGCTCCAGTTCACTGTGTACCTCTGCCTGATCCGTTCCCGTCACTCCCTGCACATTCAGGGTATATTCATACGGAATCTGCTCTCTGGTACTCACATAAGGAGTCTCATCATTTTCCGTAATGCACAACACTGTAAGATCAATGCTGCCCTGCAGGCGGATTCCTTCCTCTGTGGTCTCCTGATGATCGATCGTCACGATTCCCTCACTGTGCAACACCTGCAGTACCGGTGAGCCGATATCGGTCTTTCTGTGATCCGTCACTTTTGTCTTGCCTGTGATTCTGGCCAGCAACTGACGCAGGCTGGCATCTCTGGTGTCCGGGATCACTTCTTTTGTCACGCCGTAAATATCTCTTAAAATATCGATCTGCTCTTCCTCATAGAGACGGATATTCAGTTCCAGAGCACATTCCAGCCCAAGGATTCTCTCTTCCCCGTCCAGATCCGGCTGGATCGTCAGCTCTGGCTGTCCGTGTTCCTGTCTTACCAGTGAATACCGGATATCCGGCAGCAGTTCCTCCCGACATCCCTGACATTCCAGAGTGCCATTCAGCGGAATTGTCGTCTCATAGGAACGAATAGACCGCTCCTCCCCCTCTGCCTCATAGAGAACGAAGACCTGAATATCTCCCTGCACTGCCAGTTTCTCTTCCTGTGGCTTGAATTCCACATCCCGCAGTGACACATTACTCCAGAGGATCTGGTAAATATTCGGATAGCTGGAGGGCAGCGGAATCTCCTCTTTTTTGCGAAAAATATCGTTCTTGCAGATGGAAAGCTCCGTCACCTCCATGGGCGAGATCCGGTATTCCACACCTTCTCCGGCGCTGCCTCCCTGGATTCCCACGGGCAGTTCTTCATCGTAAATCTCTTCGATCCGGGCCGTGAGAAGCAGCAATGCCTGCAGATTCAGCTTCCGGGAATTGATCATATTTACCGTGAAATCTTCTACGGTTCCATTCACCGCTACAGTATCTGACGGCAACGTTCCCTCCATATGAATTTTTTCTTCAAAGGGCAGTGCACCGCTTAAAAGCACCAGATTGCTCCCTGTCTCCTGCGTATGATACAGAATGGCATAACCCAGTTTTCCCCGTACCGTCACCTCATCCGTACCGGGCCGGATCTCCTCGATGACAACTTCTCCCTTTTCCAGGTTCAGGGTACTGATGTCCGGTTTATCCTCTGGAAGATTCAGATCCTCCTCCATGGTAAACTGTATGACAGTGGATCGTTTTACCCGGTCCATATGTATATTTCTCTTGATCAGCTCCACAATAAAAGACCTCCATATATACAGATATATCTATATATATGAAGGTCTCTGTGTACTTATACCGTATTCTGTTCTCTGTATCTTACTGCACTGCACCGATCAGATCGGTCAGATTCTCCACATGGTAGGTACGCATGTAATCCTCGATGCCCTCCACTACTTTCACGGTAGTATAGGGATCCACAAAATTCATGGCTCCGACGCTGACAGCGCTGGCACCTGCCAGGATAAATTCGATGGCATCCTCCGCCGTGGCAATACCTCCCATACCGATAATGGGGATCTGTACCGCCTGTGCCACCTGATAGACCATACGGACAGCGATGGGTTTGATGGCAGGACCGCTCATGCCGCCGGTCTTGTTGGCAATGGCGAATTTTCTGCGGTGAATGCCGATCTTCATACCGGTGATGGTATTGATCAGGGACAGGGCATCTGCGCCTGCTGCCTCCGCTGCCTTTGCCATCTCCGTAATGTCCGTTACGTTAGGGCTCAGCTTCATGATAATGGGCTGTTTTGCATGATTTTTCAGTTCGGAAGTAATATTGTACAGAGCATCTGCTTTCTGTCCAAACGCAATGGCTCCTTCCTTGACATTGGGGCAGGATACATTGATCTCCAGCATGCTGACTGCCGGTTCGTCTCCCAGTCGCTCTACCACATCCACGTAATCCTCTACGGTCTTACCGCAGACGTTCACAATGATCTTCGTATCATATTTTTTCAGGAAAGGAATATCTCTCTCCATGAATACGTCAATGCCGGGGTTCTGCAAACCGATGGCATTGAGCATACCGCCGTATACTTCTGCCACACGAGGGGTCGGGTTGCCGGGCCAGGGCACATTGGCTACACCCTTGGTCACCACCGCACCCAGGCGGTTCAGATCTACGAATTCTTCATATTCCATGCCGGAGCCAAAGGTTCCGGATGCTGTCATTACGGGGTTTTTGAAAGTTACTCCTGCAATCGTTGTCTGTGTATTCATCAGATCTCTACCTCCTCAGCATCAAATACGGGGCCATCGGTGCAGATTCTCGCATTATGCACATGAGAATGATGATCCACTTCTTTGGTCTTTACCACGCAGCCCAGGCAGGCACCCACGCCGCAGGCCATATGCTCTTCCAGAGAGATATAGGCCTTGATTTCTTTTTCTTCCGCATATTTTTTGATCGCACGGAGCATGGGCATCGGTCCGCACGCGAAGATCACATCTGCCTGCAATGCATTTTCTTCGATGGCATTCATGACATTGCCCTTCGTGCCGATACTGCCATCCTCGGTGGCAATATATACGGTTCCGTTCTCTTCCAGATCCTCTTTTAAGAACAGCTGGTTATCACGGTAGCCCACGATGATCTGCTTTTCTGCGGAAGCCGGAAGCTCTCTTGCCAGCTCCAGCATGGGAGGGATACCGATACCTCCGCCCATAAGGAATACTTTTTTGCCTTCCGCTGCCTCTGTGGGGAAGCCGTTGCCTAAGGTTCCCAGAATCTCCACACTGTCTCCTTCTGTATAAGAAGAAAATTCCGCGGTGCCCTGTCCGGCAATCCGGTACACAATGCGCAGGGCATCCTTTTTGTCGCTTACCTGACAGATGCTGATAGGACGGGGCAGCAAGGTGCTCCGGTCCTTGGGGTATACGCCGATGAACTGACCGGCTTTTGCCTGTTCAGCCAGATCTGTAGCGATCCACATGTCAAAAATTCTGGGTGCGATCTCCTTCTGGGAAAGCACGGTTGCTGTGATTTTCTTTTTCATGTTATTGTCCTTTTCTCTTCTATTTATAACGCTATAGCGCTCTTATAAGTGCTCTCTACCATGGGCTCTACGCTTCGTATACGATTCTGCCTCCGCAGATGGTCTTCCTCACTTCACCCTTCAGATTCCATCCGGTAAACGGTGTATTCGTGGCCTTGGACGCATATTTCTCCGGAGTGAACTCCGCTGCGGTATCGATCAGAATCACATCCGCCGGGCCGTCCTCGGCCAGATATCCGGCATCCAGATGGTACATAGCCGCCGGATTGGTACTCATCAGACGCAACAGCTGCTTCATGGTCAGATATCCTCTGTCCACCAGTTCCGTAATGCCCAGCGCCAGAGACGTCTCCAACCCGGTAATGCCGCTGGGTGCCTCTGTGATCGGCTTTGCTTTTTCCTCCGCAGTATGGGGTGCATGATCCGTAGCGATCATATCGATGGTGCCGTCCACCAGTCCCCGGATCACCGCCTGACGGTCCGCTTCCTCCCGCAGGGGCGGATTCATTTTCGCCAGTGTACCGTACTTGATCACGGCATCCTCAGTCAGGGTAAAATGATGAGGAGTGGCTTCCGCGTGGATATTGGAGCAGCGCTTTTTGGCCTGACGCACCAGCTCCACCGCTTCCTTGCTGCTGATATGCTGAATGTCGATGCAGGCTCCGGTCTCTTCTGCCAGCTTCAGGTCCCGCTCCACCAGCGCGATCTCCGCCTCTCTGGCAGAACCGCCGATACCGTAATACTCGCTGGCCTTTCCCCGGTTCACACCGTTGTTCTCGATATATTTCGGATCTTCTTCATGGAAGCTGATGGGCATGTCCAGCTCTGCGGAGATCTCCATGGCATGGCGCACCAGTTCCGCATCCAGCAGGGGCACTCCGTCATCCGTGAATCCCACGGCACCTGCCACTGCCAGCTTCTTCATATCCGTCAGCTGTTTTCCCTGCATCCCCATGGTCACATTGGCGCAGGTGGTCACATGAATGCCTGTCTTCGCTCCCTTATCCAGGATATAATGCAGCGTCTCCTCACTGTCCACCGCAGGCTTCGTGTTCGCCATCAGTACCACTGTGGTCACGCCGCCTTTTGCTGCTGCTGCTGCACCGGTGTTGATATCTTCCTTTGCCGTAAAGCCGGGATCCCGGAAATGCACATGCACATCCACCAGCCCGGGAGCCACCAATAACCCTTCCGCATTGATCCGGGTCACTTTGCCCCTCGGTTCTATCTTTTCCGCAATCTTTACAATCTTGTCACCGTCGATCAGGATATCATAATTGCCCTCTCTGCCCGACTTGGGATCGATCATGTAGCCATCATGTATCAGTATCATATTGTCTCCATTCCCGGGCTTTTACCACCCGCCTTCGTGACCTGTTTCTCGGAAAAGTTTACCATGTTTTCATAGAAAAGAAAAGAGTGTTATAATAGAAAAAAGGAGGTCTGACGACATGAAAACAAGAGAGGAAGCGCTGAACTACGGATTGTCTTTTCCAAATACTTATATGGAAATGCCCTTCCACGATCCCAACTGGCAGCTGGTACGTGTGAAGGGCAGTAAAAAAGCTTTTCTATGGACTTATGAAAAGGATGGCTGTCTGCATCTGAATGTGAAGACCGATCCTGCCTGGCGGGACTTCTGGCGCAGTACCTTTTCTTCCGTCATTCCCGCATATCATCAGAATAAAGATCACTGGAACACCATTATTTTAGATGGTTCGATCCCCGATGAGGACATCCGGCGCATGATCGCAGAAAGCTATGATCTCGTCACCGACAGTCCTACGAAGCGGATCTATGAAGCCGTCAAAAAGATTCCGAAAGGCTGCGTCGCCACCTACGGTCAGGTTGCCGCCATGGCCGGAGAACCGAAGATGGCCCGGGCCGTGGGCAATGCCCTGCACAAGAACCCGGATCCCGACCATATCCCCTGCTACCGCGTGGTCAATTCCAAAGGGGAACTCTCCGGTGCCTTTGCCTTCGGCGGTTCCAACGAACAGGCCAACCGCCTCCGGGCCGACGGCATCGAGGTCACCGGCAATAAAGTAGACCTGCAGAAATTCGGTATATCGCTGTGAAACTTTTTTCATCGCAGCCTTTCGTCCATGATACCGGAAGCCGGCAAATTTCATCGGTTCTGGCCGATTTTTTACCATGTCAGCAAGGCCATACTGCGGTGTGAAAAACCAATCTTCTGTCCCTGAATGCTTCCATCGAGACGACCCGTGCCTGAGAACATAGCCGCGGATTCGCCGTCGTAGCGGAAGAGATCTCCTCCCAGACCACTTTTGTCCAGGAGATGACCGGTGCTTTACGGGACGATGTAAAAGCACTGTAATATTTTTCGTTGCAGTTTTTTTACTTTTTCTTCTCAATCTGGGAACGGATATCATCCTCCAGAATATGTTCCACATCTTTTGCTTCTTTGCGGATGTTTTGCAGATTTTCACGAATCTCCCGTTCCTCCTGTACGATCTCGGGATGTTCCTTCTTTTCTTCTTTAATGAACATACACAGGAAGCTGATCAGTAATATGATGCAGGAGATCCAGATGGTCCTCGCCCCTATGTAGCCGATCATATGTCCGCCCAGCGCCGCACCAACGGCAAACAGGAAAATGATTCCAAAATAATTGCCGGATTTCCGTAAGATTTTTTTGTCCTTCGTCTTCCCATAGGCACACAGGGATTCCATGCCGCTGCGCAGATTACCGATACACATGGTACTGGCAAAAGCATAACCGTTCACCTTGCGGAAAGCCTGTACCTGCATGGCGCAGGCGAAAGATACCATGGCATTGGCCAGCAGATCCATCTCATTCGGGAAAAATCCCACGGCAAACAGCAACAGAATCTCTATAGCAAGCACCAGCTGCCGCCAGTGGATCCTCTGAGCCTTCTGATATCGCATATGGATGCACTCCGCTGCCGCTACTCCCAACGCGAAGAACAAAAGCGGGGAAAAATACCGAAGCGCCACGGACCAGTTCCGGTCTACCAGATTCTGGGCCAGCAACACGATATTACCGGTCTGGGCATTGGCGAATACCTTGCCACGGTACATATAAGTATAAGCATCCTGTAATCCGCCGGAAATTGACAAAATTCCAGCAATCAGAAACGTCTCTGACATTTGTCCGTGTAATTTACGTTGCATAGTAATTCTCATTCCTTTCAGTAACCTGCAGATTCTGTCTCCGATACATACAATTACCTTCCTACAGGCATCTCCTGATTACAGTACAGGCAACGATATCTTCCGGAAGGTGACAGTTCAAATATGTGGTCACAATTCGTCTCTATACTGGTAATACAACGGGGATTTTTACATTTTATCACATTAACCAGTCTTTGTGGAGGAACCGGATGATACTTTTTTGCAACTTTTCCGTCCCGGATCACGATCAGTGTGATCTGACTGTCCAGATATCCCAGAATATCCAACCGCTCCGGCAACGTCTCGCCCTCAATCTTGATCAGATCCTTGCAGCCGTATTTCTGGCTTTTCACCGATTGCAGCAATGCTACAGACTGCGTCTTGGATTCCAATTCCAGCAATCTGTAGATGTCCATTCCCTTTCCCGCGGGAATATGATCGATCACAACACCATTCTGAATGGATTCTACGTTTAACATAAAAACACCTTCTTTCCCGTCACAGGATCCGTAAGGTCTAACAGACTTAAGATCAATGCCATACGGATAAATTTACCATTCAATACCTGCTGAAAATACGCTGCTCTCGGATCTGCATCCACTTCCGGTGCGATCTCGTCCACTCTTGGGAGCGGATGAAGAACCGGCATGTCCGCTTTCGCCAGATTCAGTTTCTCCTGATCCAAAATGTAGATATCTTTTAACCGGATATAATCTTCCTCATTGAAAAAACGTTCCTTCTGAACTCTGGTCATGTAAAGCACATCCAGCTCTGGCAGCGTCTCCTCCAGGCTGGATACCTCATGGTAGGGGGCTTTGGCCGGTTTCAGAGTATCCTCGATCAGATATTCCGGAACCTTCAGTTCCTCCGGAGAAATGAAATAAAATTCATTGCCCGGATAGCGCACCAGGCTGTTCACCAGAGAGTGTACGGTTCTGCCGAATTTCAAGTCACCGCAAAAGCCAATCTTCAGATGATCCAAGTGTCCTTTGCGCTGTCTTATGGTCAGCAGATCGATCATGGTCTGGGTCGGGTGGTTATGTCCTCCGTCCCCGGCATTGATCACCGGAATCCGGGAATACATGGAAGCTCGGAGCGGTGCTCCCTCTTTCGGATGCCGCATGGCAATGATATCTGCATAGCAGCTGA
>ENA-ORUA01003730-ORUA01003730.1-human-gut-metagenome-genome-assembly--contig:-NODE-3730-length-10109-cov-3.441516_pt1 | contig 10109 bp, 12 predicted proteins | sample MGYA00242076_ERZ509201 | MGnify/ENA primary metagenome ERZ509201 (study PRJEB26280, sample SAMEA2338863) | human gut metagenome | biome: human gut; feature: human-associated habitat; material: faeces...
GGATCCAACCGTCCATGTCACGTAAGGGAAATAGTCCAGACAATGGTATGATGGAATCTTTCTCATTCTTAAGTCTGAGATGTTTTATGGTTACGAGAAGACGTTTCACTCACTTGAACATTGAAACAAGCTATTGTAGACTATATTAATTATTATAACAAACGCATTAAGGTAAAACTAAAAGGACTCAGTCCTGTGCAATACAGAACTAAATCCTTTGGATAAATTATTTGTCTAACTTTTTGGGGTCAGTACAAGGGGCTTTTTTGAACGATAAAAAATTCCAACCTTATGTGGTGGGGACTAAGTAGCTCTTATATTAGTTATCAAAAGTGACCTCCTTAACAAGGTTGTCTAAGAATTTTTCTCCCATTTTAGAGAGAGTAGCCTTTTCGTGTTTCAAGTATACAATATCAATTTCATCATCAACATCTAGTGGAATAGAGACGATATTGTCACCATTTAAATTACTATTTAAGATACCAGTGGCAATTGTGTATCCATCCAAACCAATTAATAGGTTAAAAAGTGTTGCACGGTCTGAAACCACAATCGACTTTTTATGGGGGATTTGTGAGAGAATCTCTTCAGAATAATAGAAGGAATTATGAATCCCCTGATCGTAACTAAGGTAAGGGAAGTCCTCTAAATCTTCCAATGAGACCACTTTATGCTTGGCCAGAGGATTTGACTTGCTGACAAAGATATGAGGTCTAGCTTTAAAGAGACTAGTATAGGTAAGTCTGTTATCGTCAAACATTTTAGTCAAGACATCTCGGTTATAGCCATTAAGGAAGAGAACACCGATTTCTGAACGGAAGTTCTTAACGTCTTCGATAATCTCGTAGGTACGAGTTTCACGTAAGAAGAGCTCGTAACGCGTCATATCAGCTCTCTTGAGAAGTGAGACGAAGGCATTGACGACAAAAGCGTAGTGTTGAGAAGAAACACTAAATAATTCACGTGTCTCTGTGTGACTTTTGTAGCGTTCTTCTAAGAGATTAGTTTGTTCTACTACTTGACGGGCATAAGATAGAAATTCAACACCATCCTTGGTTAAGGTGATCCCTTTAGGGTTACGAATAAAGATGTCAATTCCCATCTCTCTTTCTAAATCTCGGACAGCGTTTGAAAGACTTGGTTGTGTAATGAAAAGTTGTTTTGCGGCTTCATTCATTGAGCCGGTTTCGACGATTTTGATAATATAATGTAATTGTTGAATTCGCATAGCCTTATTATAGCATACTTTAAGTATTATTCCTTAGGATAAGAAGCAATTAAAAGGTCTTTTGGAAACTATACCAATTTTATGCTTGACAATGTTGAATATATGGAATATACTGTCTTCGTTAAGCTTTTCAAAGAGCTTATTGACTATACCAATTTTAAATGAAGGGAGACATGACCTCTTTGACTTGAGGTTATTATTAAAAATATGTGTGGAATTGTTGGTGTTGTAGGTAACACAAATGCAACTGATATCTTGATTCAAGGACTTGAAAAGCTAGAATACCGTGGTTACGATTCAGCTGGTATCTTTGTAGCTGATGAAACATCTAGTCAATCGGTTAAAGCTGTTGGCCGTATTGCGGAACTTACTGCTAAAATTGAAGGTGTAGAAGGTACTGCAGGTATCGGACATACTCGTTGGGCGACTCATGGGAAACCAACGGAAGACAATGCTCACCCACATCGTTCAGAAACAGAACGTTTTGTTTTGGTTCACAACGGTGTTATTGAAAACTATCTTGAAATTAAGGAAGAATACCTTTCTGGTCATCATTTCAAAGGTCAAACCGATACTGAAATTGCTGTTCACTTGATTGGTAAATTTGTTGAAGAAGACGGTTTGTCAACTATTGAATCTTTCAAGAAGGCTCTCCGCATTATCCGTGGATCGTATGCATTTGCCCTCATGGATTCTGAAGATGCATCAACAATTTATGTCTCTAAAAACAAATCACCACTTTTAATTGGTCTTGGTGATGGTTATAACATGGTCTGCTCAGATGCTATGGCTATGATTCGCGAAACAAATCAATACATGGAAATTCACGATCAAGAGTTGGTTATCGTGAAAGCTGATAGTGTCGAAGTTCAAGATTATGATGGCAATGTTAAAGAACGTGATAGCTATACTGCTGAGCTTGACCTTTCTGATATTGGTAAAGGGACATACCCATACTATATGCTCAAAGAAATCGATGAGCAACCAACAGTGATGCGTAAGCTCATCCAAGCTTACACTGATGACAAGGGTCAAGTGACTGTAGATGCTAAAATTATTAAAGCTGTTCAAGAAGCTGACCGCATCTATATCCTCGCAGCAGGAACTTCTTATCATGCCGGTTTTGCCTCTAAGAAGATGCTTGAAGAGTTAACAGATACTCCAGTTGAGCTCGGTATTTCTTCTGAGTGGGGTTATGGTATGCCACTCCTTAGCAAAAAACCTCTCTTTGTCTTTATTAGTCAATCAGGTGAAACAGCAGATAGTCGTCAGGTTCTTGTTAAAGCTAACGAGTTGGGAATTCCAAGTTTGACGGTGACAAACGTTCCGGGATCTACTCTTTCTCGTGAAGCTGATCACACAATGCTTCTTCATGCTGGACCAGAAATTGCCGTAGCTTCTACTAAAGCTTACACAGCTCAGATTGCGACCCTTGCCTTCTTGGCTAAAGCAGTCGGTGAAGCTAATGGTAATGAAAAAGCTAAAGCATTCGACTTGGTACATGAATTGTCACTTGTAGCACAATCTATCGAATCAACGCTCTCTGAAAAAGAAGTGATTGATGAGAAGGTGGCAGCTCTTCTTTCAGAAACACGTAATGCTTTCTATATTGGTCGTGGTCAAGATTACTATGTTGCTATGGAAGCAAGTCTTAAATTAAAAGAAATCTCATATATCCAATGTGAAGGTTTCGCAGCAGGTGAGTTGAAGCATGGTACAATCGCTCTTATCGAAGATGGCACACCAGTTATTGCCCTCCTGTCAGATCCTGTTCTTGCTAGTCATACTCGTGGTAATATCCAAGAAGTGGTAGCGCGTGGTGCTAAAGTGTTGACCATTGCTGAGGAAAACGTTGCTAAGGAAGGTGATGACATCGTTCTTAATAACGTCCACCCTTACCTATCACCAATTTCAATGGTAGTACCGACACAATTAATTGCTTACTTTGCGACGCTTCATCGTGGACTCGACATTGATAAACCACGTAACTTAGCTAAATCCGTTACAGTTGAATAAAAATACTAACATCTCTTACATTGTAAGGGGGGTATTTGTTTTTCTTGTTTTCACTCTTGCTTAATTAAGTAATCTAAAGTAGAATAGTATCTGTATTACAATCTTAGGAGAGAATTATGTCATTGCCAAATTGTCCAAAATGCAACTCAGAGTATGTCTATGAAGATGGAATCTTGCTAGTATGTCCGGAATGTGCCTATGAGTGGGATCCAAACGAAGTTGCAGAAGAAGGACTTGTGGTTCTTGATAGCAATGGAACACGTCTTGCTGATGGCGATACTGTTACAGTTATCAAAGATTTGAAAGTTAAGGGTGCTCCGAAAGACATCAAGCAAGGAACACGTGTTAAAAATATTCGCTTGGTTGAAGGTGATCACAACATTGATTGTAAGATTAATGGTTTTGGTTCTATGAAACTTAAATCAGAATTTGTTAAGAAAATCTAAAAATAAGGATTAAGTAGGAAATTTTTTAAGACCTACAGTTTTCTAGATTATTTAAGTCCTTGAGGAGTGGGAATTAGAACTCAATTTTTAGAGAGGGTTCAGTCTCACTCCTTTTAGTATTTTTTAAATCTTATACTATTTTTTTGTTTTTTTGGTATAATATTCATCAACACTAAATAATTATAGGAGTTTATATGTCATACGTTTTGGAAGTATTACCAGCTCTGTTAAACGGTGCGGTAGTCACACTTCAAGTATTTTTCATTGTTATCATATTGTCGATTCCACTAGGGATTGTACTTGCTTTCTTAATGCAGATTAAATTCAAACCTCTAAATTGGTTGCTAACTCTTTATGTTTGGATTATGCGTGGAACACCGCTCCTTTTGCAATTAATCTTTGTTTATTATGTTCTTCCGAGTGTAGGGATTGTCTTTGACCGCCTTCCGGCTGCAATTCTTGCTTTTACGCTTAATTATGCTGCTTATTTCGCAGAGATTTTCCGTGGAGGAATTTTGGCTATTCCAAAAGGACAATACGAAGCAGCTAAAATGCTTAAACTTAGTTCTTTCCAGACCATCCGCTATATCATCCTTCCTCAGGTGGTTAAGATTGTCTTGCCAAGTATCTTTAACGAGATTATTAACTTGGTTAAGGATTCATCATTGGTTTATGTTCTTGGGGTTGGAGACCTTCTTTTGGAAAGTCGTACCGCTGCTAACCGTGATGCGACCTTAGCACCGATGTTTGTGGCCGGAGCTATTTATCTTATCCTTGTGGGTGTGGTGACTGTGGCTTCGAAAAACATCGAAAAGAAATTCAACTATTATAAATAGGAGACCTTATGTTAGAATTAAAAAATATTTCCAAGCAATTTGGTCAACACAAAATTTTTGATAACTATAACCTAACTGTCGAAGAGGGGAAAATCTTAGCTATCGTTGGACCATCCGGTGGTGGTAAGACAACTCTTTTGCGTATGCTAGCAGGACTTGAAACTATTGATTCAGGGCAAATTATTTATGAAAATAAAGAGATTCCCTTGGATCAGATGGAAAGTCGTAACTTGCTAGGCTTTGTCTTTCAGGATTTTCAACTGTTTCCGCACTTGACTGTCTTAGATAACTTAACACTTTCGCCAATTAAGACGATGGGAATGTCTAAGGAAGATGCCCAGAAAAAAGCTCAGACTCTACTTGACCGTTTAGGGCTTGGATCACATGGAAATGCTTATCCGTATTCACTTTCTGGGGGACAAAAACAACGTGTTGCATTTGCTCGTGCCATGATGATTGATCCGAAAATCGTCGGCTATGATGAACCAACTTCAGCTCTTGATCCTGAGTTGCGTCAAGAAGTAGAGAAATTGATTTTGCAGAATCGTGAGATTGGGATTACGCAAATCGTTATTACTCACGATATGCAATTTGCACAGCACATCGCTGATGAGATTGTCACTATCAATCCAAAATAGCGAGGATTTTCTATGAAAAAAATAGTGAAAACAGTTTTGCTAGCCTGTCTTGTTATTTTGCCTTTGTTTGCGCTATCAGCTTGTAGCTCGCGCTCACATTTTGCAACTCAGAAAGACCAGTGGCAAACTTATACCAAAGAAAAGAAAATCAAAATTGGTTTTGATGCAACCTTTGTTCCTATGGGATATGAGGAAAAGGATGGTAGCTATATTGGTTTTGATATTGACTTGGCTAATGCAGTTTTTAAATTATATGGCATTGATGTTGAATGGCAAGCTATTGACTGGGATATGAAAGAAACTGAGTTGAAGAATGGGACGATTGATCTTATTTGGAATGGTTACTCGGTTACAGATGAACGTAAGCAGTCTGCAGACTTTACGGAACCTTATATGGTAAATGAACAAGTACTGGTAACCAAAAAGTCCTCAGGAATTGATTCTGTTGCAGGAATGGCAGGTAAGACCTTAGGTGCTCAAGCTGGGTCGTCTGGTTATGATGCATTCAATGCTTCTCCAAAAATTTTAAAGGATGTCGTTGCTAATCAAAAAGTTGTCCAATATTCGACTTTTACACAAGCTTTGATTGACCTTAATAGTGGACGTATTGATGGCCTATTGATTGACCGTGTGTACGCTAATTACTACCTAGAAAAATCAGGAGTTCTGGATCAGTATAATGTTATGCCTGCTGGTTACGAGGGAGAAAGCTTTGCTGTAGGTGCTCGTAAGGTAGATAAGACACTAATAAAAAAAATCAATCAAGGATTTGAAACTCTTTATAAAAATGGAGAATTCCAAAAGATTTCTAACAAGTGGTTTGGTGAAGATGTCGCAACAGACCAAGTTAAAGGGAAAAGATAAGACTATAACAACATTCTAGAAAGAATGTTGTTATTTTTTGTGAAAAACACTTGAGATATAACAAGTTATAATTTATACTAATGTTAGTTTATAAACTGACAAAAGGACAAGCATGGATATTTCGATTATTCAAGAGAGCCAAAAAGTGATATTGCTTTTGTAGATATGAAATCTTTCTATGCGAGTGTTAGAGTGTGTTGAGCGTGGGTTACATCCACTTAAGACTTCTCTATGTATGATGAGTAGAGCTGAAAACGCTAATGGTTCACTATTAGCGTCTTCCCCTATATTTAAGCATGTTTTTGGCAAGTCAAATGTTAGTCGATCTTATGATTTACCTTTTGATATTTATTCTCGTAAGTTTCATTATTATAATGCCAAAAAACAGGGACTTCCAACGGATAGAGATTTTGTTGATTTTATAGAATCTTGGGCCAAGGCTACCTTTAGTGTTTCCTTCTAATGGATCTTTATATCAAAAAGAATATTCAGAATCAACACATTTTCCAGAATTATGCCAGTGTTGACGATATTCTTCCCTATTCTATTGATGAGGGGTTCATTGATCTCACGTCGTCATTAAATTACTTTATTACCGATAGGACTGTTACTAGAAAAGATAAGTTAGATATGATTTCAGGTCGAGAACTTGCTAATAACAACCCTGATACTCTTAAAAAGAAGTTAGTTATTGTGGGCTTAGACCTCTTTTTTCATGCCAATGGTATTGATGAAACTAATATTCATAAACCTTATAAAACAAAGTCACATGGTTTAGAAAATTCGCAAATATTACCACGAGACTATGATCGGCAAGCTGATATTGAATTGATTCTGAAAGAGATAGCAGAACAGGTAGCTATTAGATTAAGACGAGTCCATAAGAAAGCTTGTCAAGTTTCCATTAGCATTGGATTTTCAAAGTTAGAGGGCAATCGTTCGCTACAAGCACAGATGAAGATTGAGCCTGCCAATAATACAAAAATACTAATAGGGCATGTCATTTCACTCTTTCGTAAGAAATATCAAGGAGGGGCTGTTAGAAGTGTCAGTGTTTCTTATGCAAATTTTGTAGATGAAAAGATTCAAATTCTTTCTTTATTTGATAATCCAGATGACATTGATAAAGAAGAAAGGCTTCAGTCAGCTATAGATAGTATTCGTCAGGAATTTGGCTTTATGACCATTCAAAAAGCAACAGCTTTACAGGAGGCATCTAGGAGTATTGCTCAAAGTAAGCTTATTGGTGGACACTCAGCTGGAGGATTAGATGGCTTAAAATGATAGATCGTAGTTACCTTCCCTTTCAATCTGCTAGGGAACATCAAGATAGGGGAATGATGAAGTGGATGTGATATTTCTTGTCGGAACACACAAGTTCACTACATGAAGATAAGACTAAAGAAAATCTAACTAATCGTTTGGATGATTTAGAGAAGTTTACTTTATTGAACCAACTTTATTTGGGTCAATTATTGGGGAATTTCCAGATAAAGGATCAAGGTAGGCGCTGTAGGTTTAGTGGCTATGTGGTTGATTTGGATTTTGATTAAGTTACTATAAAATCTTCCAAGCGACATAAACGTATTCGAACAAAGGACATATTAGAAATTAGTTTGGAGGTTGAAAAACATAGATGAAGAAGAGAAAAATTTATGATGATAAACTTCAATTGACTATTTTTCTGATAGCTATCTAAAGTTTGAAGAAGACTTTTATCGCTAGTCTGCTATGGATATTCCCTTAACCTTTTTGACGGATGATATTCTTAGAGAGATGGATATCAGTCAAAATAATTATTTTCTATTAAATAAAGAGAATGCTAGAGACGGACGCAATCATTATTTCCATTTTAAAGTCAGTCTTTTGGATTTCAAGACACTCGTGAGACAGTATAGGTATCTTGGAAATGATTAAATCATATCACATCCAGCAGGAGAAATAGTATTTCTTTAATTGCTAGCCAGAGCTTTCAAGAAATTTTTCAGTGACTGAGAAACGTTTATGTAAGCGTTGATATTGTTTCTGAGAGTGTTAAAAGTTATCATATGGAAGTGATTAAGATGAGAGCAGTTGTTGTTAATCAAGCAAGCACAGGTATTGAAGTTGTGGACTATGAAAAACCAGCGTTAGTTGCTCATGGTCAAGCCTTGGTTAAAGTTGAATACTGTGGCGTTTGGCATACTGACCTTCATGTAGCCCATGGAGACTTTGGTCAAGTTCCAGGTCGTATCTTAGGCCATGAGAGAATTGGTATTGTTGAAGAAGTTGGTGAAGGGGTTAAAACACTAAAAAAAAGGTGATCGCGTATCAATCGCTTGGTTCTTCAAAGGGTGGTGTGGCTACTATGAATATTGTACAACTGGACGTGAAACACTCTGTCGGTCTGTAAAAAAATGCTGGTTATAGTGTTGATGGTGGTATGAGTGACTATGCTTTGGTTACTGCTGACTACGCTGTGAAAGTTCCAGACGGACTCAATCCCGCTCAAGCTTCATCTATTACTTGTGCGGGAGTTACAACTTATAAAGCCATTAAAGAGGCTAAAGTTGAACCTGGTCAATGGGTAGCTATTTATGGTGCTGGAGGGCTAGGTAATTTGGCTATTCAATATGCTAAGAAAGTTTTTAACACACGAGTAGTAGCAGTTGATATCAATCAAGATAAACTATATTTGGCTAAAGAATCTGGCGCTGATTTAGTGGTAAATGGTAAAGAAGTTGAAGATGTAGCAGGCTATATCCAAGAGAAAACTGGTGGTACACACAGTGCTGTTGTAACAGCTGTTTATAAGGTTGCTTTCAACCAGGCTGTCGATAGAGTACGTGCCGGTGGTACGGTCGTTGCCGTTGGGCTCCCATCTGAATACATGGATCTCTCAATTGTCAAAACAGTTCTAGATGGTATCCATGTTGTTGGATCTCTTGTAGGTACGCGTAAAGACTTAGAAGAAGCTTTTGACTTCGGTGCACAAGGCTTGGTAGTACCAGTTGTTGAAACCGTTCCTGTCGATACAGCTGTAAAAGTATTTGATCAAATGGAAAAAGGTGAAATTCAAGGACGTAAGGTACTTGATTTCACTAAGTAAACATACATTTGTCAATGACTACCATGATGACTATATGAGGAGTTGGGTAGCCTAAAACTGGCTAAATTACTTTTTGAAAGTAGTATTTCTGAACAAAATTCCAGTGATTTATTTGTGTTGATAGAATTTTTATTGGTCTAAAACCTCATATAGATATAAAACAAAAAAGCGTTGAACGATTGCGTTCAGCGCTTTTGATGTTTTTGGTTTTATTTCCACTCAATAGTAATCTATACCACTAAATTCCTTTCATATTGGGATTTTAGAAAGATTTACTTATTTTGGTGGACTAGATGGTGGTGATTGTTACTATTTTAAAATTTTTTGATTTCCATTGAATTTTACTAAACTTTTTGAGGGGAATGAGATAGAAATATTACCAGTTATTTTCACAAATAATTTTTTCTTTCATTTATTACTCCTTACTATTTTTTTATTTTTAAAGAATATGTTTGAAAAAAATAGGTTTGCGGTCCTCGGGAAAAAACTGAGATTGGGTATTATATTTTTGGTTATCTGCTTCCCATTTACGATATTTTTCGCCAATTCTTTGTGAAGCCAATTGATAAATCAACTCACAAGTTTTGAGATAGGGTCGTGAATTCACACTTTTCTTTGGCATTTCACTCATCCTCCTCGATTATTACATCAGTAGAAGGGTCTGCTACCATCAATAAATCTATCTGTTCATTAGGTTTCTGATAGGTCACGCCAGACATTGCCATCAATTCAGGGATTGTGTTTTGTCCGTCTTTTGCGGTAAAGAATTTCAGACCGCTAATCTTGACGTTATCGACACCATCTTCAAATTCCATCTCTGCTTGATGGTCGGTCATATAGAGCAACAAGTCCTGCTTCCATAGCTCGCTGACGAATCTATCGCCACTCATGCCTTTTGTTTCAATGAATATTTGGAAGTAAAAGTCACTATCTTCAAGGAACAAGATGAAGTCGGGTTGGAAGCCCTGCAAGTGCATATCTACAATTTCGCCA
>ENA-ORUA01003731-ORUA01003731.1-human-gut-metagenome-genome-assembly--contig:-NODE-3731-length-10109-cov-2.537696_pt1 | contig 10109 bp, 10 predicted proteins | sample MGYA00242076_ERZ509201 | MGnify/ENA primary metagenome ERZ509201 (study PRJEB26280, sample SAMEA2338863) | human gut metagenome | biome: human gut; feature: human-associated habitat; material: faeces...
TTATCTTAATGGAGTTATGTCAATTGGAGCTATTATGGCAGGACTTCTTGCAGGTCTTGATATTAATGCTGTTATATGTGGTGGTATCGGTGGTGGTGCTGCCAATGCATTAGGAGAAGCAGGCATAGAAGTATATTCAGGTGTATCAGGCAATGCAGATGAAGCACTAGAGGCATACCTTAATGGAGAATTAATATCAGAGGGTGTTAATTGCAGTCATCATTTACACGAAGAAGAACAGAACTGTGGAGCTGCTGATACAGAAAATGAAAGCTGTGGCTGTGGCTGTGGTTGTGGAAGTGACACAGATGACGGAAGCTGCGGCTGTGGAAGTAATGAAACATCAGGTTGTGGCGGTTGTTCGGGTTGTGGTGGAGGAGCACCTTTATTTGATGGAGCTAATGTAGGCAGGGTGTGCAGAGTACACTATAAAGGAACATTTAACGATGGAACACAGTTCGATTCATCTTATGACAGAGGAGAACCTCTTGAATTCACCTGTGGTGCAGGTATGATGATACTTGGCTTTGATAAGGCTGTAGCTGATATGAATGTAGGAGATATAATAGATGTACATTTAATGCCAGAAGAAGCTTATGGAGAGAAAGACCCAGATGCAATTATCACAGTTCCAATCAGCGAGCTTGCAGGTTCGGAAGAACTTAAGGTTGATGATATGGTATATCTTCAGAATGTATATGGACAGCCATTTCCAGCTAAGGTAACAGCCTTAACAGATAATGACATAACATTTGATGCTAACCACGAGATGGCAGGAAAAGAACTTAACTTTAAGATTGAGCTTGTAGAAGTTAAATAAGACTTGAGTAGATTATTAACTTAATAAAATAGATACTAATAGATATTATGGTAGATTTTAATCATCGAACTAGATAGATTATTAAGAATAAATCTCCCTGTAACTTATATCCGGAAGCAAAGGCTTAGGAAAGATATAAGTTACAGGGAGATTTTATCAGCTTCAAATATTATTATATATAAATGGTTTATTGTTCTAATCTTTACTTGTGAAATGTTTAGAGCTTATTTATTAAAATATATTGACCTATTCTTAATATTAATTATTGAGAATTATTTTAATATGGAATTATTCTTCCTCATCAATTATTCGTCTTGCAACATATACACCACTTGCAGAAGCGTGTGATAATGAATGTGTAACGCCGCTTCCGTCGCCAATTATGTATAAGCCCTTATATCTTGTCTCAAGATTGTTGTCAATCTCAACTTCCATGTTGTAGAACTTAACCTCAACGCCATACAGAAGTGTATCATCATTGGCAGTTCCCGGTGCAATCTTATCAAGTGCGTAAATCATCTCAATAATTCCATCAAGAATTCTCTTAGGAAGTACAAGACTTAAATCCCCCGGAGTAGCAGCAAGAGTAGGCTTTACAAGCCCCTCCTCAATTCGCTTTTCTGTACTTCTTCTTCCTCTCATAAGGTCACCGAATCTCTGAACAATAACGCCACCACCAAGCATGTTGGAAAGTCTTGCAATCCTTTCACCGTATCCGTTACTGTCCTTGAATGGCTCTGAAAAATGCTTTGCAACAAGAAGCGCAAAGTTGGTGTTCTCTGTCTGCTTCTCAGCACCTTCATAGCTGTGTCCGTTAACTGTTACAATGCCGTTAGTGTTCTCATTAACTACGATTCCATTAGGATTCATACAGAAGGTTCTTACTAGGTCCTCGAATTTCTCTGTTCTATATACAATTTTGCTTTCGTACAGTTCATCTGTAAGATGTGCAAATATAACAGCCGGAAGCTCAACTCGCACACCGATATCAACACGGTTAGACTTGGTTGGAATCTCAAGCTTCTGACAGACATTTTCAATCCATTTGCTTCCGCTTCGACCAACGGAAACAATACATTTGTCACAATCCATGTACTCATCCTTATAGAATACTCTGTAACCACCATCAATCACCTCAATATTGCTTACAGGAGTATTAAAGTAGAAGTCTATATGGTCCTTCATCTCATTGTACATATTTTCAAGAACAACATAGTTAATGTCTGTTCCAAGATGTCTTACTGACGCATCAAGGAGCTTTAACTTGTTCTGCATGCATAAAGTCTTGAACTTAGTGCCTGCTGTAGAATACATGTGAGTCTCTTCACCACCATGTGATGTATTAATTGTATCAACATACTTCATCAGATTGATTGCCTGATCCCTGCCGATATACTCATAAAGAGTTCCGCCGAAATCATTAGTTATATTATATTTACCATCTGAAAATGCACCAGCACCACCAAATCCGTTCATAATCGCACATGTTGGACATTTAATACACGATTTAACCTTCTTGCCGTCTATAGGACATTTTCTCTTCTCTAATGTGTTGCCTTCTTCAAACACAGCAACTCTTGTCTCTGGTGACTTCTTCATAAGCTCATACGCAGAAAAGATTCCACCCGGTCCGGCTCCAATAATAATTACATCGTATTCCATACATTATCCTCCTCGGAGAAATATCTTAGAATATTATATCATAGAATCGGGGTTATGTGGTATAGTGTAGGTATTAATTAGAGTATTTAGCATCAGACTACTTATTGATGAGCAGGGTATTATCATCAAGGCTAATGAAAAGGGAAGCCCCAGCGGGAATACCCAATGATGGGAAACAGACTCCGATGAAAGGGCATTCTGTATTTATTGCACAGCATGCAACAGCTACCTGCTGCAGGGAATGCATAAGAAAGTGGCATAAGATGAAGCCTGGTGTAGAGCTAACGCAGATTCAGCAGGATTATCTTGTTGATGTAATAATGAAATGGATAAAAAAGGAATACAACGATTTTAAAAATCAGTAATTCATTAGGCAATTTGAGAAAACTTAAGCGTAAAATTCCCTTGTGAAGATAACCATGAGTATTTAATTGACAATCTGTGAATCATTTGATATCATTGCACGGTAAATAAATAAGACAGTTCGTTTGTACCATCCTGTCTCTAAATAAAACCAGGACTATTATTTTTATAATTCATAATTGGAAATTTTAGGGAAATAATCTTATAAGGCACGGGTACAGATGTATCCGTGTCTTTTTTATGTAATAAGAAATTCTTTCAGATTTTCTTATTACATAAAAACGTTCCACTATGGATGCACACTCGCACGAAAGGAAAAATGTTGCTAAAGCAACACGTGCTCGGTGCGTAGAATATCGCAAGCGACATTCTTGATTATACAATTACAATACAAGCAAATGGAGAAAAGTTTTATGTATATTTTAAAAACAGAGGCTAGTTTTGATTCGGCACATTTTCTTGCAGGATACAATGGAAAATGCAGCAATCTTCATGGACATAGATGGAAGATTGTTCTTGAAGTTCAAACTGAGGAACTAAAGGAAGATGTTCAGCATAAGGGTATGTATGTTGATTTTGGAGAACTGAAAAAAGATTTAAGAAACATAGCAGATTCAATGGATCATGCATTACTTATAGAAAGAAATTCATTGAAGGATACAACATTTGAAGCTTTAAAAAGCGAGAATTTCAAAATTATTGAACTTGATTTCCGACCGACAGCGGAGAATATGGCCAAATATTTTTATGAAAAAATAAAAATACTTGGATACAACATGAGAGCTGTAACTGTATATGAAACTCCTGCTAATAGTGCAACTTATATGGAATGATTTTAAATATTTTTTAATCTGAAAGGATTTATATATGAGTAAATACGAAGTAGTTGAAAAATTTGTAAGTATTAATGGTGAAGGAACTAAAGCCGGGCAACTAGCGGTTTTTATACGCTTTAAGGGCTGTAATCTTAACTGTAAATACTGCGATACCAAATGGGCTAATGAGCAGGGGACACCTTCTCAACCAATGACAGAAAAAGAAATTCTTGATTATGTTTTATCGACAGGAGTAAAAAATGTCACTCTTACTGGTGGTGAACCACTGTTAAGAGAGGGTATTGAAAATGTTATAACAGTTCTTGCAGAAAACAATCTGAACATTGAAATAGAGACTAACGGCAGTGTTTATCTTGATAAAATCCGTAAGCTTCACAAAGAGAATGTAACTTTTACAATGGATTATAAGCTTTCATGCAGTGGTATGGAAGCTGCCATGAATCTGGATAATTTTGATATTTTAAATAGCAATGATACTGTCAAATTTGTAGCTGGTTGTCGAGAGGATCTTATAAAGGCAAAACAGATTATAGAAAAATACAATCTGTATGGAAAATGTAACCTTTATATAAGTCCGGTATTTGGGTTGATAGAGCCTGAGGAAATAGTTGATTTTATGAAAGAGAATTTAATGAATGATGTTAATATGCAGATTCAGTTACATAAAATTATATGGTCACCAGACAAAAAAGGAGTCTGACATGGAAAAACATAAGAAAATAGACACTAAGGCAATTGAATATCATATAGCTGGTATTCTTAAGGCTCTGGGTGATAACCCTGAACGGGAGGGCTTAAAAGATACACCTAAAAGAGTTGCAAAAATGTATGAAGAAGTTTTTGAGGGAATGAATTATACAAATGAAGAAATTGCAGATATGTTTAACAAAACATTTGCACTGGATATGGATGAAGAAGAGTCTGGACAAATAGAATGTAATGGTCAGAGCGGAACTTCCAATATGGTAGTGGTAAAAGATATAGATATTTTCAGTTATTGTGAGCATCATCTTGCTCTTATGTATGATATGAAGGTAACAGTAGCTTATATTCCAAATGGAAGAGTAATAGGTCTTAGTAAGATAGCTAGAATAGCAGATATGGTATCTAAAAGACTGCAGCTTCAAGAAAGAATAGGAAGTGATATTGCTGATATTATGCATATGGTTACTGGTGCCAAAGATATAGCAGTATTTATTGAAGGATGTCATAGCTGCATGACCGCAAGAGGAATTAAAAAAGCTAACACAAAAACATATACACAAACATTAAGAGGGAGATTTAACAATGAAAGCAATGGTTTTGTTCAGTGGTGGAATAGATAGTACAACATGCCTTGGTATGGCAGTAGAAAAATATGGTTCAGAAAATGTTATTGCATTATCAATAGCATATGGTCAGAAACATACAAAAGAGATAGAAGCATCAGATAAAATTGTAAAATATTATAATGTAGAACATATTTATCTTGACCTTGCAAAAATATTTCAATATAGTGATTGTTCATTATTATCACATTCTGATAAGGAAATACCTAAAGAATCATATGATGAGCAGATTAAGAGCACAAATGGTTCTCCTGTTTCAACATATGTTCCATTTAGAAATGGGTTATTTTTATCAAGTGCTGCCAGTATAGCAATTTCAAAAGGCTGCAGTGAGATATATTATGGGGCACATGCGGATGATGCGGCTGGAAGTGCATATCCTGACTGCAGCAGTGATTTTAATAATGCAATAAATGAGGCTATATATCTTGGAAGTGGAAAGCAGATTAAGGTTGTAGCACCATTTATCAATGCAACAAAGGATCAGGTTGTAAAAAAGGGGCTTGAGCTAAATGTACCTTATAAGTACACATGGAGTTGCTATGAAGGCAGCGAAAAACCTTGTGGAAAGTGTGGAACATGTATAGATAGAGCCAGAGCATTTGAGTTAAACGGAATTAATGATCCAGCTATGGAATAAAAAGGAGAAAATTATGACTGGAAGAAGTAAAGAAGAAACAGCAGACATAACATTATTGGGGAATCAGAAAACACAGTATCCAAGTGATTATGCACCGGAGATGTTAGAGACTTTTGAGAATAAACATCAGGGTAATGATTATTTTGTAAAATTTAATTGCCCAGAATTTACAAGTTTGTGTCCTATAACAGGGCAGCCAGATTTTGCAACTGTTACAATATCATATGTACCAAACATTAAAATGGTGGAAAGTAAATCATTAAAATTATATTTATTCAGTTTCAGAAATCATGGTGATTTTCATGAAGACTGTATGAATATTATCATGAAAGATTTGATAAAACTTATGGATCCCAAATACATAGAGGTATGGGGAAAATTTACTCCTAGAGGTGGAATATCAATAGATCCTTACTGTAATTATGGAAAACCTGGAACAAAATGGGAGGAGATAGCATTCAACAGAATGGCAAACCATGATATGTATCCAGAAAAGGTCGATAATAGATAATAATAGATAAAATAACGCCGATAAATCCTAATTTATCGGCGTTTTACAGTTATTCAAATAAGTGCCTAAATAGGTCTTTAATTTCGTCTGGAAAATCCTTGAAATCATCTTCTTTCACTTAAAAATTGCTCGTTACAGTAGTAAAGTACACATTTTAATCGCTTCGCTAAATTACTGTTTAACGAAGTGAGTACCACATGACTCAAAATAGTTGGTTCTTATAATAACATCCACTCAGACATAACTATTCTTCGTCATATCCGAGTGGATTCCCAATCATACATAATTATATAATTATATCAACATGCATGTCAGCCGCCTCAAAACCTTTCTTAAGCTTTCGGCTGACTTTCTTAATTTCTGTACTGTATTCTTTCTTGCGATTATCTTTTTCATATGTTTTCTCAGATGCTTTTGTATCCATAGTATCCGGATTTTTAATATCAGAAACCTGATTATTATTATCATCAGTTACATTATCTGCTTTATCCTGTGTATTTTCGGAAGCGTCAGTAAGTTCAGCATTATCAGCTTTCTCGCTGTCTGTTATCTCATCTGATATATCATTATCTGCTGCATCCTGTTCTTTCTTTTCTTCATCAGTTGGCATACTCTGATAATCTGCGGATTTGACAAACTCAAGATGTGCAGCCTCAATGTTGTTAGTCTTTGCAAGTATTTCCTGGGCTTTCGCTAACTTGGCACTTTTAGGTATTGCCGGGTCATTGACGATACTGCTTAATGAACTCTCCAGTTCTCCAAGCTTCTGCAGCTTTACACGGTCAACCTCTTCCTTAGTCTTGCATTGTCTCAGTTTTTCCTTATAACTTTCTTTTTCTTCTTTAGTTTCACGATATTTCTTTAAAGCAACAGGATCATTCTTTTCAAGATAAGATATTTCCTCTGGCGAAAGACTCCCACCTGACATAATCTTATTATCTATTTTCTGGCGCTTCTCTGCTTCACGATTATGTTCTAACTGGTCCTGAAAATCAGCAATCATAAACTGTTCAGATGTCCATGTAGAGCGTTCATTTAACTCCTGCTTAGATAAAACATTGCCAGATTCCTTTTTCTGCATCCACTTGTTATTAAGCATCTGCAGTTGTACGGTACTTGCTATTGTTCCTGATAATATCACTAGGCACACCCCCTGACATTATACAGAAAAATCAACATTCTGCCCCACATTCTTCTCCTGTGGAGTTCTTACTGTATCACTTAAGAAAAGCTGCTCCTGATTTTTTACCTTTTCAAGAAGCTCTTCTATTGATGAAGCTGTCACTGTTACAGTCTCCGTATCGTCAGTATCATCGACATCTCCGGTTTCTTTGCGTTTCTTTCCCAGCCGCTCCTCATTCTTTTTCTTTTCTGCCTTCTTCTCGGCTGTCTTCTTAGCTTCTTTCTTTTCTGCAGCCTTTTTCTCAATACGCTCCTTCTGTGCAACACTTGACTTTTCAAGCACAGCAAAATATGATGCTGTACCATTATCATTAACCTGCATTCCAAAGCCCTTTACATTAGTTCCTGTTGCTGAAAGACTGCTTGCAAGCTGTGAAATTCCACTTGCAGCATTTGCAATAATTCCTTCATACTGTTTTCTGTAATTCTCATCAGAAGCCATTCTTTCAATCTTATCCTCATCAATAAGGACAACCATATTATTGGAATTAGCATAACCTGCCGCATTAGCCTTGGCATTCTCTTTCTGATCCTCACTTACAAGAATAAAGTTCATATTAGAGTACTTTTTCTTTAATTGTTCATAATATTTGCTTGCTTTCTCGCTTAACTGGGGATTACCGATAGTCTGACCACTGACTTTTTTCTTTCCGCTTGTCTCATCGGTCTTAGTTGTCTCTGACTTAGAATAAACAGCCACTGTATCTGCATACGAACCGGCTATCTGGGAAAAATTCCCTGAATATACACTACTCATAATTCATTCCTCCTTGAACAAAAATTTATTGGATAAAGTCCTCCTTGACTTTTCTAATTATTATATCGACACATTTACAAAAAAAATAATCGCATCACATAAAAAATGATACGATTACTTTCATTTTAATTAATTTCTTTCTTCTCTCTTCTTATAAAAAGACAGACACATATAACAACAAAAACAACAGTTGCAGCTATTAGTATTGGCCATACCGGAATCGGACAGACAGATGCCCTTATAAGTTTAAGTCCCTGATAAAATGTAAATACACCGAATATCGAGAATATTGCGAATGCAAGTGTATTAAGCAGTCCGTCCGGAGTCTTGCTCTTTAACAGATATCCGACTAACATACCAAGAATGTCAGCCGCAAAAAGTCCGAGCGAACATCCTATCCATACAACAAGAGCAGCACTCATACCTTCATTAGCACCAAATGTTATAGCTGTAAGCTGTGTCTTATCACCAAGCTCTGCAATGAAAAATGTACAGAAAACTGCAAGTGGTGCAAACTTAATCTTTGATTTGCCGCTGCCTTCTTCTTCGTCATCATCATCCCCTGCAATAGTTGATGCAGCAAAATAAAGAAATGCAAGTGCTGCAATAGTCTTTATAAGCCAGTCAGGAATAAATTCACTGACAAGCCCACCTGCTAAAACAGCAAGTCCGTTAAGTACAAGAATTGCTACAGCAGTTCCTGATATAATATCTCTTAACTTATATTTAGAAGTAAGAGCAATAAGCATGAGCTGGGTTTTATCGCCCATCTCAGCTATGAATTCAGTAAAAAACACTTTTAAAAACAACAGCATTTGTATGTTACCTCATTTATCTTATTATGATATAAACTGCATATATCACATAAAGTGCAACCATTGAAAAACCTTCGATTCTTCCGATTTTCTTCTTTGTTCCAGCAAATATCCATACACATATTGTAAATACAATAAGCACACACAAATCTATAATATTTTCTGTAATTATGCTGATTGGGCTGATTGCTGATGCAATACCAAGTACCATAAGTATGTTAAATACATTTGAACCAATCGCATTACCAAGTGCCATATCGACTTCGTTCTTTCTGGCTGCAACTATTGAAGTTACAAGCTCTGGAAGTGATGTTCCTATTGAAACTATTGTAAGCCCAATAAGTGTCTGGCTCATTCCGAGGTCACTCGCTATCCTTGAGGCAGCGTCTACGGTAATATCTCCGCCTACTGCAATCGCAGCTGCACCGCCAATAATAAACAGAATACTAAGCGGAACTGAAATCAACTTAATATCTTCATCAGAACCGCCCTCAATCTCGATTTTTTTGCCTTCTTTGCTTGCCTTTAGTGCAATCTTAATCATGTAAAAAATGTATCCTGCAAATGCACCGATAAATATTACACCATCAAAATGTCCAAGCATCATACCTGACTTATCACCAAACCCAAGGATTCCTAAAAGCAATAAAAGTCCTGCACAGATAAGTGAAAATGGGATATCTCTTTTTATTGTTTCTTTTGCAACATTTACTGTTGCAATCATTGCACACACGCCAATAACAACCATCAGGTTAAATATATTAGAACCGACTACATTACTTACTGCAAGCTCATTGTTGCCTGTAATTGATGCAGATACACTGCCCGCCGTTTCTGGAAGCGATGTTCCCATTGCAACAATTGTAAGTCCAATAATAATAGACGGAACATGTAGTCTCTTTGCTACACTTGAGCTTCCTTCTACGAAAAAGTCTGCACCTTTAATAAGCAGAACAAAACCGATTATAAGACATACAAGTACAAGAGCAAATGGTGCATTGTTAATGAATTTTTCCATGTTTTCCTCCTTTTTTTCTCTCCATAATAAGTGTCGTCAGCTTAAAAACTCTGCCACTACTATATCCAACAGATAAAAAAAGACTCATGTATATCAACTACCTGCCGTGTACAACACTAACTGTTAATTGATATACATGAGTCTCATTATTTAAGATTTGCCAGATTATACTCTTTA
>ENA-ORUA01003732-ORUA01003732.1-human-gut-metagenome-genome-assembly--contig:-NODE-3732-length-10108-cov-5.505720_pt1 | contig 10108 bp, 9 predicted proteins | sample MGYA00242076_ERZ509201 | MGnify/ENA primary metagenome ERZ509201 (study PRJEB26280, sample SAMEA2338863) | human gut metagenome | biome: human gut; feature: human-associated habitat; material: faeces...
GCTGGGTCGTGGACGAGCAGGGCAAGCAGATGCACAAGAGCGCCGGCAACGGCGTGGAGCCCAGCGAGATCATCAAGGACTATGGCGCAGACATCATCCGCCTGTGGGTGGCTTCTTCCGACTACACCGTGGACGTGCGTGCCGGCAAGAACATCTTCAAGCAGCTGAGCGAGGCTTACCGCAAGATCCGCAACACCGCCCGCTTCATTCTGGGCAATCTGGATGGCTTTGACCCCAACACCGATTGTGTGGCGGATGACCAGCTGCAGGAGATCGACCGCTGGGCACTGGCTGCTCTGGATGACCTGATCGTGAATGCCAAGGCCGGCTACGATGTGTATGACTTCAACAAGGTCTATCACGCCGTTTACAACTTCTGCGTTGTTGCCATGTCCAACTTCTACCTGGATGTGACCAAGGACCGCCTGTACTGCACCAACGGTGTGGGCCGCAAGGCTGCCCAGACCACCATGTACAAGATCCTGGTCGCACTGGACAAGATCATTGCCCCCATCCTCTGCTTCACTAGCCAGGAGATCTGGGACTTCCTGCCCAAGACCGAAGGCATGAACAAGTACGTTGTGTTCGAGGCAATGCCCAAGGCAGGCCAGTACGCTGCAGACGATGCCTTCAAGGCCAAGTGGGCACAGCTCATTGCTGTCCGTGACGAGGTCAAAAAGGTGCTGGAGCAGGCCCGTGCAGAAAAGACCATCGGTGCTTCTCTGGAAGCTTCCGTTACCCTGTACTGCAATGATGCCGTCTATGACCTGCTGAACAGCATTCCCATGGACGAGCTGGCTGACCTGATGATCGTCTCCCATGTGGAACTGGTCAAGGGCGAGGGTGGTTCCGCCTCCGCTGTTGAGGGTCTGGGCGTTGCTGCTGCACATGCCACCGGCGAAAAGTGCGAACGCTGCTGGAAGTATTCCGCAGACATCGGCACCCACGCCGCACATCCCACCCTCTGCGCACGCTGCGCAAGCGTGGTGGAAGCATAAGCCTTCCTGAAATAAACGCTGCGGCGCTCCTTTCGAGCAGGGAGCGCCGCTTTTTGGTATCAGAACACAGGCGGCAGCATGCCGCCGTTGGGAGTATTTTTATGGCATTTGTGATCTTCAATCTGCTGTGCGTTGCGGCGCTGGTCGGCCTCGATCAGGCCATCAAGTTCTGGGCTGTCAGCGCTTTGCAGCCGGTGGGCGCAATGCCGCTGATCCCCCATGTGGTGGAGCTGCGGTTCGTGCTCAATCAGGGCATGGCATTCAGCCTGCTCAGCGGCAAGCAGCTGTTTTTGATCGTTGCAACCAGCGCAGCATTGCTGCTGGTTGCTTATTGGCTGTTCTTCCGCAGCCGGAACAATCGGCTGCAACAGGCCGCACTCATCCTGGTGCTGGGCGGCGGCATCGGCAACCTGATCGATCGTGTGCTGAACGGCGAGGTGGTGGATTACATCAACCTGCTGTTCATGCGGTTCGCAGTGTTCAATTTTGCAGATATCTGTGTCTGTGTTGGTGTGGCACTCTGGGTGCTGGTCATTTTCCTGGAGGAGCTGCACGAGGATACGAAAAAGGGCCCGAAGGAGCAGTAAGCCATGGAGCAGCGTGAATACATCGTAGAAGCCGAGGGCGCAGGCCAGCGCATCGACCGCTTTCTGAGCGGCGAGGACACCGGCCTTTCCCGCAGTGCCCTGCAGGGCCTTGTGGCGGAGGGCCATGTGCTCTGCAACGGCAAGGCCCCGGCCAAGAGCCTGAAGCTCAAGGCAGGGGATATCATCCTACTGGAGATCCCCGACGCAAAGCCCATCGAGGCTGTGCCGCAGGAGATCCCGCTGGACATCATCTATGAGGATGCGCACCTTCTGGTGGTCAACAAGCCCAAAGGGATGGTCGTCCACCCGGCTCCCGGCAACCCGGACGGCACCCTGGTCAACGCTCTGCTCTGGCACTGCAAGGGCAGCCTTTCCGGCATTGGCGGCGAGATCCGGCCCGGCATCGTCCACCGCATCGATAAGGACACCAGCGGTCTGCTGGTGGTGGCAAAGGATGATGCAACCCACATCGGCCTTTCCCAGCAGATGGCAGTGCACAGCGTGGAGCGGGCCTACAATACCATCGTCTATGGCGGCTTTGCCCAGGATGAGGGCTTTGTGGAGAGCAACCTGGGCCGCAGCAAGACCGACCGCAAGAAGATGGCGGTCTATCCGGCCAGTGAGCCCCACACAAAGTACGCCTATACCGGCTACAAGGTGTTGGAACGGCTGGGCGAGTTCACAATGCTGGAGTGCCGCCTGAAAACGGGCCGTACCCACCAGATCCGCGTTCACATGGCTTCCATCCACCACCCGGTGGCGGGCGACCCGGTGTACGGCCCCCACAACTGCATCACCAGCCTGCATGGTCAATGCCTGCATGCAAAAACGCTGGGGTTCGTTCACCCCATCACGGGGGAACACCTGCGGTTCGATTCTGAGCTGCCGGATTACTTCACCCGCTTCTTGACCACACTCCGTCAGCGCACAGGAGGAAATACCCTATGAAAGAGACGACCATTGACCAGACCTTAGTCCTCTGTGATCTGGACAGCCTGCTGCTGGATGCCGCAGGCAATCTGCCTCAGCTCCAGCGGGACGTGTTGCAGCTTTTTGCCAGCAGGGGCGGCAGGCTGACCGTTTTCTCTCAGCGCTCGCCCCGGGCGGTCCGCTCTCTGTTGGGCGGGGTGCGGCTCAGTGCGCCCGCGCTGGTCTGCGGCGGCACACTGGCCTACAACTTTTCGGAGGGCTCCGGCACCGCGCTGTGCAGCTTTGAGGGGATGGAGGAGTCTGTCCTGAAGATGCTGCCCTCCCTGTCCGGCGTTGGCATTGCCCTGCAGATGCGCGATGGCTCCACCCGCGCTGTGCGGATGAGCGAGGGATTGATGTTCCACCTCAAGCAGGAGTGGACTCCCTTTGTGCTGAGCAACGCCGCCGATGTCAAGGGCGAGGACGTTCTGCGCATCCTGTTCTATCAGGACAAAAAGCAGACGCCCATTCTGCCCACGCTGCAAAAGGCACTGGGGGACGCAGCGGCTTTCCTGCATGCGGAGCGCCTTGCACCGGATACGCTGGTGCTTACCCCGGGCCTTGTCTCAGGCAGTGCCATGCTCAACGCCGTCTGCCCTCCCTCCGGCTATGCCGCCGAGCAGCTGACGGTGCTGGCCGGCTGCACCCAGATGCTCGACCTTGTCCATCTGGCGGGGGAGAGCGTTGTGCCTGCGGATGCCGCGCCTGAACTGCGCCTTGCCGCCAACCGGATGACCCTGACCGACCACGATACCGGTGCAGCGGCAGAGCTTTTGTACGGCATGGTGCGCCGTGCGGAAACTTCTGCGTAAAATCATTGTAAAGCTCTCTGCAAATTCTCCGCAGAGGGCTTTCTTTTTCAGAGAAAGTCGGGTACAATGGGATGAAGAAAGCCAGTCTCACAAAAACAGAACAGAGATTTCTGTGGACAGCGGCCCTTGTCTGCGCGGTGTGCGTCGCGCTGGCGTTTGGGTTTGCCGTTCCGCGGCAGACAGGGCCGGGCCGTGCAGCCGGGAGTGAAACACCGCTTATCCAACTGGCGCGGGTTGATCTGAACACCGCCGGGCAGGACGCTCTCTGCACCCTGCCGGGGGTGGGGGAACAGCGTGCCCGGGCCATCATCGAATACAGGGAGCAATATGGGCGCTTTGCCGCGGTGGAAGAGGCCGCCGCCGTGCCCGGCCTGACAGAAGCGGTGGTGGCTGAGTGGGATGGACTTGCTTATGTGAGCTGAAGCGCTGCGGCGAAAGCCGCAGGTCAGGGAAAAAGGGAGTAAACTACTATGAAAGAGGATACGATCTTCATCAACCGTGAACTCAGCTGGCTGGACTTTAACCGCCGTGTGCTGGTGCTGGGCAAGGATAAGAATGTCCCGCTGGCAGAGCAGGTGAAATTCCTTGCCATTTATGGCTCCAATCTGGATGAATTTTTCATGGTGCGTGTGGGCTCTCTGCAGGAGCGCGCCAACCTTGCACGCAGTCAGAAGGACAAAGACAAGCGTGAGAACAAGACCAACATGACGGCCGAAGAACAGCTGAACGCCATCATGCCCAAAGTTGCCCATCTGCAGGAGGACTGCGATAAATACTACGAGAAAACGCTGGAAAATCTGGATGCATGCGGCTATAAAAAGGTAAACTTCGATGCGATGGATAAGGAACAGGAGCGCTTCTGGAAAAAGTACTTCCAGAACGAGCTGTTCCCCATCCTCAGCCCGCAGATCGTGGACAACCGCCACCCGTTCCCGTTCCTGCGCAATAAGGAAATCTACCTCGGCGCTCTGCTTAAGGAAAAAGAGGGCCAGAGCCTTGGCATGATCCCTATCTCCAGCCAGATGGAGCGGCTGATCCTGGTGCGCCGGGAGGGCAAGACCGAGTTTGCCCTGACAGAGGAACTGGTGCTGCATTACGCGTCCCTCATCTTTGGCAAGGATGCCGTACAGGAAAAGTGCCTGTTCCGCGTCACCCGCAACGCCGACATTGATGTAAAAGAGGGCATGATGGACCATGATATTGATTACCGCGAGATCATGGCCGACCTGCTCAAGCGCCGCCGCAAGCTGGCCGCTGTCCGCCTGCAGGTAACTCCCACGGCCCCGCAGGAGATCCTTCGTCTCCTCTGCGACAAATTAGAGTTGAGCCATAAGCGGGTATTTGCCCAGAAGAGCCCGCTGGATCTGAGCTTCTTCTACAAGCTCACCGGTAAAATGGAGGCCGAGGGCAACCCGGAGCTGTTCTATCCCTCGGCCCGGCCCATGCTGCCGCCCCAAGATTATGACCTTGCTGCCGAGGTGGAAAAGCACGATGTCCTGCTCAGTTATCCGTATCAGTCTATCCGTCCCTTCATCGCGATGCTGAAAAAGGCCGCGCGGGATCCGGAGGTCATTTCCATTAAGATGACCCTTTACCGGATGGCGCGGGAATCCCAGATCGTACAGGCCCTGATCGAAGCCGCCGAAAACGGCAAGGAAGTGGTGGCTCTGGTGGAGCTGCGTGCCCGCTTTGACGAGCAGAATAATATCGACTGGTCCAAGCAGCTGGAAGAGGCTGGCTGTACCATCCTCTACGGTTTCGATGATTACAAGGTACACTCCAAGCTGACCCTCATCACCAAGAAGGGCCCGCAGGGATACAGTTACATCACCCAGATCGGCACCGGCAACTACAACGAAAAGACCAGCGAGCTCTATACCGATTATTCGTTCATCACGGCAGATCTGGGCATCGGTGAGGAAGCCTCCAACGTGTTCCAGAACCTTGCCGTGCAGAAGCTGACGGAGACCACCGAGAAGATGCTGGTGGCTCCTCTGCGCTTCAAGAGCGTGCTGCTGGACGAGATGGACCGGGTCATCAATGCCGCCAAGCTGGGCCGCCCAGCGTCCATGATCCTGAAAAACAACTCCATCTCGGATCGGGATATCATCCTGAAGCTCGAAGAAGCCAGCTGTGCGGGGGTTCGCATCGATATGATCGTGCGCGGTATCTGCTGTGTCCGCGCCGAGGTGCCGGGCAAGACCGAGAACCTGCATATCCGCAGTCTGGTGGGCCGCTACCTTGAGCATGGCCGCATCTACAGCTTCTACGATGGCGTGACCACCCGCATCTATATCGCCTCCGGCGATTTCCTCACCCGCAACACCGAGTGCCGCGTGGAGGTGGGTGTCCGGGTGGAGGACCCTGTCCTCATCCAAAAGCTGAGCGATATCCTGCAGCTGCAGCTGCGGGATAACGTCAATGCCCGGGAGATGCGGGCAGACGGCAGCTATCAGAAGGTGAAAGCGGCCCCCGGTGAGCCCCTTGTCAACGGCCAGATGGACATGTACGATCTGCTCCGGGATGACTGGCTCGCCCGGGATGCTGCTTCTGCGGCAGAACCGGAACAGCCCGAGCCAAAGGCACCGGAACGGCCGTCTGAGCCCGAAACGAGACCGGAGCCGGTTCAGGTGGCGGAGCAGCCCGCAGAACCAGCAAAACAGCCTGCCACGGTGAAAGCAACACCTGCTCCGGCTGTGCAGAGCGCACCCGCTCCGCATGCTGTTGATCGCGCGGAACGGCACGGCCACCCCAGCCTCTTCCAGCGGCTCCATGACTGGCTCCGCCGGTAAATACGGAAAGAGCACCCTCTGGGAAATCTCCCAGGGGGTGTTTTGGTTCTCAGGGATCTTCCTTCTGCATACACTTTCCAGAACGGAGGGCGAAAAGATGCAGGCAAAACATGGACGAGCAGGGAAACACAATCGATATCAACGGGCGGCGGTGCTGGCTCTGACGGTGCTGCTGATCATTCTGCTGGCGGGCAGGGTGCTCCCGGTCTGTGCGGGCAAAAATGTCCCGGCGGGAGCCAGCCTGAAACAGGCAAAGCCGGGGCAGACGCTCTGCTTCCCGCTGGAAACGGCGGCGTGGCGTGTCTCTGACCCTTATGGCTGGCGGAAGGATCCCTTTACCGGGGAAAAAGCCTTCCACCGGGGCGTGGACCTTGCCTGCGCGGAGGGTACACCAGTCCTTGCGGCACTGGACGGCGTGGTGACCGCCGCCCGGCGTGGAGCCGCTTACGGCAACTATGTCCGGCTGACCCATGGGGACGGGCAGGAAACGCTCTATGCCCACATGCAGTATCTCTATGTCCGGGCCGGGGAGGTGGTTGCAGCGGGCCAGCGGCTGGGCACTGCCGGACAGACGGGCCGTGCCACCGGGGCACACCTGCACTTTGAATTTCTGACAGGCGGCATCCGGTATGATCCTTCTGCCGCGCTGAGCCTGCCATGATGCGGCATCGATTCCAGTATGGGCCGCTTGTGTTCCGGGACCCACTGCTGCTCTGCGGGACGCTGTACGTTCTGCTCTATTTCGATGCAAGCGGGTTTCTGCGGCTGGGGCTGCTGGCGGCATTCCTGCATGAATGGGGGCACATCGGGGTATATCTTGCCCTGTTTGGGCAGTTTCCGGTCATTGAAGTCACCCTTACCGGCTTTTGTATGCGCACCCGGGGCAGGGAAATGACCCTGTGGCAGACCGCTCTCCTTGCCGCGGCAGGCCCTGCGGTGAATTTTGTGCTGGCCGGGCTCTGGATGCTTCGGCTGGAACAGCGGGCCACCATACGGGCCAGTGCCTTTCTGGCGGCCAACCTCCTGACCGGGGCCTTCAACCTCCTGCCCATCCCGCCGCTGGATGGGGCACAGCTGGCGGCGTGCGGATGGTGGTGCCTCCAAAACAATGATTGCATTTCCCGGCAGAATCGGGTACAATAAAAAGAATGAAGTAAAACTGTTCTGTCAATGGAGGAACTTGATGTTTGATCCCAAGCTGAAAGAAGCACTGGGCCGGGTGCAGAAGCCGGGCCGTTACACCGGCGGCGAACCGGGCAGCGTGTATAAAGACAAAGAAAAGGTGGATGTCCGGTTTGCATTCTGCTTCCCGGATACCTACGAGGTGGGAATGTCCTTCCTCGGTGAGAAGATCCTGTACGAGCTGCTCAACAGCCACGAGAACTGGTGGTGTGAGCGGGCCTTTATGCCCTGGCTGGATATGAAGGCTGAGATGGAGCGGCTGGACCTGCCCCTGTACACCATGGAAAGCAAGGACCCCCTGACCGATTTTGATGCGGTGGGCTTTACCCTGCAGTACGAGCTTTCCTATACCAACATTCTGGCCATGCTCGATCTGGCGCACATTCCGTTCTACGCAAAGGACCGCGACGAGCACTGGCCCCTGATCGTGGCGGGCGGCCCCTGCGCCTGCAACTCGGAGCCCATTGCGGATTTCTTTGATGTCATCCAGCTGGGTGAGGGTGAGAACCAGCTGCCTTCCATCTGCGCCGAGATCGAGCGTGCCAAGAAAGAGGGCAGCGTCCCCAAAAAGGAGCTGCTGCGCCGCATTGCAAAGATCCCCGGGGTCTACATCCCTGCCTTCTACGATGTGACCTACTTTGAGGACGGCCGGGTCAAGGCCATTACCCCCAACGAGCCGGGCATCCCGGCGGTCATCACCAAGGCCATCATCAAGGATCTGAACGAGTTTGCTCCGCCAACGAACTTTGTTGTGCCCATGGTGGGGGCCATCCAGGATCGTGCCAGCATTGAGGTGCTGCGCGGCTGTGTGCGCGGCTGCCGGTTTTGCCAGGCGGGCTTCCTGTACCGTCCCATGCGCCAGCGGGATGCCAGCCTGCTGAATAAGGCGGCACAGGATCTGTGCGCCAACACCGGATATGAGGAGCTGAGCCTGTCCAGCCTGTCCACCTCCGACCACGGCCAGCTGGAAGAACTGCTGGATGATCTGAATGAGTGGGCCCCCAAGGAGCACGTCAGCCTCTCGCTGCCCTCCCTGCGGATGGACAACTTCTCCCAGAGCCTGATCGAAAAGACTACAAGGGTGCGCAAGAGCGGCCTGACCTTTGCGGCCGAGGCCGGTACTCAGCGCCTGCGGGATGTCATCAACAAGAATGTTACCTGGGACGAGATCGAAAAGACCTGCTCGCTGGCCTTTGCCAACGGCTATTCCTCGGTCAAGCTCTACTTTATGATGGGCCTGCCTACCGAGACGATGGAGGACATCGAGGGCATTGCCGAGACCGCCCAGAAGGTGGTAGATCTCTATTACTCCAACCCCAGGCACGCCAAGGGCAGGGGCGTGCAGGTGACCATCAGCTGTGCCTGCTTTGTGCCCAAGCCCCATACGCCTTTCCAGTTCGTGCCCATGGACACGGAGGAAAGCCTGCAGGCCAAGCAGAAGCACCTGCTGGAAAGCGTCCACAGCCGCAAGATCAAGGTGAACTATCACGACAGCACCACCAGTTTTCTGGAGGGCGTGTTCGCCAAGGGCGACCGCCGTCTGGCTCCTGTTATTCTGGAAGCCTACAAACGGGGCTGTTACTTTGACGGCTGGGAAGAGTGCTTCAAGTATGATACCTGGATGCAGGTGTTTGAGGATCTGGGCATTGATCCCAAGTTCTACTGCCAGCGTCCCATTGGGCTGGACGAGGTGACCCCGTGGAGCCATATGGACTACGGTGTGACCCACGAATATCTGGTGCGGGAGTACAACAAGGCCCTTGCCGCCCAGACCACCCAGCCCTGCAACCGCGCCTGCCATGGCTGCGGTGCCAATCATCTGTTAGGAGGTCCCTGCTTTGATTACAGTCAGAATCTCGTTTGAGAAAAAGAATGAGGCCTCCTACATCTCCCTGCTGGATCTGCAGCGGGTGATGCAGCGGGTACTCAAGCGCAGCGGCCTGCCGGTGTGGCATACGCTGGGCTTCAACCCCCACATCTATATGACCTTTGCCTGCCCGCTCTCGCTGGGGCAGGAGAGTGAGTGCGAGTGCGTGGATGTCAAGACCGAGGCGGAAGCCCCGGACTTTGCACAGTGGAAAACGGCACTCAACGCCATCATGCCGGCCGGCATCGTCATCACCCGGGTGGCCCCCGTGCAGATGAAGGCCGACCGCATTGCCTGGGCCTGCTACCAGATCACCTACCCGGCTGAGGCTGCCGCAGTGCTGGACCAGTACAACGCACTGGAAAGCGCCCCGGTGGAAAAGCACGGCAAAAAGGGAAACAAGATCATTGAGCTCAAACAGCATATCCCGCAGGTGGCCTACACGGCGGAGGGCGATGCCGTCCGCATCGAGCTGTGCCTGCCGGCTTCGCAGGAGCTCAACCTGAACCCCTCGCTGCTTACCGGTTTTCTGGAAGAAAAGTTCGGCCTGCCGGCCGCCAGTGCAGGCATCCTGCGCACAAAGTTCCTCACCGAGGACAAGCAGCTGTTTGCCTGAGCCGGGGCGAATGACATTCACTTGAAAGCCCCAGTGGGGCTTTCAGTGCTGCGCTGCGCTCGCAAACGCGGTCCCTTGGACAAAACAGAAAATTTTTGCATTTATTTTGGGCAAAACGCTTGCATTCAAGCACGTTTTGTGCTATCCTATTTAGGCGTTAGTGTCCGCTGAGACCACAGCGGGGTTAATGACAAGTATTTATCATTAAACGGGCGGTCCTCTGACGGCTATGCCGTGCATGAACGTCTAAAAACAAATGGAGGATTCAAAAATGGACGCACTGAA
>ENA-ORUA01003738-ORUA01003738.1-human-gut-metagenome-genome-assembly--contig:-NODE-3738-length-10094-cov-3.257795_pt1 | contig 10094 bp, 9 predicted proteins | sample MGYA00242076_ERZ509201 | MGnify/ENA primary metagenome ERZ509201 (study PRJEB26280, sample SAMEA2338863) | human gut metagenome | biome: human gut; feature: human-associated habitat; material: faeces...
GTTCCACATAATGGATGCCGTCCACCAAAGCGTAGAAGAGTCTAATAGGAGGTAATAAAGATGGCTATTAATAGAGTTCCTGTTCTTAAAAGATGCAGATCACTTGGATTAGATCCAATTTATTTAGGAATAGATAAGAAATCAAACAGACAGTTAAAGAGAGCCAATAAGAAGGTGAGCGAGTATGGTCTCCAGCTCAGAGAGAAGCAGAAGGCTAAGTTCATCTATGGCGTATTAGAGAAGCCTTTCCGCAACTATTTCGAGAAGGCTGAGAAGATGAATGGCCAGACAGGTGAGAACCTCATGGTTATTCTTGAGTCAAGACTTGACAATGTTATCTTCAGATTAGGTTTTGCCAGAACAAGAAAGGAAGCTAGACAGATCGTAGATCACAAGCAAGTTCTTGTAAACGGTAAGCCGGTTAATATCCCATCTTACTTAGTTAAGGCTGGCGATACAATCGAGATTAAGGAAAAGAACAAGTCTTCTCAGAGATATAAGGATGTCCTTGATGCAACAGCCGGAAGAGTAGTTCCGGAGTGGCTTGAGGCTGATTCAGAGAATTTAAAGGGTGCAGTTAAGAACCTTCCTACAAGAGAGGTTATTGATGTTCCTGTTGATGAGATGCTTATCGTCGAGTTATACTCTAAGTAATAATTAGGCCGTATAACGCTCTCACACATAATATAACCCAAAAGGAGGGGCTTTCCAGTGTTCGATTTTAAAATACCAAAAATTGAAATTGCAGAGATGTCTGAAGACAAAAAGTATGGAAGATTTGTCGTTGAACCACTTGAGAGAGGCTACGGTACAACACTGGGTAATTCACTTAGAAGAATTATGTTATCTTCATTACCGGGTGCTGCAGTAAGCCAGGTTAAGATTGAAGGCGTTTTACATGAGTTCAGTCCTATTCCGGGTGTTAAGGAAGACGTTGCTGAGATTATCATGAACATCAAGAAGCTCGCTATCAAGAACAACAGTGAGACGAATGAGCCTAAGATTGCTTACATCGAATGCGATGGAAGAGAAGGTGTTGTAAGAGCATCTGATATTCAGGTTGACTCAGACATTGAAATACTTAATCCTGACCTTAAAATTGCCACACTTAACGGCGGTCCTGATTGCAAGCTTTTTATGGAGCTTACAATTACTAAGGGCAGAGGCTATGTCAGCTCAGAGAAAAATAAGAGCGAGGATCAGCCAATCGGCACACTTGCCATTGACTCCATCTACACACCTGTTGAGAGAGTTAATTTGGCTGTTGAGAATACTCGTGTGGGTCAGATTACTGACTATGATAAGCTTACATTGGATGTGTTTACTAATGGTACACTTGCACCGGATGAGGCTGTAAGCCTTGCCGCAAAGGTACTCAGTGAGCATCTCAGCTTATTCATCGATTTATCCGAGAATGCCAAGAAGATTGATGTCATGGTAGAGAAGGAAGACGATGAGAAGGAGAAGGTTCTTGAGATGAGCATTGACGAGCTTGAGTTATCAGTTCGTTCATATAACTGCTTAAAGAGAGCAGGTATCAACACTGTTGAAGAATTATGTAATAAGACTTCAGACGATATGATGAAGGTAAGAAACCTCGGACGTAAGTCATTAGAGGAAGTATTAGCTAAGTTAAAGGAGCTTGGACTTCAGCTTAACCCTTCAGAAGAATAAAGTATATAAAGCATAAATAGATAATTATTAGCGGTAAATCCAAAGTGTACGCTAATAATTTTCTCTATGTGGAACTAATTTACATTCGGTAAGTAAGTCCAAAGTGCGTGGCCGGATGCACCATGAAAGAGAGGAAAATTAAAATGGCAAAGTATAGAAAACTTGGAAGAACATCAAGCCAGAGAAAGGCTTTAATCAGAAATCAGGTAACAGCTTTATTATACAATGGCAAGATTGTTACAACAGAGGCTAAGGCTAAGGAAATCCGCAAGGTTGCAGAAGGACTTATCGCTATGGCTGTTAAGGAGAAGGATAACTTCGAGGAAGTAACAGTTCAGGCTAAGGTTGCCCGTAAGGACAGCGAAGGCAAGAGAGTTAAGGAAGTTGTTGATGGCAAGAAGAAGACTGTATATGATACAGTTGAGAAGAAGATTAAGAAGGATATGCCTTCAAGACTTCATGCCAGAAAGCAGATGAACAAGGTTCTTTACTCTGTAACAGAGGTTCCAGCTGAGGCAGCCGGAAGAAAGAAGAATACAAAGGAAGTTGATTTAGTTGCTAAGTTATTTGACGAGATCGCTCCTAAGTATGAGTCCCGTAACGGTGGTTACACAAGAATCGTAAAGATTGGACCACGTAAGGGCGATGCTGCTATGGAAGTAGTAATCGAGTTAGTATAATCTATTTTATATGAGCAGGAAGCGAAAGCGGATTGCGTATATTGTTGATATTAAGTTAACAGGAAGCGAATGTTGCAGGGCAGCATTCGCTTTTTCTGAATACAGGATGTTACTTCTGCAGACTATTTAGGATGTAGAATATGTATGTGGCAACAGGCATTAGTGTGTTTTAGTATGTAAGTTAAGTGTGGGATTGCGGATGAATGGGGAGGTCTGCAAAGAGATAGAAGAGGGCTGCAACAGAAAGAGGACAGACATGGGTATTGTACAGGCAAAGGATCTTACATTTGAATATATAATCAGAGATGAAGAGGATAACATTGAGAACGTGAAAACTGCGGTTGACCACGTATCTCTTGATATAGAACAGGGACAATTTATTGCAATATTAGGGCATAACGGCTCAGGAAAATCCACATTTGCCAAGCATATAAATGCACTTCTCTCACCGACGGAGGGAACTATATGGGTGGACGGAATGGATACAAAGGATGAAGCTAAGCTGTGGGATATAAGGCAGACGGCGGGAATGGTTTTCCAGAACCCGGACAATCAGATTATCGGAACCATAGTTGAGGAGGATGTAGGATTCGGACCGGAAAATTTAGGAGTACCAACGGAGGAAATCTGGGAGCGCGTTGATGCGTCACTTGAGGCTGTCGGTATGACAGAATACAGGCACCACTCACCTAACAAGCTCTCAGGCGGACAGAAGCAGAGGGTTGCCATCGCGGGAATACTTGCGATGAAGCCTAAGTGCATTGTGCTTGATGAGCCGACAGCTATGCTTGACCCTAATGGACGCAAGGAGGTTATCGCCACAATAACGAAGCTCAACAAAGAGGAGCACGTGACAGTAATTCTCATAACGCATTATATGGATGAGGTAATAGGAGCAGATAAGGTGTTTGTGATGGATGAAGGAAAGGTTGTCTTAAGCGGTACGCCGCGTGAGGTGTTTTCAAAGGTCGAGCACTTAAAGGCATTGAGGCTTGATGTGCCTCACACAACGGAGCTTGCGTTTGAACTTGAGAAGGCTGGGCTTCCGATGAAGAGGGGGATTCTTACGATAGAGGAATTTACGCAGGAGCTTATTAAGGTGGCGAAGCACAATCATATAGATAGAAGGAGTACTTCATGCTAATCATATTGGATAAGGTGAATTATGTATATAGTGAGGGGAGCGGCTTTGAGAAGAAGGCGCTTGATGATGTGAGTCTTACAATCGATAAGGGGGAATTTATCGGGCTTATAGGTCACACAGGCTCAGGCAAATCTACGTTGACACAGCACCTTAACGGTCTGCTCAGGGCTACAAGCGGAAATATATATTATGACGGACAGGACATATATGAAAAAGGCTTTGTGATGAAAAACCTAAGAAGCAAGGTGGGGCTTGTCTTTCAGTATCCTGAGCACCAGCTCTTTGAGAGTGATGTGTTCACGGATGTGTGTTTCGGACCTAAGAACCTTGGACTGGATAAGAAGGATGTCGAGCTTAGGGCTTTTGAGGCGTTGGAGATGGTAGGCTTCCCCAAGGAATTGTTCTACAATTCACCGTTTGAGCTGTCCGGAGGACAGAAGAGAAGAGCGGCGATTGCGGGTGTTCTTGCCATGAAGCCGGAGGTGCTTATACTTGACGAGCCGACAGCCGGGCTTGACCCGAAGGGCAGGGATGAGATTCTTGACCAGATAAAGAAGCTGCATGAGGAGACAGGAATAACGGTAATTCTTGTGTCACACAGCATGGAGGATGTCGCAAAATATGTCGGAAGGCTTATAGTGCTTGACCATGGAAGGGTTATGTACGATGATATACCTAAAAAGGTATTCAGAAATTATAGAGAACTTGAGAAAATCGGTCTTGCCGCTCCGCAGCTCACGTACATTATGAATGCTTTGAAAGCAAACGGCTTTGATGTGGATACAGATGCAATCACTATGGAGGAGGCTGTGGCTACAGTGAAGAAGGCACTTGGAGGTTTTAAATGTTAAGGGACATAACAATCGGACAGTATTATCCGTCCAATTCGATAATCCACAAGCTTGACCCGCGAGTTAAATTGTTTTGGACGCTTATATACATTATTTCCCTTTTTTTAGGGCAGAATATACTTATATATACGATTGCGGGCTTGTTTCTGTTCGCCTGCATAAGAGCTTCAAAGGTTCCTGTTAAATTTATTTTAAGAGGTCTGAAGGCTGTATTTATGCTGTTGATGTTCAGCGTTATTTTTAACATATTTCTCACAGACGGCGAGGTGCTTTTCCAGATATGGAAGATAAGGGTGACTAAGGAAGGAATATATATAGCGGCCGCTATGGCTGTAAGGCTTGTATTTCTTATAATGGGTTCTTCGCTTATGACACTCACGACGACACCGAATGACCTGACGGACGGACTTGAAAAGAGCCTTGGATTCCTGAAGGTTATCCGCATACCGGTTCACGAGATATCGATGATGATGTCGATTGCGCTCAGATTTATACCGATTCTGATAGACGAAACGGACAAGATTATGAAGGCACAGCAGGCGAGGGGCGCTGATTTTGAGACAGGAGGCATCGTAAAGAAGGCGAAGGCGATGGTTCCACTGCTGGTTCCGCTTTTTATTTCTGCGATAAGACGTGCTTACGATTTAGCTACAGCTATGGAGGCCAAGTGCTACAGGGGCGGTGAGGGCAGAACCAAGATGAAGCCGCTCAGTTACAGACGCGCCGATGCTGTTGCGTATATCATTATATTCGCATATCTTGCGGTTATGATTGCTGTGAAAATATTATTGTGACAAAGGTAAAAAGTGTTTTGTTTAGATACGCAGTGTGATAAAATACATGTATAATTATGTGTAGGAATTTTTAACAGTATCATAGTGTGGGCTGCGTGGTGCCCGGAAAAGGGGGATAATATGCTTGATAACTGGAACAGACCTAAAAGACCTGTTGATGCGGAGATTGATGAGGGCGTTGAAGAGGCGAAAAAGAGACTTGCGGATATACAGATACAGGTCAAGGAGAAGAAGCTTCCGGTGCTTGTTGTGCTGGAGGGCTGGGATGCGGCAGGCAAGGGAAGTGTGCTGGGAAAGGTTATAAAAGACCTTGACCCGAGATTTTTCGATGTGAGAACGATGGATAAGCCCTCGGAGGAAGAGCTTAGACGTCCGTTCCTGTATAAGTATTTTGCACAGCTTCCCGAAGCGGGAAAGTTCATGTTCTTAGAGGGCGGCTGGATGGATGAGCTGAATTCACAGCTGCTTCATGGTAAAATATCGGAGGATGAATATGAGAGAGGAATCCGTTCAGTGGAGTGCTTTGAGAGACAGCTTGCGGATAACGGATATCTGCTGGTTAAGTTCTTTTTCCATATCACCAAGAAGGAACAGAGAAGGAGAATGGACAGACTTCTTGAGGACAAGAACACGAGCTGGAGGGTATCCGATAAGGACAAGTGGCAGAATAAGAACTATGATAAGTGCTGCAGGCAGTTCGATTATTTTATGCAGCGCTTCGAGGATAGCAGGTCACCGTGGAATATTATAGATGCCAAGCACCAGAAGTGGGCACAGCTTGAGCTGATGTCAGTTCTTTTAGAGAAGCTTGACGAGAGCCTTGAGGTAGGTGTGCAGGAGGCAGCTATACCGGAGAACAGGTTCAGATTAAGGAGCATGCCGATGCTGTCGGAGGTTGAGCTTAATCAGGATATGGATGTCATGGAGTATAGAAAGCAGCTTGCAAAGTGCCAGAAGAAGCTTGCCAAGCTCCATAATGAGCTGTACAGGAAGAAGGTGCCGGTTATCATCGCCTATGAAGGCTGGGATGCGGCAGGCAAGGGCGGTAATATAAAGAGAATCGCAGGTGCGCTTGACCCGCGCGGGTATGATGTGCACCCTATTGCCAGTCCCGAACCGCATGAGAAATCGAGGCATTATCTGTGGCGTTTCTGGACAAGACTTCCTAAGACAGGCCATATCGCTATTTTTGACAGAACATGGTACGGAAGGGTTATGGTCGAGAGGCTTGAGGGCTTCTGCAGCCAGAATGACTGGCAGAGAGCCTACAATGAGATAAATGAGTTCGAGAGGGAGCTTAAGGACTGGGGCGCGGTAATAATAAAGTTCTGGGTTCAGATAGACAAGGAGACGCAGCTTGCGCGTTTTAAGGACAGGGAGAACACCCCGGAGAAGCGATGGAAGATAACGGATGAGGACTGGCGCAACAGAGAAAAATGGGATCAGTATGAGGATGCTGTGAATGAGATGCTTCACAGGACAAGCACCGATTTTGCACCATGGTATATACTTGAGTCCAACAATAAATATTATGCAAGGATAAAGGCTCTGAAAATTGTTATCAGAGAGATAGAAAAAGCATTGGAATAGGGGGAAGGGAATACTTTATGCGTTATATGCTTCGTGTAGCTTATGACGGAACAGAATACTGTGGCTGGCAGATACAGCCCGGGCTGAGGACGGTTGAGGGCACTCTTAAGAGCGCCCTCAACAAGCTTATGGGCACAGATGTACCCATGATAGGTGCGAGCCGCACCGATGCCGGAGTTCATGCAGAGGGGAATGTGGCGGTATTTGACTGTGAGACAACTATTCCGTCCGATAAGATAAAATATGCACTCAATAACCTGCTTCCGGAGGATATTGTAGTGGTCGAGTCGAGTGCAGCTGAAGATAATTTTCATCCAAGGCATTGTGATTGCAGAAAGACATATCAGTACAGGATACTGAACACTGCATTGCCCGATCCGAACAGAAGGCGCAATACATATTTTTACCGTGGAAGGCTGGATATTGACAGCATGAGAAGGGCAGCAGAATATATTGTCGGAACACATGACTTTGTATGCTTTATGGCTTCGGGAAGCCAGGTGAAGGATACGGTGAGAACAGTGTACTCCTTAGAACTTGAGAGAAAGGATGATATTATTACAATGACCATACAGGGGAATGGTTTTTTGTATAATATGGTTAGAATTATTGCCGGTACACTTCTTATGGTGGGAAGAGGACAGATGAGACCGGAGGAAGTTGAAAAAATAATTGATAAGAGGGACAGAAAGGGAGCAGGTCCTACGGCACCGGCTAAGGGGCTGACTCTTAAGGTGATTGAGTATGAATGATGAGCAGGAAGCAGGGGGAGAAAGGAACAGTTACGGCTGTTCAGCTGCGGATTACGATATTCACAGTTATAAATATAACCGTGTTTTGTTCCATAATATGATGGGATTTATGGATCTTTGTCTTGAAATAGATGTCATTTCAAAAAAAGCGATAATAATGTATTGCGGAACAAGAACTGATTTAGCCGGAAAGCAGTATGATTTTGATGTCTTTATGGATAATATTGCCGAAAATCATATATATAGTCAGGATTATCGTTTTTTTAAGTGGCAGATGGAGATAAATAACCTGAAAAGACTTAGACAGGAGACGGAATTTCAGGTACACATTATCGGGGAATCGGGACTTCCTGAGGCGATGAGGGTTATTTTGACACCTTTGTCGGACAAGGATGGCAACATCAAGTGCATATACATGAGCGCAAAGAATATAGAGGCAGACATTCAGCGCGAAAGACTTATGGAAAAGGAGAAAAATGCAATTTTTGCAGCCATGAGTAACACATATCTATGCATTGTATATGCTAATCTCACGCTGAATCGCTGCGAGCTGTTTGCTAATGCGGTAGTTGATGCAGTACTCCCGAGAAGAACTGAGTATGATAAGCTGTACGAGTATATTTATAATAAGGTGGATGCGGACTATCGTGGCAAATTTGAAAAGTATTTTTGTACGGCAGCAGTTAAAAAGCATTTTTCTGAAAGCGGTGAACCGATTGTGCTGGAGCTTCCGCAGCTTCTGTCGGATGGGCAGCATTGGACTGAGCTTAGGGCAGCAATTGTAAGTCATGCTTCGGACGAGCTTGTTATAATTATATTCATTTCGCTTATTGATGACCGCAGACAGTCTGAAATTGAAGCGAAACAGCGTCTTGAGTCTATAAATGAACAATTAAGAAAGAATCTTACCAGTGAAGAACAGTATCGACAGGCTATGGTTTCAGGAGCCTCGATGGTGTATTACATAAATCTTACCGCCAATTGTATAACAGATGAGATGTATGAGACAATAGATGGAGTGGAAGTGGATGTCCTTAATGAAGTAGGGCTGTCGGTACCTTGCAGATTTGATGAATTTGCAAATAAATGGGCTGAGAAAATGGTGTCGCCGCAGGATAGGGAGAGCTTTAAGAAAATATATAACCGCGAACATATTATGCAGTCATTTTTAGATGGCAAGGCAGAGATTGTCCATGAATTTCAGTCAAAGCTTCGCGGGGAAGCTTCAATAAGGGTTATCCGTCATACAATACTCATAGTTTATGATGACCCGGCACACGATATGGTTGCAATGTGTACGGTAAAGGATGTTACCAGGCTGAGAGCTGAAGAGTATAAAAATAAAATATCATTGGTAAAGGCGTATGAATCCGCTAAGCAGGCGAATGCGGCTAAATCGGATTTCCTTTCAAGAATGAGCCATGATATAAGAACCCCTATGAATGCCATTATAGGAATGACAACCATAGCACGGATGAATTTAGGTGATATGGAAAAGGTGTCGGATTGTCTGAAAAAAATTGATATGTCAAGTGCCCATCTTTTAGGGCTGTTAAACGAAGTGCTTGATATGAGTAAGATTGAAGCTGGAAATTTTGAATTGGGTTCAGAGCAGTTTGACATTGTAAAGCTCACACAGGATTTAATTGAAATGTCCAGGGCGGTGATAGATGAAAAGCATCATAAGCTTACACTTAATATCGGGGAATTAAAGCATACAACAGTGGAGGGAGACTCGCAGCGAATCCGGCAGGTGTTTGTCAATCTTCTCGGGAATGCGGTAAAATATACTCCGCCGTATGGTAATATCACAATCAGTCTGAATGAAAAGAGTTCGAGAACACCAAGGTTAGGGTGTTATGAGTTTATATTTGAGGACAACGGTATTGGGATGACGCAGGAGTATATGAAATATATTTTTGACCCATTTTCAAGAGCCGAGGATACTCGTATAAACAGTATTGAGGGAACAGGACTGGGGCTTTCAATAGCGAAGAACATTGTTTCAATGATGGATGGCACGATACAGGTTGAGAGTGAGGTGAATAAGGGTTCTAAGTTCACTGTCACAATTTTTCTTAAGCTGCCGGAGGATAGCTGCCGTAACAATATGATTAAAAAAGAGAAAAGCGGCAATAATACATATGATACAAATAATGCATTATATGAAGAGAATTACAAGATATACGAAGGTAAAAATGTCCTGCTGGTTGAGGACAATGAAAGAAATGCGGAGGTTGCGGCAGAGCTTATCGGGATAACAGGTGTGAATGTTGAGCTTGCCGAGAATGGAAGGGCAGCCGTAGCTAGGTATGAACAGCATGAACCCGGATATTATAAGCTTATCTTCATGGATATCCAGCTTCCTGTGATGAACGGATATGAAGCGGCAAGAAAAATAAGGTCGTCCGGCAGGGAGGATGCAAAAAGCATACCTATAATAGCCATGACAGCCAATGCTTTTACCGAGGATGTTGAGGCAGCATATGCTGCCGGGATGAATGAACATATCGCGAAGCCGTTGGAGTTTGAGAGACTTACCGGAATTTTAAAAAAATGGCTGGGATAATTCTTGACAATTACAATGTTATAGTATATTATAACTACAG
>ENA-ORUA01003742-ORUA01003742.1-human-gut-metagenome-genome-assembly--contig:-NODE-3742-length-10080-cov-2.932269_pt1 | contig 10080 bp, 8 predicted proteins | sample MGYA00242076_ERZ509201 | MGnify/ENA primary metagenome ERZ509201 (study PRJEB26280, sample SAMEA2338863) | human gut metagenome | biome: human gut; feature: human-associated habitat; material: faeces...
CTGCCGGCGGGGGAGGCGTCTGCGAGGACGAGCTGGCCTTTTTGCCCATGTAGAGCAGGTGGTAGCAGGCGCTGACGGTGCTCTGCGTGAGGTCCCAGCCCAGGGCCTCCCACATGGCGGTCTGCGCGATGCAGTAGAAGTAGATGTTGTCCTGACCGATAAACTGGTAGATCTGTGCGTCGTCCGAGCACCACCAGTCGCGCCAGTCGAGCGAGCTGTGCTGGTAGGTGGGCGCGGGCACCTGTGTGGAGTCGGCAGCGGGCTCGCCCATGAGGGCGGCATCCTGGGCGGCGACGCCCTCGGTCACGCCGGCGGCCTTGGCATCGCGCGCGAGCACGGTACGCGTATAGCTGATGGGCGCCCACAGGCTCTCTGGCCAGCACCAGCAGGTGACGTCGGAAACGCCGTCGACCTGGGGCACCGGAACGCCCCAGTCGATGTTGCCGGTGATGCGGAAAGGCACGAGCGCTTTGCCGCTGCGGAAGCGCACGCCGCCGTTGGCGAGCACCGCATGGGCGTCGTCGCGCTCCTTCCAGCTGGGGAAGGTGACGGTAAAGCTGCTCTTGTTTCCCTCGGGCTCCAGCACGGTGTGCTCGGGCAGCTGGTCCTCGACGGCATCGAAGGCCTCGCGGAACTTGTTTTGGATATAGAGCTGGGCCGGCAGCAGCCACTCCTCCATGGTCTTGGAGACCACGGAACGAACCTGCGGGTTCTGGGCGAGCTTGGCGGTGTAGGTCTTCATAAAGTCGAGGTAGGCCGGCAGGTCGAAGTAGAGGTTGTCGACCGGGCGCAGCTCGGGCACCTCGCCGGTGAGCTGGCTCTTGGGTGCGATGAGCTCCTCGGGCTCAAACTGGTGACCCAGGTCGCACTCGTCGGCATAGGCCTTCTCGGACTTGCAGCCCTGGATGGGGCAGCGGCCGATCACTTGGCGGCCGTTGAGGAACGTGCCGGCCTTGGCGTCGTAGAACTGCAGCGTGGAGCGCTTGGAGATGGTGCCCTGCTCATGCAGGCGCTCGATAATCTCGGCGGTCACTTCGTTGTGAATCTGCGCAGCCGGCTCAAGGCCCGAGCCGCCGTAGATATCGCAGCTGATGTTGTAGTTGTTGAGGGTCGCTGCTTGGCGGGAGTGATTGGACTCGACGTACTCGTTAATGGACTTGTCGTAGCCCTCGTTCTCCTTGAGCTTGCGGTAGCTCTCCATGATGGGCGAGCCGTAGCAGTCGGTGCCCGAGGTGAAGATGACGTTCTCGCGGCCCAGACGGTCGCGCAGGAAGCGGGCGAAGAAGTCGGCCGGGACAAAGACGCCGCCGACGTGGCCAAAGTGAAGGCCCTTGTTGCCGTAGGGCTCGCCGGCGGTAACGATGGCGCGGCGAGGCCAGCTGGGACGGTCGTTCATGGAGTATTTTGATGCCATGGGACTCCTTCGCATATGGTGAGAGCGCGGCCGGGCGCAAGGCTTGGCGACGCGGTGGTCAATTCGTGCATATCGTTCGACATTATCGCACATGCGGACGGGTACGTGGCAGGGGCGCTATCCTAAGATGCTATGAATGAGATTTCCAACATACATGCGTTTGAGGACGAGGATTTTCTGCACGCTTGCTTCGTGTGGGGGATGGTCGTAGTCGGCGTGTTTGCCGTGTGCTTGGTGCCGGTGTTTATGCTGCTGGGTGGGCCTGCGGACTTGGATGCGGCTGACGCGGGCGGCTGGATGGCTGTCGTGGGCTGGATAGTCGGCTTGGCTGCGATCTCAATGGCGTCGTTCGCCGTGCACGAGCTGGTGCACGGTGTGTTTTTTAAGCTGCTGGCGCCTGCGGGCGCGAAGGTGACCTTTGGGGCGAATCGCGAGACGGCGATGATCTATGCCTGCGCCGAGGGCGTTGTGTATTCGCGCCGGCGGTACATGGCGGTTTGCCTGGCGCCGACGGTTGTTGTGACGGCGGCGTTTGCCCTGGGATTTGCGTTCTCGGGCTATCCGCTGCTGTGCTACCTGGCGGTCGGGTTGTGTGGGCGATTGGTATTACGTGCGGACCATTTTGCGCGACCGCCGCATTGTCGCCTGCGAGGATACGTCCTTTGGCGTGCGCTTTTTTGGGTGAGGAGATGTCGATGAAGTCGTTGTTGCTGCATGCGTGCTGTGCACCATGCTCGCTTGAGCCGGTTCGCCTGCTGCGCGAGGAGGGGTTTGAGCCCACGATTTGCTGGACCAACCCCAATATTCAACCGCGCGATGAATGGCAGCGCCGCTTGGACGAGCTGCGCCGGTGGTGTGCCGATGGCGACATCGAGCTCATCGAGGCAGGGGAGGACCGCGATCGCTGGGAGACCGGCGTGGCGCCGCTGGGTGCCGACCGAGCCCGTCGCTGTCGCGCGTGCTATGCCCTGCGTCTGGCCGAGGCGTGCCGCGTGGCCCAGGAGCGCGGGTTTGAGTTTGTGGGCACGACGCTCGCCGTCTCGCCGTACCAGTTGTTCGACACCTGCAATGATGTGTTGGAGCGTCTGGCTGCCGCCCGCGGTCTCACCCCGGTGATTCGCGATTTTCGCCCGTATTACCCCGAGGCGACACGCCGTTCGCGCGAGCTTGGCATGTATCGGCAGAACTACTGTGGTTGCCGCTTCTCGGCTGTCGAGGCGGCCATGGACCGCGCCCGTATCCGCGACGAGCGCAAAGCCGCCAAAAAGTAGTTCATTTGGGCTGGGGCCTTGAGCTGTCTGTGCGGTACGGTCGTTTTTGGGAAAGTCGATTTAATTAAGCGTGTGATCGTGGCTCGCTTGATACCAAACGACGACTCCTATGATTCTAATCCTCCGTTTGTTAAACATCAGATCCGGACTTGCTGTTGCATATGAATGGGACGACAGCACAATCATGTCGTTTCCTTCTGCAAATCGCCTAATTACCGGTGTTTTACCGTCTGCGAGCGCCAATACAGCACAGCCGTTCCAAGGCTTTGCGGTGGTATCGACAAGTAGTAAGCTGCCGGGAGGGTAAATGCGGGACATTTCGTCACCTTTGATTTTAACGAAAACGCTATGTGGGTGACGCTTGGCTACGTCTACGGGCGCGCAAGCATTTTGTTGGCTGTGCGTGATGCGGCGCTTTTGCGATTCGATATCGATGACGGGAAATGCGCCCTCCATTTCGTGGATAGCAGGGTCTTCGTCGGTGACGATTCTTTTATTTGCGAGCTTTACGGCCAAACCGTTTTCCTCGCCAACAAGTTCATCGCGGGTGCAACCGAAGAGCGCTTGTAACTTTTCAATATGGCGCTCACGGGGGGCATACCGACTTTTTTCCCAACGACAAACGGTCTCTTTAGATACCCCCAACATCTCTGCAAGTTGCGCCTGACCAAGATGCTCCATGGTGCGGAGTTTACGAATATTTGCCCCGAAGCCCATGGCTATAGATCCTCTCGCCACAGGGGGAGGCATAGACAGTTTGTGCCACCATAGCCTTTGGTGAGCTCGTCAATGGATAACGGGAATAATTCCATTCCTGCTTTCTCAAGCGCTTCGTTGGTCCAAACGTTTTCTTCATATACGCATAGTTTTCCTGGCGAGAGCGCAAGGATAGACGTTGCGTTGTTCCGGCGCTCTCTTTCGTAGGCGGTTTGATTCCCGCCTCCGCAGTCAATTACTTTTATTGGTTCGCAACAGGCTGCAGAGAGTATTTCCGGAATCGTGCGATCGATAGGAGTGATCGTAAGGCCCTTTCCGGATCGTTTTAGTTGAATGCTGTATGCATCAACGGCATTGCATATCTCACGATCGATGAGGAACGCGTCGTGATCAATTCTACTTATGAACGTATCGAGGTGGATACGCAGCCCGTCAGAGGGGACTCGAATCGCAATTAGCTCGGTGGTCTGGAATTTATTTGAGGTCAGGAGCTCTTTTGCAAGTGACTCGACGGCGGCGGGTTCAGTTCGGTCAGAGATTCCAACTAAAATTGTCTTAGCACTGATAACAAGAATGTCTCCGCCTTCGATATGGTAACTACTCCTGTTCAAATCACATACTGGGGTTTCTCCCATGATCTTGTGGTGGGTGAATATCTGCCGGTATAAGGCGACCTCACGATCACGCTCAGGCCAATACATATGATTTAGGATGATGCCGTCTCCGACTACCACAGCAGGATCACGAGTGAAAAAAAGCGTGTTGAGGGGATTGACCAAGAGCGAGGCGGGGTCAAATTGCTCGTGCACGAGCGCTCGTAGTGTTTCCGACTGGTTTGAACATAGCTCAGTGTCTCCAAAGCGAATGCCGTTAAGTACTATATTCACCAATTCCTGGGTGTTCTTAGCGTTCTCAAACAGCTGGGTTATTGTCTCGAGGAACTCTCTGCCTGTTGCTCCGCTGCAACGGAGGTAGTCATCAATAAAATATTTAAGTGATTGGGGCTCAGTTTCAAGTGAGTCTTCGAGAAGGTCCCTAATTTCAATGGTTTCTACGCCATGCTTCTTAAGCAATTGAACCATGGAATCGTGCTCATATATTGCTTTGTCGAGGTCAAAACGACCGCTCCATTTTCGCAGGGAGAAAACTTGGCTGAAGTCGGCATCAGGGTAGTTTTGTGTTTCAGCTCCAGGTCGATGGACAAGTACGGCTTTTAAATGACCGATTTCATTTGTTATGTGTACGCCTTGCATGTCTGTCTCCTGTCCTGCTGGTTTTTATATAAGGCTAAGGCAGGTTCCTTGTTGTGTTGCGGAAAAGTTAAAAGACGTATGTAATTGATAAATAACATCAATTTTAAAAATCAGATTGATTAATAACGTCACTTTAGCTGCCGTTCATAGGTGAAAAGCGACACGATGGCGATGGTTGGCCGACCAACGCTGAGCAACCTCATACATTTATGGTGCCAGCTGGATAGATGGGAAAAGGAATGAAGGAGGAGAAATGGCAGCGGAAAGTTCGAAAGGCATCAAGCAGTTCAAGGTCCCGCACGTATATGCGATCATCTTTGCACTTATGGTCATCTTCGCTGTTCTCACGTGGATTGTTCCCTCTGGGTCCTATCAGCGTCAGGAGGTGAACGGTCGTGAAGTCACTGTCGCAGGTACGTATGAGCAGAGTGAAAAGACATATATTGACGAGGAAACCGGGGATGAAGTAGATCTCAGACAAGGCGTCTTCGATGTTCTTCAGGCTCCAACGCGCGGTATACAAGAGGCAATTGAGGTCGTTGCATTCATCTTGATTGTGGGCGGTTCGTTTCAGGTTATTACTAAAACGGGCGCTATCACGAGCGGAATGGGTCGTGTCGTTCGCCGCTTTAAGAACAAAGACATTCTAATTATTCCTATTGCGATGGTTCTCTTTGCATTGGGCGGAACGAGCTTTGGCATGGCGGAAGAAACTCTTCCGTTCTTTGCGATCTTCATGCCAATTATGATGGCTATGGGCTTCGACTCGATGACGGCGTTCATGGTCGTGTTCGTTGGAGCGCGCACGGGTTACATCGCCTCAACGATTAATCCGTTTAATGTTCTCATTGCGCAAGGTATTCTTGGTATTCAGGGCAACCCCCAGCTGTGGCTGCGTATGATTGCCTGGGTTGTTTTGACCGCCGTTGCAATTACTTGGGTTGTCCTCCATGCACGAAGGGTAAAGAAGAACCCTGAGTCATCGATCACATTTGAGGATGATATCGCCAAGAAAGTCGAGTTCGCTGCCGATGAATCTGCCCTTGACGCGGAATTTACGGGTCGTCAAAAAGGCGTGCTTGCGGTATTTATCGCTGGTATGTGCCTTATCATCTGGGGACTTGTGACCCAGGGCTGGTATATGAACGAGATTTCTGCGGTCTTTTTGGCCATGGGCCTGTTGGCTGGTGTTATTGCGGGCTTTAGTCAGGACGTCATCGCTCAGGAATTTGTTGCGGGTATCGCTGACTTTGCTTTCTCGGCAATTGTCGTTGGACTTGCGCGTGGCATCCTTGTCATTGCCTCTGACGGCATGATCATTGATACCATCCTCAATGCGCTCGCTACTGGTCTGGGCGGCATCCCGGCGGTTCTCTTTACTACGCTTCTTTATGCGGTTGAGAACCTCCTGGCGATTCTGGTTCCCAGCTCATCTGGCCTTGCAGCACTGACCGCTCCCATTTTTGGACCTTTGACCGAACTCATGGGCCTTAATCCCGAGGCTGCCGTGTGGGCTCTCTCCATGGGTAGCGCGACGATGTCTTTGATCTGTCCTACTAGCGCCATTCTTGTAGCGGGTTTGGGCGTGTGTAAGATCAAGCTTGGCCAGTGGTGGAAGACCGTTTGGAAATTCTTCTTGGTCGTGTCGCTCATCAATATCGTATTCGTAGCAATCTCGGGACTTATTGCCCTGTAGGTTTCATGGCTGAAATGGAGTAACAGGAATGTCTAAAGGACTGAATGTACACAGCGAGATTGGTAAGCTCAAGAAAGTTGTGCTTCACCGCCCCGGTCGTGACCTTGTGAACGTAAAGGCGGAAGAGTTCGAGGATGTCTGGATTCACGACTGTTTCTATCTTGATGTGGCTCAAAAGGAGCATGATGCCTTTGCGGATCTTCTGAGGAGCGAAGGTGTTGAGGTTCTCTATATGGAGAAACTCGTTGCTGAGGCGCTGGATGCATGCCCCTCGGCTCGCGCTGAGTTTACCGATACATTTATGGCTGAGAGCGGGATTGTCAATCCTCTGCTTGAGCAGGCTGTTCGTGAAAAGCTCGACGCTATTTCAGATTCGTATCAGTTTGTACTTGAGGCTATGGGGGGGTATCGTTATCGTGACCTTGAGCTGCCTCGCGTCTCGACTACGCTTAGTATGATGGATAATGAGGATGCGAAGCCCGATGATTTGGTGTTGAAGCCTCTTCCGAGCTCGTATTTCTCTCGCGATCCTCTTGCTTCCGTGGGCAAAGGCGTTCTGCTTCACCATATGTATTGGAAACAGCGAGATCGTGAAGTGCCCTTCTATGAAGCGATTTTCAAATACCATCCCGATTATGTAGGGACTCCGATTTGGTACGACCATAAGAATCCCTGGCATATCGAGGGCGGTGATGTGCTTAACATTAACGCTCATACCTTGGCTATTGGAATTAGCCAGCGAACTGAGGCGGCTGCGATTGAGGAGCTTGCAAAGAATTTGTTCTGGGGATCTGGGAATTCTGAGATCGATACCGTTTACGCTATTAAAATCCCCAACGGCTATGCTTACATGCATCTTGACACCGTTTGCACCATGGTGGATTTCGATAAGTTCACAGTTTATCCCGGTATTTTTGAGACCCTTCGTGTTTATCGTCTGACTCGTGGTGACTCTGAGGGAATGGTCGCTGTTCAAGAGATTGATGACACGCTTGAACATATTCTTGAAATGGCTACTGGCGTGGAGAAGGTGCAGCTTATTGAGTGCGGTGCCGGCGATATGGTTGAGGCATCTCGCGAGCAGTGGAACGACGGGTCGAACACTCTTGCCGTTGCTCCTGGTAAAGTCTGTGTTTACGAGCGCAATGTTGTCACAAATGATGAGCTCTACAAGAACGGTTTGGAACTTTTGGTCGTTCCCTCCGAGGAGCTGTCCCGCGGTCGTGGCGGCCCGCGCTGCATGAGCATGCCCTTCTGGCGCGAAGATATTTAGTTGCAAATCCACTGTGATAGGAGATGGCGAATATGGGTGTTAACATCGCTGGGCGCAGTTTTCTGAAGCTGCTTGATTACACGACGGAAGAGATTGAGTATCTGCTTGAGCTTTCTGCTAACTTCAAAAGCATGAAGCGTGCCGGTGTTCCGCATAAATACCTTGAAGGTAAGAATATTGTTTTGCTATTTGAGAAGACTTCCACGCGTACTCGTTGCGCCTTCGAAGTTGGTGCACTTGACCTTGGCATGGGTGTAACTTATTTGGATCCGGGCTCGTCCCAGATGGGCAAAAAGGAGTCGATTGAGGACACGGCTCGCGTCCTTGGCCGCATGTATGACGGAATTGAATACCGCGGCTTTGAGCAGACGAAGGTTGAGGAGCTTGCTGCAAAAGCTGGGGTTCCCGTTTGGAATGGGCTGACTACTGAATTTCACCCGACTCAAGTGCTTGCCGATATTCTGACCATGCGTGAAGAGTTTGGAGAGATTAAGGGCAGGAAACTTACATTTTTTGGTAAGGCGGCCGGAAACGTCGCCGATTCGCTCATGGTCATTTGCGCTAAGCTCGGCATTAACTACTGTTCTTGCGGCCCAATCGGGGGAAATTCGGAGGGGGCTACATCCTATGACCCTGAACTCCTTGCAGAATGTAGTCGTATTGCGGCCGAGCATGGATCGACGATTACCATTACAGAGGATATTGAGGAAGGCGCTCGTGATGCCGATGTAATTTACACGGATGTTTGGGTTGGCATGGGTCAGCCCGCAGAGCTGTGGGAAAGCCGCATTAAGCTAATGTCGCCGTATCGTGTGACCGCTGAGGTGATGTCTATGGCAAAGCCCGAGGCGATTTTCCTCCACTGCCTTCCGAGCTTCCACGATACTAATACTACTGTTGGTGCCGAAATTGCTGAGAAGTTTGGAGTCACCGAAATGGAAGTCACGGACGAGGTTTTTGAGTCCGATAAATCTCGTGTTTTCCAAGAAGCGGAGAATCGCATGCATACGATTAAGGCGGTGATGTACGCAACGCTTAAGTAGCGGGGCGTTGAGAAAACAGTCGCAAATCTGTTTGCCATACTATATTTCTCTCAACAAGCTGATAGGATACAGGGGAGAATGATGCGCGCGTCAGTCGATTTTTTCGACTGACGCGCTTTGTGAAAGAGGCAAAGATGCGTACCGATGATTTTGACTACAACCTTCCTGAGGAACTGATCGCCCAAGCTCCTGCCGAGCCGCGCGACTCCTGCCGCCTACTGGTGGTGGATCGCAAGGGCTCCCAGGCGGGAATGCCGCTGAAGCACGGCGGTACCGTTGAGCACCGCATCTTCCGCGACATCATCGACTATATCGAGCCGGGCGACGTGCTCGTCATCAACCAGACGCGCGTGATGCCGGCTCGCCTGATCGGTCGCAAAGCCGGCTCGGGCGGCGTGGTCGAGACCCTGCTGCTCAAGCGCCGCGAGGACGTGGATCCGCTGGGCCATGTTTGGGAGTGCTTGGTCAAGCCGGGCAAGCGCCTGAAGCCCGGTGCTCATATTGAGTATCGCGCCGGTGGCGCCCATGCGCCCGAGGGGGCTCCCGTGGTGCTGACGGCCGAGGTTGTCGACTTTGTCACCGATAGCCGCGGCGGCCGCCTGGTGCGTTTTGAGCCGGCCGGTTGCAATGCTGCCGGCGATCCGCGCACGCTCGACGAGGCCATTCACGCCGCCGGTCATGTGCCGTTGCCGCCCTACATTACCGATTACGAGGGCGATCCCGAGAAATATCAGACCGTGTACGCCATGAAGGAGGAGCACTCGGCTGCCGCTCCTACGGCGGGTCTGCATTTTACTCCTGAGCTCATGGCCGCTATCGAGGCCAAGGGTGCCAAGTTTGCCGCCGTCGAGCTCGAGGTGGGCATCGATACCTTCCGTTTGGTGGAGGAGGACGACCCTACGCAGCACGTCATGCACACCGAGCGCTACCACGTGTCGCAGGAGGTTGTCGACGCCGTGCATAAGGCCAAGGCCGAGGGTCATCGTGTGATCGCCGTCGGCACTACCGCGGTGCGCTCGCTCGAGAGCGCGTTTGACGCGGACGCGCCGGTGTCCGATCCGGCCGTGACGGCGCGCTATTTTGAAGGCCGCGAGGACGGGGCCGATACGCTTGGCCGCGGTGACATCGTGGTGCGCGAGAACGCCACGACGCAGCTTTACCTCATGCCCGGCTCGACCTATCACGTGGTCGACGCGCTGATCACGAACTTCCACGTGCCGCGCTCCACGCTCATGATGCTCGTAAGCGCGCTTGCCACCCGCGACCAGATCATGGATGCCTACGCCGCTGCCATCGAAGAACGTTATCGCTTCTTCAGCTTTGGCGACGCGATGCTCATTTGTTAGTTACGCGGTTCTACGAACCGCGTAACTACTCGACGCTGCGCGGGCCGCATTTGGACAATCTGACGTT
>ENA-ORUA01003748-ORUA01003748.1-human-gut-metagenome-genome-assembly--contig:-NODE-3748-length-10068-cov-2.949865_pt1 | contig 10068 bp, 9 predicted proteins | sample MGYA00242076_ERZ509201 | MGnify/ENA primary metagenome ERZ509201 (study PRJEB26280, sample SAMEA2338863) | human gut metagenome | biome: human gut; feature: human-associated habitat; material: faeces...
CTTCTGGGCAGCGCCAGCGGTGACGACGATCATGGCGGCGTCGGCGACATCGGAATAATCGCCGGCGTAGATCTTCATCGGCTCGGCAAACGTCATGCCGTGCGCGATATCCAGGGCCTCACCCTCGGCGCGGTTCTTGTCCACGTCGATGAGGACCATCTCGGAGAACAGACCGCTCTGCATCAGCGCGAACGCCGAAGACGAACCGACGAACCCGCAGCCGACAATAGCGACCTTCTTCTCGTTAACCATTAGAAACTCCCATCTCTCTCCACAAACAAGCCGCTCGGGAACGACCCGAGCGGCTTGCCGTAATCCCAATACATCCAATCGGGACTTTGATTATGCTCCTATTCGCAGCCAAATATCGACCGCTTACCGAAATTATTTGCAGAATTCGTAAAATAACTGCACGAAATCGGTTTCGAGCTATTGACGAGCCGAAACAACTTTCTAATACAGGCCCGCCTCGCGAATGGCCTCGACAGCCAAAGCGATCTGGTCGGGCGGCAAGACCAGCGCCATGCGCACGTGCCCCTCGCCCGAAGGACCAAAGCTCGCGCCCGGCGTCACCACAACGCCGGCCTTCTCCATAAGCTCCTCGCAAAACGCCATGGAATCGGTGCGACCACCGGGAAGCTTGGCCCACACGAACATAGAGCCATGCGCGTTGGGACGCTCCCAGCCCAGGCCCTCAAGACCGTCGCACAGGGCATCGCGGCGCTCCTGGTACTTCAGACGCTGCGCCTCGACCTCATCGCGCGGACCGTTCAGACAGGCGATAGCAGCCTTCTGGATCGGGAAGAACATACCAAAGTCGATTTGGCTGCGCAGCTTGGCAAAGGCCGAGACCACGTCCTCGCGGCCGACCAAAAAGCCGATACGCGCACCGGTGACGTTAAACGACTTGGAGAGCGAGAAGAACTCAACGCCCACCTCGAGCGCACCGGGATACTGCAAGAAGCTTCCGCCCGGTTCGCCGTCGAACACGATGTCGGAGTACGCGTTGTCGTGAACAATCAGTAGATCGTGCTCACGCGCGAAGGCGATAATCTCCTCGTAGACCTCGGGCGTACCCACCGAGCCGACCGGGTTCGCGGGCAACGAAACGATCATGTACTTGGCGCGATCGGCCACCTCGGGATCGATGCCCGCCACATAGGGCAGGTAATTGTGCTCGGCAACCAGCGGATAGTACTCGAGCTTGGCATCGGCGATCTTCGCACCCGCCTCAAAGACCGGGTAGCACGGATCGGGAACTAGAATGGTGTCACCCGGATCGAGCAGAGCCAGGCCCAAATGACCCACGCCCTCCTGCGTGCCGTTGCACGACTGCACCATGGACGACGTAATGCCCGAAACGCCAAAGCGACGCTCGTAGTAATCGCACACGGCTTGCTTAAGCTCAGGCAGGTCGCGCAGGGCGTACTTCCACATCTCGGGATCTTGGGCCGCCTGCGTGAGCGCCTCGACCACGTGGTCGTACGGCTTAAAGTCGGGCGTGCCCACGCTCATGTTGTAAATGGTCTTGCCCTGAGCCTTCAGCGCGAGAAGCTTGTTGTTGAGCGAGGCGAAGACCTCCGCGCCAAAGCGGTCGAGACGCTGCGATGCCTGCATGGTGCCACCTTTCGATATGAAAAACGCGGCGCTCTGACAAGAGCGCCGCGCGATACGGGCCATCAGATTGCAAAAGTGTAACGCTTGCAACCCCCGTATTGGTTCAATTTAGCCAACCTTAGTCAACTGCATCGAGCGCGTCGATCTGCGCAAGCCACAGATGCGAGCTGGCGTCACTCGGCATACGCCAATCACCGCGCGGGCTGAGTGTCACCGAGCCCACCTTGGGACCATCAGGCAGACAGCTGCGCTTAAACTGCTGGGCAAAGAAGCGACGGTAGAACGTACGCAACCACGTGTGAACGGTCTTGGCGTCGTAGACGCCCTCAAAGCTCTTGAGCGCCATGCGGTAGATCTTGCCCGGCTCAAAGCCAAAACGCAGCAGGTAATAGAGGAAGTAATCGTGCAGCTCGTACGGCCCCACCAAATCCTCGGTCTTCTGCGCAATCTCGCCATCGCCCGTGGGCGGCAGAAGCTCGGGGGACACTGGCGTATCGAGGATATCGAGCAGGACCTCGGCAATGCGCCCACCAAAGACATCGGCCGCATAGCGCACCAGATGGCGCACAAGCGTCTTGGGCACGCTCGCGTTGACGGCGTACATGCTCATGTGGTCGCCGTTATAGGTAGCCCAGCCGAGCGCCAGCTCCGACAGATCGCCCGTGCCGATGACAAAACCGCCAGCCTGGTTGGCCAGATCCATCAAAATCTGCGTACGCTCGCGCGCCTGGCTGTTCTCGTAGGTCACGTCCTGCACGGCCGGATCGTGCTCAATGTCCTTGAAGTGCTGTTCCACAGCCGCGTGGATCGAAACCTCGCGGAAGCTCACACCCAGGTCGCGGGCGAGCGACTCGGCATTCGACTTGGTGCGATGCGTCGTGCCAAAGCCGGGCATGGACACGGCCGTGATACCGGTGCGCGGCAGCCCCAGTGCATCGAAGGCGCGAACCGTCACGAGCAGCGCCAGCGTGGAGTCCAGGCCGCCTGAAAGACCGATGACTGCGGCCGTGGTACCCGTATGGGCAAGGCGGGTCTTGAGGCCCGCGGTCTGCAGGTCGAGGATGGTCTTGCAGCGCTCAGCCAGGTCACCATGGTCGGCAGGCACGAAGGGCGCGCGGGGGAAGACACGGTCGATGTCGAGCGCATCGCGCAGGACAGGCTCGTCTGCCAGCACGCCCTCAAACGAAAACTCAACGGTTGTGGCCTCCGGCGCATCGTCCGTGCGCGTCCACGTCGTCGAGCGGCGGCGTTCGGCAACCAGACGGTCAAGGTCAACATCGGCGACGGCCATATCGCAGGTAAGGAGCTTCGTTGCCGCCAGCTTAGAGCCGTTTTCGTAGACGAGGTTCTCGCCCGCAAAGACCATATCGGTCGTGGACTCGCCCTCGCTCGCGTCTGCATAGGCATAGGCACAGTACAGGCGCGCGCTCTGATTGGAGATGAGGCTGCGGCGATAGTCTGCCTTACCGATAATCTCGTCCGAGGCCGACGGGTTGAGGATCACCGTCGCACCGGCAAGCGCCATCTCGGTCGAAGGGGGCGCCGGCACCCACAGATCCTCGCAGACCTCAACGCCCAGCACCATATCCTCGGCACCTTCATCACAGCAGCGGTAGAGAAGCCCCGAACCCAGCGGAACCGGACCCTGACCGGCAAACTCGACCCACACAGGATCCGCAGGCGCCGGAGCAAACCAGCGGCGCTCATAGAACTCGCCATAGTTGGGCAGATGCTTCTTGGCCGTGAGGCCCAAAAGCTCGCCCGCGCAGCACACGGCGGCGCAGTTGTAGATATTCTCGGCAACTGCAACGGGAAGGCCGATGGTAAAGACAATCGGCAGCTCGCGGGTTTCATCGAGAATGTGCACAAGTGCCGCCTCGCAGGCATGCAGCAGTGTGCGGTTATGGAACAGATCAGCCGCGGTATAGCCAGTCAGGTTAAGCTCGGGCAACACCAGCGCGCGAACGCCGCGCTCGGCAACAGCCGCCAGCGCAACCTCGGCATTGCCCTCGACATCGGCAACGCGAATCCGCGGCGAAGCCGCCGCCACACGCAAAAAGTCATCGTTCTTATTAGCCGAAACGCAGCATTGCCTTGTTGATCTGGACACTGGAGGCCCCTTCTACCCTGAGATTCAGTCTAACGGACGTTCACATATCTCTAACTAGCCAAAGCAACCTCCCAGTTTACTGAGAGGCCAACCTGTGCTAAGAGCATGTATTTCAAAAATATCTTTAATTAAAAAAGGAGAAATCGATAATCGACTTCTCCTTTAAGCGAGGCGAGTAAATTCCGAAACTAATGGCAGAATTTATCCATGTAGTCCTCAAAGTCGAACACTTCCACCACGACGCCCTCTTCCTGAAACTCTTTCAGTTGCTCCAAGAGATCTTTGTTAATAACGTCCATGCAGAAACCTCCTCTATCTAATCAATTGTAGTATATCTGCTTTCATGCAATTATCAACCAACTTGTTTAATTGCTCCTCGTTTGCCGATAGTCCCTCTTTTTTCAAAATGTCGCGCACCTCGTTCTTAGTAATCGGCTTTTCAAACAACGAAAGCAAAGCGAACGAAAAATCATTAACCGCACACATTCTATGGGTGGCACAACTCAGCAGTACTCTTAACCCCTCTTTTGAGCGTCCGACTTCTTTCACAAACGAACTTTTTACCAATTGAAAACCATTATCGTGCATTACATAATCGGCATCGATATTTGTATTCAGCAATCCATAATGCAACAGTTCTTCTATCGCCCTTGTCAGCTCGAGGTCGCCCTGATCAAGGATAAGAGAAATGCTACAATCGGCCTCCAATAAACGGGCCAACTTAAGGTATACCAACTGGGAAACAGCATAGACATGATGGTATTCAGAATTATAGAAGTAGGCAAATGGCTCAACGAGCACGACAGAGGTCTTGGAATCCAGCCAGATTCGATCAGCTGGATTTAGACTAGTTAGCCGTCGCTTTACTTTGGTCAAATGTCCCTTATACCTGACAGCGTGAATAGAATCTAGGATCCAGGTCACCTCTGAAATATGAAGCCGCTGGGGCAAGTCAATTGTGTCGCTACCGTTTATGACCTCTTGCATATAAAAATCAATATGATGCTCATCAGATAAGGATTTTGCTTCATTTAAAGTTAAACCAGTGCCTGAAACATAATCCACTTCGAGGCGCAAATCCTCATATTGGGACTTCGGCATTACAGAGACACCATACTTATCGGGATGATTCCAAACATCCGACCCCATAACGAGACCAAAATTCGTAAATCCTCTCGTGGAATATGGAACACCACATACCTGTTTTGAATAATTCAAAACATTCTCTGTATAAGCTAAGGTGTTCAGAGCCTCTTCTTTAGTTTCGGTCGGAAAGCCAATCATAAAGAATAGATGAACAGGAATACCCGCATTGAGACAATCATGGATATTGCGATCAATCCAATCAACTCTCGTGTTCTTCTTCATTAGATCAAGAACTCTTTGGTTGTATGACTCGAGGCCAAACTGAATCTGCCTACATCCACTTTGGTATATCTTGTTGAAAACGTCTGTACTTAGGGTTGGAGAGAACCTCGTTTCTCCATGCCAGAAAAACGTTTTTCCCGATGCGTTTATTTCATCCGCGAGTTGCTCCATTCTTTTGCCTTCGAATGTTTCATCCACAAAAGAGAAAACTCTCGTGCCGTATTTTTCATTTAACCGACACATTATTTCAAATACTCTCGATATAGGCATCTTTCGGTAACAACCACCGGTAGCACCGGGAATGGTGCAGAAGGCGCAATGATTAAAGCACTGCCTAGAGGAATAAACCGGCAATATTAACTCAGGCATGAAGTATTTAGAAAGGGCGAAGCCATCGAAATCGGGAACTGTATCGTTGATAAATGTTTGCTCAATCCGATGGTTTTTATATATCTTTCCACCTTTAGCATGGCAAAGGTTTGGAACACAGTCGAGATTGTCATCACCAGAGTCAAGAGCCTCAAGAAGACGTGCAAGCGGCTCTTCGCCGTCATACATCATTATCGAATCAATGTATTCAAAAAAGGGATGCCATTCTTTCATGCAGTCATCTGCTAAACGGGTAATGTAATTGCCGCCCAATGAGACGTGTTTAACAGATGGACATTCTTCTTTAATCAGTTTCGCTAACGTAACTGCAGAAATCAATTGGAAACAGCCGCTCACCGAAATCCCAATAAACTCGATTTTTCCCTCTGAATACGCTTAAGAAAGGCAGTTTCATAGAAGGAAATAAACGGATTATGCAAGGTATCCGCAAGCGATTTCATTATTTCTGGTGTCGAATAATAATCATAGGGCAAATCTATGGAGTTGAACGTGTATTTAACTCCATACGAGACGTGATTTATGATATAGAGTGCATTTCTAAAAATGTTTTCAGCATATTGTCTTTCTTTTAGATTAAAGTATCTCTTCGATCTGAAAATATCTTTTGCCTCGTCAACATTAAGTGCTGACTTTTGTATCAACTCGATTGTTAATTGAACATTCGAACTAAACGAATCCTTTGATTCCCGATACCTTTTACAGCACTCTTCGACATGTCTAAAAGATAGGAGGTCATCGTAAAATTCCACGTTTAAGTCAACAATGTCAACTTTATATTGTTCAACCTCTTGAAGATATGACTTCAAAACAGGCAAGGCAAGATACGGCCCCACTGGACTCCATCCTGGGGGAAATACTAAAAGCGTTTTAGGCATATCAACGTCACATCTTTCGCAAATAATTCAATTGAAACACAACTACCATCATAATTGAAAATACACCAAGTCCTGTAACGAGAATTGAGAACATCGCGATGCTCGTGAACAGCGAAACAAGGAGTGTTGAAATAACAACAGCAACCGATTGCAAAGACTCCCTAATTGAAAACAGGCTTATCGATTCAGATTCGTCTCTCGCCAAATCCTGCAGCGATGTTATGAGAAGCACATCTTGAATGGCGTTTCCGGCACCGACGATAAAAAGGAAAATAAACGATATCCCAGACGCATAGCGATAGCCAAACGCCAGATACGCACCGAGCGCAAGATACGTCACAAAACAATATGATTTAACGCAATCGGAACCACTAATTAAACGACCATATATTGTATTTCCGAACAACAGTCCGATTGTAAGACTACTCTGAAGGAATCCGTATTGTATCGATGACGAGTCAAATTGCAATTGCGCAATAGCTGGCAAAAGAGAATTCAGAGAGCCGAATGCCACACCACTAGAAATATCGATTAATAGGAAACCAATTGCCAAGTGCTTCGCGCTAAGATCACTAAATGCAGTCCTGTTTTTTTCATTTTTGCTTATCCCCTCTTTATCATTAACCTCGATAACCGACGGAACATCTCGCAGCAACCAGAACGACGCGGCAAAAGAAAGCGCGTCTAATGCAAGAACAGCCTCCGCCCCAAATTGAGCGACAACAAAACCGCCGGCAACTGGCCCCAGAACCATCATCAAATTCTGCAGAAACCCAAACGAATTATTAATTACGTCGCGATTGATACTATTCGTATTGGCTCTTAACAACGAGTAAAAGCAGGGCATTTCAACCGTTCGGCAAAGCGATACCGCGCACGTAATAGCAAACATACTCCATTTACTATCAACAAAAATATAGCAAACGAATAATCCCGCGCGAATTAAGTCTGCCAATCTCATGGCCTGCAGTGTCCCGATACCCATCTTCTGAGGCAGCTGCGCGAGCGCAACTGAAAACAGAGAGGGGGCAAATCTGCAGCAGACCATCAAAGCAGTTGCAGAAACATCGTGAGTTACCTCGTAAATCAGCATTGGCAAAGCAATATTCGCACACCAATTGCCTATTTCGCTTATCCCTCTAGCAATATATAGGACCCGAACCGGACGGCTAGCTCTCAATACCGTGAACATCACGATTAACCTCGTATTTCAGGCCTCGCTCATCCCTTAATAGGAATCCATAATCAACCAAGTACCGCCTCAACACGGCATAATCAGGATAGAGCTGTGACAGCACACGATTAACCTGAAGCTCCGTATAACTTGTATTTAATTCAAAGAAAGAGACGGCCCATAGCAGCATGATTCTTTTATAGCTTTCCTTTTTTGGAATTGAAACCAGCTCGCCATTCTTGAGAAATCGTTTTTTAAAGTCTATTAGCTCATCCATTCACATCCTCCATTTCATACGCATCTAATACTAAAAATGCATACGCTTTAGGTCATCGCATTCGGCTTCTATATTCGAACTAAACTCGAACTAATCTAAATGATTTGCTCAAACACTCTTCGAAAGCTCGTTTTTCACTCTGAGTAAAACGCCCTTCCCAGTCAGTCCACGAACAGGAAGGCAACTCACAGCGAGCGGAGTCGAAGCCCTCTGCCGTCGGTCGTTCAAAATGCACGACAACCTTTTCGATATCCCCATCTGTAATCAGGTCAGAATGAACGACCTCGGTACCGTCTTCGAATGTCATATACGGGTACATCACGTAAACCACCTCGCAATCGTAAATCCAGTTTAGCATCAAGCTATTGCACCAAAGACAGCAAGCCCCCTTGATGAGTTGATGGTATCTGTTAAATGTCACGTACGATTCACATCTGGTGGGTACCCTGATGGCTACACGAAACGAAGCAGATTTACACCGGGAGGACCCCGTATGACAACCAAGTACACCGACGCGCCGCGCACGCGCGTCATGACGCCAGCATCGCTCAACAACGGCGTGCACGAGAACCATTCCATCGGACAGACCATGGCCATCGCGCCCAAAAAGGGCCTGTTTGACGACATTTCCATTCCCCAGATCATCGCCGGCGCCGCAGCTGCCGCCACGAGCGTCGCACTTGCCTCCAAGATTGGTATCGCTGGTTCAGTAATTGGCGCCGCCGTGAGCTCGGTCATCACCGTTGTGTCATCGCAGGTCTACCGCCACTTTATCTCTGCCAGCGCCGAAGCCATCAAAGGTACGCACGCCGCCGTCGACTACCCCGCCGGCGCCTACGAGCCCGTTGAGTTTAATGCCGAGGAGCACCTGGGCGGCGCCGCGACTACGCAGGAGATGCGCCAGATTGCGGGGCGCGCGACCACGGCGCGCGTTGCTCCCGACAGCCTGCGCGCCAAGGCGGCGGCAGAGCGCAGTCAGACGCAAAAGAAGGTCATCGTCTTCTCGATCGCCATCGCCATCGTCGCGGTCATCGCCTGCGCCGGCGCCATCCTTATCACCACCGCCGGTGAGGGTCTGGGCGAGCGCCCCGAGCCAATCCTTTCGTCGCGCACGACGGAAAGCGATGCAAATGGCAACACCCAGTCGCAAGACCAGCAGGCACAGACGGACGGCACGCAAGACAGTTCCACCTCTACCGATTCGTCCTCGAATACCCAAAACCAATCGCAGGGCGCCGATTCTTCTGTGAACAACAGCGGCGCGCAATCCGGCACGACCGACTCAAGCCAAACGACTGACGGTTCGCAGCCGAACACGGGAGGCCAGACGAGCGACACCACGTCGGGAACGGGCACAGCAGACAGCAACAACAGCAATTCGAGTGGCACCACATCGGGCACGGCATCTGACAGTTCAAGCCAAGGCACGACATCGGACAACTAGGCGCTGCATCCCCAGATAGGCAACCTGTACAACGGGCGCGAATCGATAGCGGTTCGCGCCCGTTTGCCTTGGGCGACGAGATGGCAAGCCCCGCGCGATGGTAAGATGCTTTGGTGTGTAAAGAGGAGATTTGCCATGAGCAAGACAATAGTTACGCCCACGCTTTCGCTGGGCAACCACATCTATCTGTATCGCCTGCTGCGCGATGCGATTGGATGCGGCAAGCAAACGTTTATGACGCAGGTCGAGGAGGCACTCGCCGCTGGTGACATGGCCGCTTATGACCTGGGCTTCGAGTCCACGCGCGAGCTGCTCGAGGAGCTCGACGACTGCATTAAGCTGACCGTCTTTAAGGGCGGTCGCCTGTATGCCACGGTCATCGCCAACGAGGCCTGGGATGCCGCCCTTGCCAAGGGCGAGGACAAGCCCAAGGCTGCCAAGGGAGCCAAGCAGTCCTACAAAAAGAAAAAACGCGGCGAGAAGGACCTCAAGGCCGTGCGCCCCAAGCACGTTAAGCGTCCCGAGCCTGAAGCCATGGTTGAAGCCGTGCCAGAATCCGAGCCCGAGCCCGAGATCGAAGTCGCTATTGAGGTAACGGCAGAAGCCGAAACCGAAATCACCGCTACGACCGATCCCGAAGTCATATCCGAGCAGGAAGCCACTGCGGAGCTCAACGAGGCTCCCAAGTCGACAGCAGAAGAAGCCGCTAGCCAACCTGAGGCGTCTGCGCTCCAAAACAGCGATGTCTTTGGCGGCGAGGCCGAGGACGATCAGCCCGACGATCAAGACACCACCGAGTCGACACCGGAGCCC
>ENA-ORUA01003751-ORUA01003751.1-human-gut-metagenome-genome-assembly--contig:-NODE-3751-length-10064-cov-2.492457_pt1 | contig 10064 bp, 5 predicted proteins | sample MGYA00242076_ERZ509201 | MGnify/ENA primary metagenome ERZ509201 (study PRJEB26280, sample SAMEA2338863) | human gut metagenome | biome: human gut; feature: human-associated habitat; material: faeces...
TAGTATTAAAAGATAGTAAAATTGATAGTTTATCAGATATCAAAAATGAATCTATTGAATATAACCTACAATATGATGCTAAAAAAGATATGAATCAAATCATTGCAAAAGCAAAACAAGAACAATCAAGTATTTCGTATGATGAAACAAATGATGATTATTCTAAACTTGCTGATGATCTTTATAACAATACAGTTAATGCTATATTAATTAATACAGCTTATAATGGTATGTTTGAAGATAATCATCCAGAATTTGAAAATGAAACGAAAGAAATATGGTCAAGTGATATTGAAGCCAAAGTGAAAGATTTTTCAACAAGAGTATCTGTAACAAACACACCATTTACTATTTATATTAGTGGTATTGATACATATGGAAGTATTTCTACAGTATCAAGATCAGATGTTAATATGATTATTACAGTTAATCCAAATACAAAGAAAATCTTATTGACATCTATACCAAGAGATTACTATGTAACTCTTGCGAATATGGGTAAAAAGGATAAATTAACCCATTCAGGTATTGCCGGTCCTGACAATACTGTAAAAACAATGCAAAACTTTATAGGTGAAGATATCAATTATTATGCACGTGTTAACTTCACTTCTTTGGTAACAATGGTTGATGCTTTAGGTGGAATTGATGTTTATAGTGATAAAACAATCAATGGTTTTTGGACAGATAGAAGTGTAAATATTAAAGAAGGAATGAACCACATGAATGGTAAAGAAGCATTAGCATTTTCAAGAGAAAGACATGCTTATGCTGAAGGAGATAACCATCGTGTTCAAAATCAACAAGATGTCTTAATGGCAATGTTGAAGAAAATGATGTCACCTGCAGTTATTACTAATTATAGTAGTGTTTTAAAAGCTATATCAGGATGTTTTGAAACAAATATGGCATCTAGTGATATTACAGATTTAATAAAAATGCAAATAAATGATAATGCCTCATGGACATTTAAACAAAAACAATTTACCGGAACAGGAGTTATGCAAACAGGTGGAGCTTACATGCCTGATAGCAAGCTTTATTATATGATTCCTAACGATGATAGTGTTAAAGAAAATTTACAAGCAATTAAAGATGTTTTAAATGGAAAATAGGTATTTGGGTCATTTAGAATGACCGTTAAGTAGTTATATATAGAAAATAGATAACACCAATTATATGATGGAGGTGTTATCTATTTATTTTATATATAAATGTAAGCGGTAATATAAAAGTTAACTAATTTTTTAAATAATGTATGGAGGAATTGGAATGGATTCGTTAAACAAAATAGCAAAGTTGAATATTTCAGTCTCCTGCACGCACCATGTTAATCGAGTGACGACAGTGTGTTAATGAAAATGACGACCTTAAACCTGCTTTTAAAGCAGGTTTTAATTATTTATTTCCTCTAGTTCTCATTGATTGATTGAATATTCACAAGGATTAGCCCATCGTGGAAAAGATGTCATGATGAAATGGGAAGAAAAGGTTTATATTTGATGTTTGTTATTATAATAAAAAAATCAACGATTGTTGATTTTAATAATGGTGCTGGAGATGGGATTCGAACCCACAGCCTACTGGTTACGAGTCAGTTGCTCTACCATTGGAGCTACTCCAGCATAGAAATAGAAGCAAAGCTTCTATTTTTTTTCAACTTTTGTTTCACAATAAAGACAACGATAAATACGTTTTTCTTCATTGGCCAAGTAGAATACATGATCTAATCCTTGTTCTACAGATGTAATACAACGAGGATTTTTACATTTTTCTACATTAATAATTTTTTGAGGAAGTTGCAATTTTTTCTTTTCAACAAGTTTACCATCTTTAATAATACAAACAGTAATATTAGGATCTAAATATCCTAAAACATCAAAATCTAAAGTGAACTCTTCATCTATTTTTAAAATATCTTTTTTACCCATTTTATTAGATTTAACGTTTTTAATAATAGCAACGCTACAATCTAATTTGTCTAATCCTAGTGCTTTATAAACTTCTAAAGATTTACCAGCAGTAATATGATCTAAAACAATCCCGTTTTTAATACTATCTATCTTCATTATCTTTCTACCTCATTTTCCAATCCTAACATTTTTAAAATAAGTGCCATACGCATAAAACGTCCGTTTTGAACTTGATCAAAATACTTAGCTCTTGGATCATCATCAACCTCAATAGCAATTTCATTAACACGGGGTAATGGGTGCATAACGATTAAATCAGATTTTGATTTTTCTAATTTCTTTAAATCTAAAATATATGTATCTTTTAAACGAATATAGTCTTGTTCATTAAAGAATCTTTCTTTTTGAACACGTGTCATATAAAGAATATCTAAATCTTCAATAACTTCTTCAATTGTTTCTGCTTCTTTGTAGTCTAAGTTTTTAGCATCTAATAAATCATGTTTTAAATATTCAGGAATTTTAAGTTCAGGTGCAATAAACACGAATTTAATATTTTTATAACGTGACATTGCTTTTGTAAGAGAATGAACTGTACGTCCGAATTTTAAATCCCCACAAAAACCAATTGTTAGATTATCTAGTCTACCTTTTTCTCTATAAATAGTAAGTAAATCAGTTAAAGTTTGCGTTGGATGGTTATGACCACCATCTCCAGCATTGATTAAAGGTACTGTACTTTTTCTTGTAGCAACAAGAGGTGCTCCTTCTTTTGGATGACGCATTGCAATAATATCGCAATAGCTTGAAACAACACTAATAGTATCACTAACACTTTCACCTTTAGAAGCGCTTGTATTGCTTGCACTTGAAAAACCTAAAACACTTCCACCAAGTGATAACATAGCTGATTCAAAAGAAAGTCTTGTACGTGTACTTGGTTCAAAAAAGAGTGTAGCTAGAATTTTATGACGACAAACATCTTGATAGCGTGTACGATCTTTAATAATATCATTCGCAATATCAATTAGTTCATCAATTTCTTCTACACTTAAATCCATTGGGTCAATTAAATATTTCATAATAGTCTCCTTTTTTTTTCTTCAATATTATAGCACTCCTTAGAAAGCTATTAAATATATTTTAAAAAAATACGGAAATTTCTTTCCGCATTATTTTTTACCATTAAAACAATAAGTACAGATCTTATCACTATCAAGTCCAATAGCTTGAAGCATATCATCCAAACGATTAAAACGTAAAGAAGTAAAATTAAGTTCTTTACGGATTTCTTCTACCATTGCATTATATTCAGGAGTATCTGGATCACTATATGTTTCTAACATATTGATATCATTTTCTCCTTCACGTTTTCTAATAACACGACGTGTAATTAAATCCATATCACTTGTACTTCTTGAAAAGTTTAAGTAAGGACATCCATACATAATTGGAGGACAAGCAGGTCTGATATGGACTGCTCTTGCTCCAGAGTTATATAAATATTCAGTTGTATCTCTTAGTTGTGTTCCACGAACAATTGAATCATCAATTAATAATAATGATTTTCCTTTAATCAAGCTAGCAATTGGAATTAATTTCATTTTTGCAATTAAATTACGATCCGCTTGAATTTGTGGCATAAATGAACGTGGCCACGTAGGTGTGTATTTAATAAAAGGTCTTCCATATTGAATATGTGATTCATTTGAATAACCAATCGCATGGGCAATTCCACTATCAGGAACACCTGCTACAAGATCAATATCTTTAATATCATCTCTTTGAGCCATTAAACGACCACATTCATAACGCATTTCTTCAACATTACGTCCTTCATAACAACTTGTTGGATAACCATAGTATACCCATAAAAATGAACAAATTTTCATTTTATCATTGGCTTCTACAAGTGTTTTCACTTCTTCACTGGTCATAAAACAAACTTCACCAGGTCCTAATTCTTTATATAAAGAATAGCCTAAATTGATATAAGCATGACTTTCAAACGAAGCACAGAATCCATTTTCCCCCTTACCAATATTTAATGGAGTTCTTCCTAATTTATCACGTACTAAATACAAACCATCTTTTGTCATCAACATAAAAGAAATAGAACCTTTTACTTTTCTTAAAACATTGATAATTCCATCAACATAAGTATCCTTTTGATTGATCATTGCAGCAATCAATTCAGTTTGATTCACTTCTCCCCCAGACATCTCTAGAAAATGAGTATGCCCATTATCAAAAGCATCTTGAATCAATTCTTCCATATTTGCAACTCTACCTACAGAAACAATTGCATAACTACCTAAACGACAATTGATTAAAAGAGGTTGAGGTTCATTGTCTGAAATACAACCAATCCCCATTTTTCCAGACATTTCTTTAATATCATTTTCAAACTTAGTTCTAAATGGTGAATTTGAAATATTATGAATTGCACGGTTAAAACCGTTTTCTCCATAAACTGCAATCCCACCTTTTTTTGTTCCTAAATGAGAATGATAATCAATACCAAAAAACAAATCAGTGACACAGTCTTTACGACTGACAACGCCAAACATACCACCCATATGTAATTTTCTCCTTTTTCATTTGTTCTCTAAATGCCAAAAATATGATAACATAAAACAAAATGAAGATAAAGGACATAAAAAAATGAAATTATATATAGTAAGACATGGTCAAACAGGTTATAACATTGATAATAAAGTTTGTGGCATTTCGGATGTTGAATTAACATCTTTAGGAAAGCAACAAGCTAAAATGGCCAGTGAACAATTAAAAGATATTTCATTAGATATGATTTTTGCTTCACCACTTCAAAGAGCACATGAAACTGCAAAAATCATAAATGAAAATCATCAATTAGAAATTAAAATAGATTCTAGAATTCAAGAAATCAATTTTGGCAAATTTGAAGGAATTGTTAATAATGAAGAATTTCAATATTATAAACAAAATCATGGACTCCATTATCCAGGCGGAGAATCTTTATTCCAGGTAGTCTATCGTGTGTATAGTTTTTTAGAAGAACTTGAAAATAAATATCCTGATAAAAACATTTTAGTTGTTTGTCATGGAGGTATCGTGCGTGTCATTCATAGTTATTTTCAAGATATGACAAATGAAGAATTAATGACATGGTTACCCGAAAATTGTTGTATTCAAAGCTATGAAAAATAGTGACTTTGTATTGACTGAAAAGTGGAAAGTGTTATACTAATTATAGGAAAAAAGGAAAAGGAGAGTTAAATATGAACGTAGATAAAGATACTTGTATCGGATGTGGAGCATGTGCTGGTGTTTGTCCTGTAGAAGCTTTAGCATTTGATGACGAAGGAAAAATGGAATGTGACAAAGATACATGCATTGGATGTCAAGCATGTGTTGGAACTTGTCCAGTAGAAGCTATTTCAGCTGAATAATAAGATAAATTTAATAGTTATAAAGGACTTTTTATGATATATGGTTATATCAAAAAAGTCCTTTTTATTATGTTGAAAATTTTTCGGTCGAAAAAAAGCATATTTTGGTCGTAAAGGATATTTTTTGTTGAAATTGTGTGATAATATTAGTTTATAAAAATTATATATTTTAAAGGCAAAACTATTGAAAAATAGTGACGCAAAGCTACAGAACTGAACCGTAAGGAAGTTGGCTGAGTTGCAGATGATGTGTACTTAGTCTTTTCTTGCGGCTTTTTTTATAATTATCATTTATCGTCAATATTTTTTTATAGTTTTGTAAAATTGGGAGGAAGAATAATGAATAGAAAGAAGAAGTTGTTTTCACTATTATTGGTGATAGCCATGATAGTAACAGCAGTTTCAACAAATGTATTTAGTGCATTTGCTGAAGAATCGGTAGATTTATCTCAATTTATTGATAAAAATCTACCAAGTGATGTAGTTGATAGAAGTTATATTAAAATTGGAGACCATATTTTACAGCCGAATATAGAAAACAAAATACCGTATGGTTCAACAATTTCTATCAAACTAGTATGGGGATTTATTGATAATCAGTTTCCAACAAAAGATAATAATACGATGGTTTATCAATTACCCGATGGTATTACTATGGAGGAAGGTGTTAAAGATTTAAAAGATGGTACAGAAACTGTAGGACATTTTGAGGTGAAAGGTAATACAATTACAGTTAAATATAATGCAGGAGATCAAAGTGAATTATTTTTTAGTAAGTCAAATAGATATGGTTCACTTATTATCAATGGAACGCTTAATGATTCGTTTACAAATGATCATGAAGGTGGAAAAGGAAAACTAGACTTACCAGGTGTTGGTCAATTTATCATTGATATGGATCGTGATAAATCTAACGATAAGGTAGATATTGAAAAAACAGGAGGAAAGGTTATAAGTGATGGGGATAATCTTTCTGCAGAATTTAAATTAAAGGTTTCAGCAACTGGTTCACAAACAAACGTTGTTGTGACTGATCAAATGGATGAAAATATGACATTAGATGGAGATGTTCAATTTTACACAGATGAAGCCTGTACAATTTCTTATACTGGTACAGTTACAAATAATTTAAAAGAAACTAATAAATTTCAATATACAATTGGAAGTATGAATGATAAAGAAGTTTTATATGCTAAATATAAAGTAAAAGTAAAAAAAGATGTTTTTGCATATAATCCGGATGATTGGAATTCTAAAGTTGGAAATAACATAACTGTAAAGAGTGATACACAAACAAATGAAAAAAATTCTTATAAGAAATTAGAATATACTAAGAAAAATTGGGCGGAAAAAAAGCATAGTGTTACTGGTGATGATAGTAATAAAGTTATCAATTGGGAAGTTACGTTAAATCCTGGGGGTAATTTTGATATTGGTGGTTCTACTATTAAAGATTCGTTAGGTGATAATATTGGTGAATATATTGATGGAAGTTTTAAATGTAGTCCTTCTATTGAAGGATTAACATGGGAAAGTTTAACAACTGGAAATTTCCAAGTACCTGCTGGATGTGATAAGGAGTACAAGATTACTTACCAAACTAAATTTGGTGAAGATTCTAGTAATGCGCCAGCTATTACAAAGAGTAATACGTTCACTATTAATCCTTTTGGTAATACACAAAACACGGATTATACAGATTCATTTAAAGTAGGAAAAGAAAATTATCAATTTATTGAAAAAACTTGTCTAACAACAGGAAATTCACAAAAGGTTGCATGGCAAATAAAAATTAATGTTCCTGAAAATGGTATAAATCATTTAATTGTTAAAGATATTATTCCGGAAGGAATGAATTATAAAAATTTTGAGGTTTTAAGTGGTTTTAATGGAATACCAACATTTAGTCAAAATGAACAAGAATTAACTTTCGATTTTGGAAAAGTAGATGAAGGAATTATCGTTATAAAGGTTATTACAGCTTTAGATGAAGTTCCAACTAAAACAAAGACTTACACGAATAAAAGTGAATGCTTTGATGAAACAAAAAAATTAGGAGATAGCAGTACTAATTATGAGTATAAAATTGACAGTTTGATTGAAAAAAGTGTTGATTGGAATAGAAATTGTAAAAAAGATGAAATGGCATGGGCATTAACAGTTAAGAAAGTACCAAATGATGCAAAAGAAGTTTTTATTATAGATTCTCTTCCAGATAATACACAGTATGTAAATAGTTCATTAGAAGTGTATACAGTTGGGCAATGGGGAAATGAAGTAAAAAATGAAGACATTATTAAAGATATTCAAATAGAAAATGAAAATAAGAATATTAAATTTATTTTTACAAATAAAGCATTAGATTATTTAAAAACAAATTATATGAAATTAATGTATAAAACAAGCATTATAGATATTTCTAGTGCAATAGGAAATAAAGAATATAAGAATAATGCTTCCTTGTCAGTTGATCAAAGTATTTCTAAATCAAGTGCTAGTCGATGGCTTGATTTGTCAAAAGATAATATTTTAAATAAAAAATATTCTTATTCACAAGATACAGCGCCAAATGTTAAATATACAATTACTGTTAATGAAGGTGCACTTAAATTAAATGAAGGAAAAGATATAGAACTTATCGATGAAATGGGAAGTGCTTTAGATTATTATATGAATAGCTTAACAATTAACGGTAAAAGAGCCAATTCTAAACAAGTAAGTTATGATGAAATGAATCATGTATTAACAATTATGATTCCTGACGAAGAAAAGATTGTTCTTGAATATGAAGCAACTGTCAATTTACCAGTTGGTGATGATAATAATGCTTTAAATGAAACAAATGCTTATAATAAATGCTCATTAAGAGGAAAAGGAAATGTATCAGAGTTTGAGACACGAGTTAATTTAAAGGGAAAAGTATTTGAAAGCTCAGGGTCATCTACAGGTAAAGGCGTTAGTATTAAACTGTATAAATGTGATAAAAATGACCAAACAGATGCTTTAGAAAAAGCAAAATTTAGTTGTAGTGAAGTAACTTATGATAGTAATTTTGAAACAACTGCTACAAAATTAAAAGCAGAGGGCGAAACATTACCAACGGGTTATCTTACTTTTTCTGGGTTGAGTAGAAATGTTCTTTATAGAATTATTGAAACAGAAGCACCTGATAATTATAAATTAGATGCTACACCACATTATTTTATATTTAAAGGAAATAGTGAAGAAAATTATCCTGAAGCTATTAAAGAAGGAGATAATACTTATCCTGTAACACTTATTGATAAAACACAAGCAATGCATTTTTATACAATTTCTAACGAAAAAGGAACAACAAAAGAAAATACTATTGAAATTAGTAAAATAGATGCACAGACGAAATCTGAATTGAAGAACGCACACCTAAGTATTATTAATAAAGATACAAATGAAACTGTAAAAAGTTGGATAACTGGCGAAAATAATAATCCAGGAAAAGTTAAACTAGAACCAGGAACATACGTTTTAAAAGAAACCAAAGCACCAGAGGGATATATGGTAGCTGATGATATTACGTTTGTTGTGGATAATGATGGTAATATAGTTGGCAATGATCAAAATACAATAATCATGGAAGACAAACATATCGAAAAAGGTAAACTTATTCTAACTAAAACAGTAGAAGGGAATATTTCTAAAGAAAATGCCAAAAAGATTACATTTAAAGTAATGAATCAAGAAACAAAGAAGACAGATAAATATACTTTAGATGAGTTTTCGTATGATGAAGCAAGTAAAACTTGGACAAAAGAGTTAGATGTTTTAGCTGAAGAATATACAGTTGAAGAAACAAATTCGTCAGTGGAAAGTTATACAGTAAAAACAACTTATAAAATTGATACACAAGAAATAGAAGGTAAAAAAACTGAAAGTATACAAATTGAAAATCAAGGTGAAGTAACTGTAGCCTTTAAAAATAGTTACACTCCAAAACCATATGAAGTAGCTATAAGCAAACAAGATCTAACAAATGAAAAGGAAATTGCTGGAGCAACACTTAAAATAGTAAATCAAAAAACAAAAGAAGAAGTAGCTCCATGGGTCAGTGAAAAAGATAAGACACATACTGTTTCATTACCGTTTGGTGAGTATATACTTATTGAAGAAGTAGTACCTGACGGTTATAAAAAAGCAGATGATATTTATTTTAAAGTTTCTAAAAATGGAGAAATATCTATAAAAGGTAAGGATGGTACTTATAGTAAAACAAATAAAGTCATCATGAAAGATGAGGCAAAACCTGGAAAAATAGTAATTAGTAAAAGTGTTACTGGTTCAATCAATAAAGAACAAGCTGAAAAAGTTATAAGTTTTAAAATAACAAATAATTCAACGAAAGAAGTAAATACGTATTCATTAAAAGACTTTAATTATGATGAAAGTAATAAAAAATGGACAAAGGAATTAATACAAGTTGCAGGAGGATATAAAGTTGAAGAATTAGTAACGTCTATAAAAGGGCATAAATTATCTTTAACTCAATATCAAATAAATGAAAATGGTGAAATGTATTTTCCAATTAAGACATTTGTAACGTATCCACAATTCTGTATAAGAAAAGGTTGGATGGATGGGCAAAGACTGTGCTGTATTCAGCAGGAATCTACATTCTGGAGAAAATCTCTTTATGATCATGTTGATGGAATTGATACTGACTATAAATTGGCAGGAGATTATG
>ENA-ORUA01003755-ORUA01003755.1-human-gut-metagenome-genome-assembly--contig:-NODE-3755-length-10061-cov-4.191185_pt1 | contig 10061 bp, 8 predicted proteins | sample MGYA00242076_ERZ509201 | MGnify/ENA primary metagenome ERZ509201 (study PRJEB26280, sample SAMEA2338863) | human gut metagenome | biome: human gut; feature: human-associated habitat; material: faeces...
GGCGTGTTCGGGACTTTCACCCATTAGAGCGCGCCCATGGCGCGCAAACCAAAAAAGGAACCCCGCAACGCAGGATTCCTTTCTCAACACCAAACGAATCCCTACTTTAAAAGTAAGGATTTTCGCCTCGATTTTCTACCATATTTATTCGCCCACTTTTACCCGAAAAATCCGCTTTTACTCAGCATCATAATTATCCAGGAAATTGTGATACTCTCCATCTTTCTTATAACCAATGATGGTCTTTAAATTCACATTGCTGACACTATTGAAAATATTACTGTCGATGAACTCACTCTTTTTGCGAAGTTCCGTCACAAGATCTTTCATCTCCTCACGTTTCGAACCTTTTGCCCCGCCACAGCTTGTACAGTTTTCAGTAAAACGGCATGCACACTGGATAAACTGCAGGCGGTTGTAATCACGCCATGCCTTGATATCCTCTTCTTTGACAAGATACAGCGGACGGATCAGTTCCATGCCCTCAAAGTTCTGGCTGTGAAGTTTTGGCATCATAGTCTCCACTTTGCCGCTGTACAACATTCCCATCAGGATCGTCTCGATCACATCGTCAAAATGATGTCCCAGCGCGATCTTGTTACAGCCTAACTCTTTTGCCTTGGAGTACAGATATCCTCTTCTCATTCTTGCACACAGGTAACACGGATTCTTATCCACCTCCGCAACAGAATCAAAGATCTGTGTTTCAAATGTCGTGAGCGGAATATCAAGAAGTTTTGCATTTTCCTGAATAATACGCCAGTTTTCCTCGTTGTAACCCGGATTCATGCACAAAAAAACAAGTCCAAAATTGCGTTTTCCGTGTCGGTATAATTCCTGAAACAGTTTTGCCAAAAGCATGGAATCTTTTCCACCGGAAATACACACTGCAATCTTATCGCCGTCCTTTATCATTTCATAATCATGCAGTGCTTTGGTGAAACGGCTCCAGATTGGTTTTCTGAATTTTTTGATCAGGCTTTTTTCAATCTGCTCCGTGCGCTCTTTTCTTGAATCGTCCTCCATTGTCACGCGCGTGAGCTGATATCTTAACCATGCGCGGTAACCACCCTCTAAGTTGACAGTCGTAAACCCATCGTCCTCTAATATTTCAGCTGCATCACGGCTGTTTTCACCCACATGGCAGTACAGATAAACAGGCTGATCTTTTTTTAAAATAGCTGTCTCACCCGCTTCAATCTTTTCTAATGGAAGATTAACAGCGCCCTCGATCGCTCCGTGCGAGAAATCATTTTCCGGACGGACATCTATAAGCTGCAGTCCCTCTGTTCCGTTCTGTGCCAGTTCTTCTACAGTAATTGTATTCAAAATATTTCCTCCAATTTCGTTCACTTCGTGTGGTATTACAATAAAATATTTTCCCGCTTTTCGGGCAAACCCGTTGTTCCAATCCATCGATTGCATGTTCCACACACTTCCTGTTATCAGCAATTACACCGTGCGTACACGTTTTCCTTCTTTGATCTCCTCTAAGATCTCAGCCACTGCCTCACGTTCATCAAAATGATACTTCACGCCACGGATTTCCTGATAATCCTCATGCCCTTTTCCGAGCAGTACGATCATATCTCCCGGCTGGGCATTTACCATGCAGTAAGCGATTGCTTCTTTTCTGTCGTCGATCTCGATATACTTTCCATTGCTCTTTGCCAGTCCGACTTTAATATCGTTATTGATATCACGGATTTCTTCGTCTCTCGGATTATCGCAGGTCAGTACACAGAGATCCGCCATCTCACCGGTCACCTCTCCCATATCATAACGGCGCAGTTTTGAACGGTTTCCACCGCCGCCATACACACAGATCAGGCGTTTCGGATGATATTCCATCAATGTTGTAAGCACGCTTCTGGTGCTGACTTCGTTGTGTGCATAGTCAATAATCAGGTAATAATCTTTTGATACCGGAAGCATTTCCACACGGCCTTTAACCTGTACCTTGTTTAAACCATCTAAGATCGCCTGATCCGAAATTCCTGCCAGATGACATACCAACATGGTCACCAGTGAATTGTATACCGAAAATCTACCCGGAATGTGCACTCTTGCCTCACAGTCCATGCAGCCTTTTACATGAAAATGCATACCGAGTTTTCCATTCTCCTTGATAAATCCAAGATCCGCTGCAACCAGATCAAGCGGCTTCCCAAGAAATGTTTTTTCATTATTATCCTCTACGCCAAAACTGTGGATCTCACAGGTATGGTTTGCTGCAACTGCCTCGCTGTGCTCATCATCCGCATTTAAAATACCAATCTTGCACTGGCGGAATAGCATGCTCTTACATTCTAAATATTCCTCAAAAGATGCATGTTCATTTGGTCCGATATGATCCGGGGAAAGGTTGGTAAACACACCATAATCAAACATGATTCCCGCTGTACGGTCCATCTTAAGTCCCTGGGATGATACCTCCATCACCGCATACTCGCAGCCTGCCTCCACCATAGATGCAAACATGCGGTGCAGTTCGTAGGATTCCGGCGTTGTGTTTTTAGACGGAATCTTTTCATCTCCGATCATTACACCGATCGTTCCGATAAGTCCAACTTTTTTGCCGGCCGCTTCCAACACATTTTTGATCATGTATGTTGTGGTTGTCTTTCCTTTTGTACCGGTCAGTCCGATCGTAATCAGTTTTTCTGCCGGATAGTCAAACAGCGCTGCTGACATCAGTGCCAGTGCATAGCGGGCAGACTCCACTTTTAACACCGTGATCGTATCCGGGATCTGAGCAGCTTCTTCATCGCGCTCCACAACAATGACGCTTGCCCCCTTTTCCACCGCATCCGGAATATATTTATGACCATCCGTCACTGCTCCCACCATGCAGACAAACATGGTTTCTTTTGCAATCTTTCTCGAATCATAGATGATGTCCCTGACCTCTGCATCCATGCTTCCCTGTAAACATTCATATTTTATCTTTTCACAAATCTTACTTAATTTCATTTTTCCTCCGGTTCCGGACAATTTAAAACTGCAAAGATATCATTTTTTAATTTTCATTTCCGGCAATCATTATGATAAATCGTCCTTATTCTTAATGTACAGCTTCAAACCATGAAAAGCCGCCGTACATTCTGCACGGCAGCCCCGATATCAAATTTCTGCTGCTGTTCACAAAATTCAGTCTCTGGCGCACAACCTGACAGCAGATGCCAAGTCCCCGCGTGAACAGTAACAATTTCTTTTATTTTTCTAAAACATGTGACGCATCAATCTCCGCTTCAAATACGGTGTGTGATGGTCCCGTCATAAACAGATGGTTCGTTTTTTCATCCCACTCGATCAAAAGCGGTCCGCCGATCTGCTCCACAGTAACTTTGCGGTCTGTTCTTCCAGTTAAAACACCTGCGACAACCGCTGTCGAACAGCCTGTCCCACATCCGATCGTCTCGCCGGTTCCACGCTCCCACTCACGGATCTTGATATAATCACGTTTTACAAACTCAGCAAATGTGACGTTCGTCTTGTTTGGAAACAGGGATGTCATATGTTCGATCGTCTTTCCGTAACGCTCCACATCAAGGTCTGCAACAGAATCCACAAACATTGCACAGTGTGGATTACCCCAAGATACTGCTGTAATATGGAATGTTTTATCTAAGACCTCCACCGGCTGTTCCACGAACTGATCTAAATTTGTATTTACAGGAATTACTTTCGTATTCAGTCTCGGCTCCCCGATATCCGCCCGGATATTAGATACTAATCCATCCGTCACAGTCAGGTTCAAATGCTGCATTCCACCAAGTGTTTCGATCACAAGTTCTGTCTTATCCGTCAGTTTATGGTCATAGACATATTTCCCGACAGAACGAAGTGCGTTGCCACACATTTCGCCTTCTGAACCGTCCGGGTTAAACATCCGCATCCGGAAATCTCCCTTATCAGACGGACAGATTAAAACCATACCGTCCGATCCGATTGCAAAATGTCTGTCACTGACAAAACGTGCCAGCTCCGGTAAATTTGTAATATTCTGATGAATGGCATCAATATATACATAATCATTTCCAAATGCCTGCATTTTTGTAAATTTCATGGTAATCCTCATTTCTGCGCCGCGTTTTTACGCATTCATTGCACGGTCAAGATCTGCGATGATATCATCTGCATTCTCGATTCCGACTGACATACGAAGGAAACAATCTGTGATGCCAAGTTTTTCCTTGATATCAAGTGGTGTATCTTCATGTGTCTGCGTGGTCGGATAAGTGATCAGTGTCTCTGTTCCGCCAAGGCTCTCTGCAAACATGATCATATCAACACCCTTTAAGATTTTCTTTACTGTCTCAAAACTGTCAACGGTAAATGAGATCATTCCGCCAAAACCCGTCGTCTGTTTTTTGGTCACTGCATAATCCTTGTGATCCTCAAATCCCACATAATATACTTTCTGTACTTTCGGCTGTGTTCTGAGCCACTCCGCAACTTTCTTTGCATTTTCATTATGTCTGTCCATACGAACTGCCAGAGTCTTGATTCCTCTTAAGATCAGCCAGCTGTCAAGCGGTGCAAGCTGACTGCCATGGGATTTAATGTGAACATGGATCTTTTCTGCGATCTCCTCGTTATCCTTTACAACTACGATACCGGAAATCGTATCATTGTGTCCTCCTAAATATTTCGTGGAACTGTGTGTTACGATATCTGCTCCAAGCTGTAACGGTTTCTGGAAATACGGTGTCAAAAACGTATTATCTACAACCGTAAGTGCTCCGATACCCTTTGCGATCTCAGAAAGTGCATGGATATCTGCCACCTTCATCATCGGGTTGGTTGGTGTCTCAATGAAGAACATCTTTGTATTCGGGCGGATTGCTGCCTTTACCTCATCAAGTTCCGACATATCCACATAAGTGTGCTCGATTCCGTATTTTCCAAAAACATCGCCGATGATACGGAATGTTCCACCATAAATATCGTCAGATAAGATCACATGATCTCCCGGATTTAACAGGGAAAATACTGCCATATTAGCTGCCTGTCCGCTGGAAAATGCAAATCCTTTGATACCTCCCTCTAAAATCGCCATAGTACGCTCTAATTCCTGTCTGGTCGGATTCTCAAGACGGCTGTATGCAAATCCTGTGGATTCTCCAAGTGCCGGATGACGGAAAGTAGCCGTCTGGAAGATCGGCATGCTGACTGCTCCGGTAAGCGGTTCCGTTCCAAGTGCTCCGTGTACTGCCTTTGATTCAAAATGTAACTCTTCTTTTGTACTGTAATCGTTGTAATTGCTGAAATTCTTCATGCCGTTCTCCTTCTTTTCTATCTTATTATTTCAAGTTTATAAAACATTTATTTCCTGTAACTGGTCTCTTTCATATGTTTCTATTATATAAAACACTTTTTAAAATATATACTCGTCCAGTGCTGTGTATATTGCAAATTGTGCTTTTTTATGTTAGGGTTGGATTGATGTCAGGGGAAAAGGTGGATTAAAGTTCCCTGAATGGCAGTTTGTTTTTCCTGACAGCATTTTATTCATCTAATTCGGAAGGAGTGCCTATATGCCGGAATATAAAAAAGTCGGTTATCTGACATCGAGTTTTAAATTATTTCACTTGAAAGATCAGAATAAAAAGGAGTTTTCCTATCACTATCACGATTTTCACAAGATCCTGATCCTGTTGAATGGTGATATCACTTATTGTATTGAGGGACGTTCTTACCAGCTTGCCCCGAATGATATCGTGCTGGTTCATGCGGGGGAGGTGCACCGGCCGATCATCCAGTCGGAGTCTCCTTATGAGCGTATTATCATCTATGTTTCGCCGGACTTTTTGAAAAAATACAAGGAGCCGGACTGTGATCTTTCACATTGTTTGAAACAGGCTGCTGCTGAGCAGTCCCACGTTCTGCGTTTTCACGGCTCGCGTGCTGCAAAGTTAAAGACAGCGATACAGTCACTTGACCATGCTAAAAACGATAAAGATTTTGCAGCTTCCCTGCATCAGGAAATTTTATTTTTGGAATTTATGATACAGTTAAACCGTGCCGCCATGCATGATGGCATTGAATTTATCAATGATTCTGCCTCCGACGAAAAAATTATCGCTGTGTTAAATTATCTTGGCGAACATCTGACGGAAGACATCTCCATTGATACTTTGTCTGCGCATTTTTTCCTAAGCCGCTCTTATCTGATGCACACATTTTAAGAGCAGACCGGCTACACGATCGGCAATTATCTCTCGACCAAAAGACTGCTTCTCGCAAAGGATCTGATTGCGGAAGGGGCACCGATCACCGAGGTCTGCTATGCATGCGGTTTTAAGAATTATTCGACCTTTTCGCGCGCATACAAAAAAAGTTTTGGAGAGGCCCCACGCGAGTCTCTCCAAAACCTGAAATCCTAGCATCTAACTTTTTCTCACACTTATTGTATGAACAACAGCGTTTGCATCTTACTGGCGCTCTGCCATCTCATTCATGAGCGTCGGTATGAACTGTTTCTTTCTTGAAACGATTCCCTCTAATAAAATGCCCTCACTGCGTTCTTCTTTGCGGAACGCAGCTCCTAAAATTTTGCCTGCATTTTCCCCGTCAAAAATAATCTTTGAAGATTCCTCTAAGATATCTGTCAGCATAACATAGACCATATCGATCTTCTTTTCTGCAAGCACCTGCACCATAAACGGACGTATCTGCTCTGCTACTTTGTCTAACTCTTCCCGGCTCATGGCACTGATCTGCGCTACGCCAAAATCACAGTCATCGGTATGGAAAATTTTGAAATCCTGATAAAAAATCTCTTCTGTCGTTTTCCCACTGAAATTACTGCCCGCCTGGAACATATTTTTCGCATAAGTCTCAATATCCACTTCCGCGATCACTGCAAGAGCCTCCGCAACTGATTTATCTAACGGAGTACATGTCGGTGAACGGAACATCAGCGTATCGGAAATAATTGCAGACAATAAAAGACCTGCGATCTGTTTCGGCACATCCACACTCTTTTCCTGATACATCTGATAAATGATCGTAGATGTACATCCAAGCGGCTGGGTTCTAAAATATACCGGTGAAACTGTCTCAAGACTGCCGAGACGATGGTGATCAATGATCTCTAAGATCTCAGCCTCGTCAATCCCGTCTACCGCCTGCGCCTTCTCATTATGATCAACAAGTATCACCTGTTTTTTCTGCATATTCATCAAATTACGGCGTGAAACCATTCCGGCATAATTACCGTTTTCATTTAAGATTGGGAAATCACGGTGTCTGATTTTTGACATCGTCTCCCGCACTTCATCGACATAGTCTTCAATTCCGAATGTGATGATATTTTTCTGTGTCATAAACTGTTTGATCGGCATACTCTGATTAATAAGACGTGCCACAGAAAAAGTATCAAACGGTGTCGTAATAATGATGCAGTCATGTTTTTCTGCCAAAGTGCGCACGTCCTCGCCGACTTCGATTCCTCCACCGATGATCAGACAGCTCGCATTTGACTCGATTGCCTGCTTCTGCGCCTCTTCCCGGTCACCTAAGATTACCATATCATCATCCTCAATATAGTCTGCCATATATTCCGGATTTGAAGTAGCTACCACTACCTTTCCCCTTACAAAATAGGCATGTTCATTCCCTACAATAATCGTTCCATCTAATGTTGCGGCAATATTTTTATACTGTGTTCGTGCCTGGGATAACACATGATTATCAAAAACGTCCATGTAAGACGTTGCAATATCCTTCGTAACAATGATTCCTTCGAGTTTTCCAAACTGATTGGTTACCGGAAGTGTTACAACCTCTAATTTTTTCATGGTCTCCCATGCACGTCTTAAGGAAATCTGGCTGCTTACGCCTGCCGTTCTTCTGAAATTGATATCCTTAATCTGTGTTCCCGCATAGGTGACTAACTCCGGCTCCTGTGCTCCAAAATAATCCAGCACATAATGTGTCTCCGCATTTACTGCTCCGGCACGTTTTGCCACATAGGTTTTATCGTTTTCTGTCTGATTTTTTAAATATGCATAAGAGAGAGCTGCACAAATAGAATCCGTATCAGGATTTTTGTGCCCTACAACCCAAACTTTTCTCTTTTCTGCGCTCATGAAATTCCTCTCTTTACCTAAAAAATAGCAGCTATTATATTGATTGCTGCAAAATTCACTTTTCTTATTTTAAAAAAGAAAGAAACAGACGCTGGCAATGCCGGCGTCATGTTGTATACCATTAAAAGTGAAATACTCCCATAGAGTATAAAATAAAAATAATCAATACTACAAAATTTAAGATTGAAAACCAGGACAACAGCTTCACATAACCTTTGACAGAGTCCACACCACCCTCCATCTCGTCCATTTTTTCGATCTTGGAATCAAACTCATTGAACAGATCCTGTATGTTGCGATAACATTTGACATTTTCCGTGTGTACTTTTTCAGAAAGATCCGTCTTAATGGACTCCAACTGTGACGTTGCATTCTCTAACAGTTCTTTGACCTCCGCAATCTGTCCCTCGCTGAGCTTCTTATTTGCAATCGCCTGTTCCTCTAAGAACTGCTTGTTCGCCGCGATCTGTTCTTCATTTAATTTCCGGTTAGAAGCTGTCTGTTCCTCATTCATCCTGCGATTTAAGGCAATCTGTTCTTCACTGGTCTTTCGGATATCAGCCACCTGTCCGCTAAGACCTGCCTCAATCTCAGCCATTTTCGTCGTCACTTTATCCGCAAGCGCATCTACCTTTCTTCCAAACTCAGTAACGATCTTGTCCGCCTCTTCCTGACGTTCTGTTAAAATATGTTCTAACTCCTGTGCTTTGCCGGCTCTCTCATCCACAAGTGACTGCAGTTCCGCTGCCTTGCTCTCCTTTGCCTCTAAAAGCACCTGAAGCTGTTTTGCTTTCTCGCGAAACTCATCGATCTGACTGATCAGTAAATCTTCATTTTCCACGTCCTTTTGTGTCCTTTCCTGTTCCTGCGTGTGCATCTGTCCACTCTCTTCCGGCTTATTCCGGTTCAAAAGTCGTACATTCTGCGGCACCATCCGCTTTTTCCGGGGTTGAAGCTGTCTGAATACCATCTGCCATAAACCAGCCATCTGTGTTCACTTCTTCCCCCTTTCTGATTTTTTTCGCAATATATCATGGTTATTCTATCATTATCGTTTTTCTTTGTAAACAATAAATTATTTTCCATTATGTTAAACATGTGGACTGTGAAACTTTATATTTTCATTAAGGATCGCATAGATGACAAAGAAGCGATTCCAACTGGAACCGCCTCTGTCAAAAAAGGGATTATTTTTTCTTCAATATGATTTCATTTCACAAATAGTATGTTTTTGATTATCTACATAATTTTTTGAACTCATCAGCTACGAACTGGACTTTTGTTCCAATGACAACCTGAACAGCTGTTTTACTTGGTCTGATAACACCAGCAGCCCCTGCTGATTTGATTTTCTTCTCATCTACTAAAGAACTGTCTTTTACTTCAAGCCGAAGTCTTGTAATACAGTTATCAATACTTTTAATATTTGCTGCACCACCAACGCCTTCTAAAATTGCTGCCGCTACAGTTGTATAATCACTGCTCCCAAGGTCGACATTTTTCTCTGCTTCCACATCATCGTCTTCTCTACCAGGAGTTTTCAGATCAAACTTTGTGATAGCGAAACGGAATACAACATAAAATACAATAAATGCTGCAATACCAAGTGGAATGATCATCCAGGTATTCTTCGCTGCCGGAAGGGTTGCAGAGAAAAGAAGGTCTGTTGCTCCAGCAGAGAAACTAAAACCTGCTCTAAATCCAACTAATACCGTGATCACTGTGAAGATACCATATAATAATGCGTATACAACATAAAGTGCCGGTGCAAGGAACATGAACCCAAACTCAAATGGCTCTGTAACACCACAGACAAATGCACAGACAGCTGCGGAGGCAACCAGACCGATTGCAACTTTCTTCTTATTACTCTTAGCCGTCTGAATCATAGCAAGAGCTGCACCCGGAACACCGAACATCATACATGGGAAGAATCCAGACATATACATACCTAAATCCCATGTT
>ENA-ORUA01003763-ORUA01003763.1-human-gut-metagenome-genome-assembly--contig:-NODE-3763-length-10050-cov-3.322561_pt1 | contig 10050 bp, 7 predicted proteins | sample MGYA00242076_ERZ509201 | MGnify/ENA primary metagenome ERZ509201 (study PRJEB26280, sample SAMEA2338863) | human gut metagenome | biome: human gut; feature: human-associated habitat; material: faeces...
ATGACTGGTAATAGGGTTTGATTGATGTGGCATAAAAATAACATACAAAAAATTATGATTGGAATATCTGATTAGCTGTATAAAATATGGTAACAAAAAGAGCCACCCTGAAAAATGCTTAGCGTTTGTCAGGATGGCTCTCTTTCGTTAGAATAAAAATATGTAAATTATCTGTTATCGATATCCACTACGATATGTCTTGGCTGACCTGTAATCATGATAGGTGTAAGCTCAGCCTGGATAAGTGGGCGGATGTAGTTGACAAGCTTATCGCTCACGCCGCTTCCGTCCGGCTTAATCCATTCAACAGGGACCTTTTTCTCGATGTTGGCAATCTTGTGTACATCGTAGAGGTCTGTTGTGCAGATGTAAGGGTCTTCGGAGACTCTCTTTAATATTACCATCTTGCCTGTCTCACCTTCAAAAGCAGACTTAACTGCATAACCGCCTACCTGATAAGCTTCGGTTATATCGACTCTTGATGTGAGATGTCCGGCACAGCGCTGGAGAGTTGAGAGCTCGATTGCTCTTGACTTACAGCCAATCTTCTCACTTACGAGAGCTGAGAGGTATTTAGCTGTTCCGGAGAGCTGCTTATGACCGAATGAATCCACATATTCCGTGTGCTGTCCGTGCTCAAATACATATTTGCTGTCGGCTGTCTTGATACCTTCAGAAACAGCGACAACAACGGATTTCTTAACCTTCTGAATCTCTTTTATTTTCTCGAGGAATGTATCAACATCAAAAGGAAGCTCAGGGAGATAGAGTAAATCAACTCCCTCGCAGTCCTCACAGTGAGCGAGTGCAGCTGCACCGGTGAGCCAGCCTGCGTTACGTCCCATAATCTCAATGATTGTCACGTTCTTTACATCATACACAAGACCGTCGCGGATAAGCTCCTTGGTGGCTGAGGCGATGTACTTGGCTGCACTTCCGAAGCCCGGAGTGTGGTCTGTGACAGCAAGGTCATTGTCGATTGTCTTAGGAACACCGATAAAGCGTATCGGGCTGTTCATAAGGATTGCGTAATCGGACAGCTTCTTGATTGTGTCCATTGAATCATTTCCGCCTATGTAGAAAAAGGCTGTGATGCCGTACTCGTTCAGTATCTCAAAGATTCTGTTATACAGCTCCCTGTCATCACAGATATCCGGCAGCTTGTACCTGCATGAACCTAAGAATGACGAAGGTGTTCTCTTAAGCAGCTCCAAATCCATATCAGAGCGGATTTTCTCGCTCATATCTATAATGTTCTTCTCCAGAAATCCCTGTATTCCGTATCTCATGCCATATATTTTCTCTGCACCAAGATCCTTGGCTGTCTTGAATACACCTGCAAGACTTGAGTTGATTACAGCGGTTGGACCGCCGGACTGACCTACAATTACATTTCCTGTCATCATAGCCTCCTAAATATTTAATTTCAAAGGTAATTGTGCAGTATGTATGAACATTGGCTGCATATTACCTGATTAGTACCAATCGGCACATGAGCTCATTGTAGCACATAGGGTACACGCAAACAAGAATTGATAAAAAATAGACAGTCCGCCTGGGACAAGGTGGATGGACCAGCCCCCTCTGCTGTTTTTTCGTGTAAATACACTTACCAAAGCCAAAAAAATATTATTTTTCATCAAAATACAATTTAAAATGTATTGACAAAAATAAACGGGGGGGGGGGTATAATTATTCTGCTTGTTTTTTATAACGCATGAGGAGGATTGTGACATGGCAATGAAACAAATATTAAAAAAAATAAGAATGTATGTAAAACCAAAATATTTGCTCAAATCACGTATACGCAGGTGCAGGTGTTGTGGTAAAATAGCTCCTATTATTCAGTTTGGCGTTGATGACGAGATGAGGAGATGCCTTTTCTGCCGGGCTAATGGAAGATATGAGTATATTTCAGAGGCAATAGATGAGCTTGGAAAGCTTGAAGGGAAAATTATTTTTGAGTTGGATGATAATTCTCCTCTGAGAAAAAAATTAAAGAAATACGGAAAGAATTATATACGTTCATTTTACTCTGAGAAAATACCATTTGGAACCGTACTGGAGGATGGTACCAGAAATGAAGATATTCAACATCTTTCTTTTTCCGATAACAGCATAGATTTGATGATTTCAAGTGATGTTCTTGAGCATGTTGTGGATATAAATGCAGCGTTTGAGGAAATGAAACGTGTTCTTAAACCCGGAGGAAAGCATATATTTTCTATTCCTATGTATGATGGCATGACAAGACAGAGGGCTTCTATTGAGGACGGCAGGATAAAATATATTCTACCTGAGCATTATCACTGTGACCCGGCAAAGGATGGAAATGGGTTTATATTGGTGTTTTGGGATTATGGAAAAGATTTTGCAACAAGATTTTCCGATGATAGAATGCGGATTAGTATTGCAAAAGGACCATTCGGACCGGATGGCAAGATAGTATGGTGCGCCGAAAAATTATAAAAAAACTGTTGACTTTTATTTCCATCAAGAGTATTCTGAAAAAGACTTATGAATCAACAAACTATAAAAAAAGAAAGGAGACAGGCTCGATGATTAAGTTAAGAAATTTAGCAGTAAGAACATTAACAGTATATTTTATCGGGACTGCCTCGGATATACATACAGCATAGGAGTATGGGTGAGTATTAGGGATTATATAACATGATGTGGTCATATAATATTTGATACAGCTTAGACTATTTGCATGAAGTTAAGCCGCAGGGTCGTTTCGACTATGCGGCTTTTTTGCGTGCTTAAGAGCCGGATTGATTTTTCCGCAAAAGCAATGCAGAATTTCATGTGTATGTATTTTCGTGGCAGAAGCAGGGCAGTAAGCTTGGATATGTAAGCGGCTGCCGGACAGGATGGGAACATGCATAGGGCAGTGTTTTCGATAATAATATGTCACCACAGTGTGACAGAGAGGGAGGAAGTTATGAAGTTTAGAAACTACATTGCAAAGAGCTGGTATCTGTACCTGATAGCTCTTGCTGCGATGCTGTGCAGTATCGGTCTGGATATGGTGTATCCGTTCATAACAAGGTCGCTTATTGATGATGTCATCGTGGGCGGACAGACGGAGCTTCTTATGAGGCTGCTGTCCGGATTGCTTGCCATAGGCTGTGGAAGGGCGGTATTCCAGTTTATCAAGGAATTTACCTTCGACTATACCAGTATGAGTATAGGAAGCAGGATCAGGGTGGGACTTTTCAAGCATGTGCAGAAGCTTTCCACAAGATTTTTTGATAAAAACAACACCGGAGAGCTGATGGCGCGTGTGAAGGATGATGTTGACAATGTGTGGGGTGCGCTCGGCTATGTCGGAATGCTGGCTATTGAGTGTGTAATCCACACAGTCAGTGTGCTGGTGTGCATGGTCAGCATAAGCCCGGTGCTCACGATTATTCCGGTGGTAATCATGCCTATCGTGGCATATACGGCGGTGGTGCTTGAGAAGAAGATAGGAAAGGTGTATGACGACCTGTCGGAGGAGAATGCGGCGCTCACAACCGTTGTTCAGGAGAATCTTACAGGTGTGCGTGTTGTAAAGGCATTCGCGAGGGAGGATTATGAGATAGAAAAGTTCAGAAAGCATAATAAGAACTATTATGACCTGAGCATGAAGCAGTCTAAGATATCACTCAAGTACAATCCTAACATATCATTCCTGACGAGACTTCTGCTTCTGCTGGTAGTGCTTGTGGGCGGCGGTTTTGTTATCACGGATAAGATAAGCCTTGGCGACCTTGGCGCATTTACAGAGTATGCGAACAATATTATATGGCCTATGGAGATGATAGGCTGGCTGAGTGCCGATTTGGCGAGCGGTCTTGCCTCTGCAAAGAAGATAAAGAAGATATGGGCTGAGGAGCCGGAGATTGCCGACAAGGACGGAGCAAAGGATATTGGAAGAGCCAGGGGAGAGGTTACATTCGATAATGTGTCATTTAACATAAATGATACACAGGTTTTAAATAATGTATCATTTACGGTGCCTGCCGGAAAGACCCTCGGAATAATGGGTGTGACCGGTTCGGGAAAGACCTCGATTATCAACCTTATGGAGCGCTTCTACGATGCAACGGAGGGAAAGGTGATGCTTGACGGAAACGATGTGAAGGACATCACAACGGAGAGTCTCAGACGCAATCTTTCGGTTGTAATGCAGGATGTTTTCCTCTTCTCAGACTCCATAAAGGAAAATATAAGTATAGGAAGAAAAGACAGTATAACGGATGAGCTTATCGAGTCCTCGGCACAGTCTGCGAGGGCGGCCGGATTTATAGGTAAGCTCACTGACAAATATGAGACAGTAGTAGGCGAGCGCGGTGTCGGTCTGTCGGGAGGGCAGAAGCAGCGTATCAGCATAGCCAGAGCCATAGCCAAGCAGGCTCCGGTGCTTATACTTGACGATTCGACATCGGCTCTTGATATGGAGACGGAGTATGAGATTCAGAAGGAGCTTGAGGCGATGAAGGGTACCACCAAGATTATCATTGCACATCGAATCTCCGCTGTTAAGCAGGCTGATGAGATAATAGTACTTGAAGGCGGAAGCATTGCCGAGAGGGGTACGCATGACGAGCTCATGGCAAAGCAGGGAATCTATTACGATACCTACAACGCGCAGTATTCCGCATCCAACTTTTTAGAGGAGGTGGCAGCAGATGTCGGTTAATTCCTTCAGAGAGGACGAGGAGCAGAAGGAGGTATTGAAGCTTGATACCCTCCTTCGTCTCTATCGTTATCTGTTCAGATATGGGAAAAAAATATTGCTTGTTCTGTTCATCATGTGCATAACAATAGCAATCAATCTTGTAAACCCGCTCATCATAGAGCGTGCGGTAAATGTCCACATTGCCAACAGGGACATGAAGGGGCTTATGCTCTTGTGCCTGTTCGGTGTGGGACTGAATGTGGTAAATGTGGCAGGAATCAAGCTTCGTATGTATATGCTTGCCAAGATTTCCAATCAGGTGCTTCTTGATATCAGGGAAGCTGTGTATGAGCATATTCAGAAGCTCAGCTTCCATTTCTTCGATACAAGACCTACAGGAAAGATTCTTGCAAGGGTAATCGGAGATGTAAATGCATTAAAAAATATACTTTCGGACAGTGTCACGACACTTATTCCGGATTTCATAACACTTGTGGCGGTTGCGGTGATAATGATAGTTAAGAATCCTAAGCTTGCCATTGCCTCCTTCGTGACAGTGCCGTTCCTTATAGTTGCAATGTCCATAATAGAGAAGCTCGGCCACAAGAGATGGCAGTCCTACAGAAAAAAGACCTCCAACATGAATGCTTACCTTCATGAAAATCTTTCGGGAATAAGGGTTGTGCAGAGCTTCGCTGCGGAGACGGAATCCCTTGAGAGCTTCACAGAGCTTGTGGATGAGCAGAAGAAGGCATTTGTCGGTGCGGTAAGAGTATCCGATATGTTCAGTCCGACCATAGAGATAAGCTGGGGCGTCGGAGGATTTCTGCTCTATTTTATAGGTATAAGAGTTCTTGGTGTAGGTGCCGTGGGCGTAGGTACATTCATGGCATTCACATCGTATCTGTCAATGTTCTGGAGTCCTATCAGAAATCTGGCTAACTTCTATAATAAGATAGTCACCAATATATCGGCTGCCGAGAGAGTGTTCGATATTCTTGACACGGAGCCGGATATCCGCGATGAGGAGGGAGCGTCACCGCTCCCTAAGATTGAGGGAAGAGTGGAGTTCGACCATGTGTCCTTTGCCTATTCGGATGAGCCTGATGTGATGGTGCTTAAGGATGTAAGCTTCAAGGTTAAGCAGGGTGAGACTATAGCACTTGTAGGACCTACCGGAGCGGGAAAATCAACCGTAATCAACCTTATAAGCCGTTTTTACAATGCTACCAGGGGCAGGGTGCTTGTCGATGACACCGATGTAAAGTCAGTGACGCTTAAGAGCCTCAGAGAGCAGATGGGTATAATGACGCAGGACAATTTCCTGTTTTCGGGAACAATCAAGGACAATATCCGTTACGGAAAGCTTGATGCCACGGACGAGGAGATTATTGAGGCTGCCAGGTCAGTTCATGCACATGACTTCATATCGAAGCTTGAAAAAGGATATGATACTGAAATCAATGAGCGTGGAACAAGGTTATCTAACGGTCAGAGACAGCTCATCGCCTTTGCGAGAACGATGCTCAGCAAGCCTCAGATACTTATACTTGACGAGGCGACCTCGAGTATTGACACTCACACGGAGGCGCTTGTGCAGCAGGGCATAGAGGCAATGCTTGCGGGCAGAACTTCGTTTGTCATCGCACACAGACTTTCTACCATTAAGAATGCAGACAGAATATTTGTCATTGATGACGGACAGATTAAGGAGTCCGGAAGCCATGATGAGCTTCTTGCCGCCAAGGGAGCATATTACAAGCTCTATGCAGCCCAGTTCAAAAATATAGTATAATATGTGCTATAAGTACTGTTGACAGTTAACGTGTTAAAGGTGTATTCTGATTATATTAGGTTTTTTAATATATGGGTAGGAGGAGATTTAACATGAAGTATTGTACAAAGTGCGGTAAGCCACTTCAGGATGGCGAAGTATGCAGCTGCCAGACACAGAACGCCACAGAGCAGACGGCACAGGCAGCACAGGAGCAGGCAACACAGGCTCAGGCTGCAGCCCAGGCAACAGCCGGAGCAGCACAGCAGACAGCGCAGCCACAGGCAGCCAAGCCTATTATCACCAAGGAGCAGGCAACAGAGATTTCCAAGGGTATGTTAGCATACGCTAAGGAGTTCGTTAAGAATCCTGTTGAGGCGAGTGAGGCAGTTGTAGGGGAGCATTCCATTACAACAGTTGCGGGACTTGTTGTTGTCAATGCGGCACTTCAGCTTATATATAGTCTTATAAGCATAATCGTACATACCGCAAAGGGCTGGCATTATGATATAGCAGACTGGGTTATGGCAATAGTAAGACCTGTTTTATGGTGGGTTGCAATTCCGGCAGCATTTGCAGGACTTATCTGGGTATGTGCAAAGTATGTTGAAGGTACTAATGTAAGCTTCAAGAAGGCGCTCAGCGTATTTGCCATTCCGGCACTTCCAATGCTTGTATTTACACTTATAAATTTATTAGGGCTTGTGCTCACACATTCATTCTTTAGTGTTATTTTTGGTGTTATACATGCGGCTGTCACAGGTATTATGTTCTATCTTACAGGTATCGGTATTGTGAAGGTGCTTCCGCTTTCAAAGAAGTTCATATATTCGATAGCGATTATCTGTGCAGGTCTTTACTTTGTAAATTGGCTTGTAACAAGAGCAATTTTCTAATATAATATATGGAGTCCATAAGGCTCTTCGTCATGCGCATAATCGCTGTGGACGGAGAGCCTTTTACATTATTACTATCTTGCCACAAAATGGCACAATGGAGGCAGACTATGTATCTGGAAAAGTATGAGCAGTACCTTGGAACCGGTGAGAGAAATGCAGCGGGACTTGACCTTAAGACATTTCTTGAGGAGTATAATCCTAAGCTGTATGACACTCCGGCTAATACAGTTGACAATCTTATCTTTACCTACGTTGAGGAAAATGGAAAAAAGAGAATAGGAAAAATCCTTCTTATAAAAAGAGGAAATCATCCATCTATCGGCTGGTGGGCTCTTCCGGGAGGATTCGTGGATTTTCGTGAGAACCTTGATATTGCCGCGGCAAGAGAGCTTGAGGAGGAGACCGGACTTAAGGGAGTCAAGGGCGTCCAGCTTGGCAGCTATGGTGATTATGACAGGGACCCAAGGACAAGAATAATTACCACAGCCTATGTTTTTGTTGAGGAGGAAGGAAAGCTTACGGCGACAGCCGGCGATGATGCTGCGGCTGCAGGATGGTTTTCCATGAAGGTGCACAGGGCGGGTGAGGCTGCCGACAGCACACAGCAGATAGAGAAAGAATTTTACGATATTGAATTTGAATGTGGGGATATCAGACCTGCTGCAAGGGTACTGGTCATCACAGACAGGACGGGAATCCTTGAGAAGAAGGACTATAAGATAGTGAGCAGCCAGCTGATTGCAGCAGACCACGCAGCGATTATACTGAATGGATATGATTATGTGAGCGAACATATACATTAGAAAATAGTCAGGCAATTGCGAAAATATGTATTGTCAGATTTTCGTTTTGCAATTGCCCGGATGTGTTCAAGGAACGGAGGTCAGTATGGAAAAAAGAAAGATATTTGTAATCGGGCATAAGAATCCTGATACGGATTCCGTCTGTTCGGCGATAGCTTATGCACAGCTGAAAAATGAGATAGACACGGAGAATGAGTACATCCCTCTACGCGCAGGCCAGACAAATGAGGAGACACAGTATGTGTTAAAGCAGTTCGGGGTAAATGCACCTCAGTATGTTATGGATGTGAAGAGTCAGGTGAAGGATATAGAGATTCGCAAGGTTGACGGAGTTGACAGGAATATCTCAATCAAGGCGGCATGGAAGCTTATGAGGGACATAGGAGTTGTGACACTCCCGATAACAAGGGATAACAAGCTGGAGGGCTTAATCACAATCGCCGATATTGCGACATCCTATATGGATGTCCATGACAGCACAACACTCTCAACGGCGCGTACAGTCTGCAAAAACATTGTTGAGACACTTGACGGCGCGCTTATCATCGGGGATGAGGAGCATGTGTTTGACAGAGGAAAGGTGCTTGTGGCAGCGGCTAATCCCGACCTCATGGAGAGCTACATCAGGATGGGAGATATCGTCATTCTGGGAAACAGATATGAATCGCAGCTATGCGCCATAGAGATGCAGGCAGGATGTATTGTTGTGTGTGAGGGCGCACCTGTATCCATGACGATTAAGAAGCTTGCTGTTGAAAATCACTGTACGATAATCAGCACACCGCATGATACATTTACTGCGTCAAGGCTTATAAATCAGTCTGTTCCGATAAGCTTTTTTATGAGAACGGAGGGGCTCATAACCTTCAGCACAGAGGCGTACACGGATGAGGTGCGTCAGGTAATGGCGAAAAAGAGACACCGTGATTTCCCTATACATGATGAGCAGGGCAATTATATAGGGATGATTTCCAGAAGAAATCTCCTCGGTATGGGGAAGAAGCAGATTATCATGGTCGACCACAATGAAGCGAAGCAGGCGGTTGACGGGATTGACCAGGCGGAGATTCTTGAGATAATAGACCACCACAAGCTCGGTGCGGTGGAGACGATGAACCCTGTATTTTTCAGAAACCAGCCGCTCGGATGTACCGCAACGATTATCTATCAGATGTATGGGGAAAATCATATTAAAATCAATAAAAAGACAGCCGGACTTATGTGCTCGGCAATTCTTTCGGACACGCTTATGTTCCGCTCTCCTACATGTACCCCGGCGGATGTGAAAGCCGCAAGGGCGCTTGCAGAGCTTGCAGGAATAGATATAGAGGAGTATGCGGTAAAGATGTTCCGCGCCGGAAGCAACCTGAAGGACAAGACACCTCAGGAGATTTTTTCGCAGGACTACAAGAGGTTTTCGGTAAACGATATAAATTTCGGTGTGGGTCAGATATCATCGATGGATGAGGAAGAGCTTATGGACATAAAGGATAAGATTATGCCCTACATGGAGGAGCAGCTTGCAAGTCAGGGAATCAACATGATATTTTTCATGCTCACCAACATGATAGCTACGGAGACTCTGCTCATTGCACTGGGAAATGGGGCTGGGGATGTCATTGAGAACGGCTTCGACGCGCCGAAGCTTGAGGAGAACGTGTACAGGCTTGAGGGAGTTGTGTCGCGTAAGAAGCAGCTTATTCCGGAGATATTGACGGTACTGTCGCAGGAGTGAGAGAGTGCATAATGAATTATAATGCAGAAAGGAGCCATGTATGGCAAAGCTGAGTTGGAAGCCGGGGAATATGCTCTATCCGGTTCCGGCGGTTATGGTGAGCTGTAAAATGGAGGGAGAAAAGCCTAACATTATAACAGTTGCATGGGCGGGGACGGTGAATACCAATCCGC
>ENA-ORUA01003765-ORUA01003765.1-human-gut-metagenome-genome-assembly--contig:-NODE-3765-length-10049-cov-2.502702_pt1 | contig 10049 bp, 8 predicted proteins | sample MGYA00242076_ERZ509201 | MGnify/ENA primary metagenome ERZ509201 (study PRJEB26280, sample SAMEA2338863) | human gut metagenome | biome: human gut; feature: human-associated habitat; material: faeces...
AAGCAATTAAGAAGTTTTCTTAATGGCTCTTAATAAGTTTTGCCCTGTTTCTCAAGGCGAGTATTATAATATCAAATCCCCGTCCAAAAGTCAACCATTTTTTACATGTTTTTTCGCTTTTCTTTACATCTTTTACGGCGTTGTTATGCGTGTGTTTCATTTTTACAGCATATAGTATATTTTATCCATTATCATGTACCATATATGCTCATCTATTCATATTTTCACAGATTCCCGGACTGCAAAAAAGAACCCGGGTTCACATCCAAAATGTTCCGGGTTCTCTTTCTTCCATATATATTTATGAATTTCTTCCGTCCAGCGTGAACCAGAATTCAACACCATTATCGTAATTTTTCACACCGTATTGCTGATGCATGGATTCCATAATGGCTTTTACGATAGAAAGTCCGATTCCATTGCCTCCATACTCGCGTGTATGAGCCTTGTCCACTTTGAAAAATTTATCCCAGATACGCGGAACATCTTCCTCTGGTATTGGCTTTCCGGTATTAAATACAGTCACTTTTGCAAGTCCGTCTTCCCGCAAAATCTTCACTTCAATAATCTTTTCTTCATTGACATGATTATAGGCATTACTTACATAATTACGCACGACCTGTTCAATCTTAAACTCATCCCCCCAGACGTAAACTGGATTTTCTTCCCTGAAAATAAGTTTAACATCCTTTTGTTGTGACAGAATGTCCATACTCTGAAGTACTCCGCCAATCAGCTCTGTCAGATTAAAACGCTCAAATTCTACTTTATCATTCCCGAACTCCAACTGATTCAGTGTCATCAGATTCTTGACCATCCGATTCATCTTACCTGCTTCGTCCATAATAACATCACAATAGAAGTCACGGCTCTCCGGGTCATCATTAACTCCTTCTTTCAGTCCTTCTGCATATCCCTGGATCAGAGCAATCGGAGTTTTCAGCTCGTGAGATACATTTCCCATAAACTCCGTACGCATCTGCTCCATCTTCTCTTTCTGCTCAATATCCTGCTGCAGACTGTTATTTGCCTGCTTCAATTCAGAAATTGCCTTTTCCAGCTTCTGCGACATACGATTAAAGTTATCACCCAGTTCACCAATCTCATTTTTACCACCGCTTGTATACTTCGCCTCAAAATCCAGATTTGCCATACGGTCAGACAGCTCTGCCAGTTCCTGGATCGGCTTTGTAATCCTTCTGGAGAAATACCATACAAGTCCCATGCAGATGATCAGTGTTCCCATACCTACATATATTAGGAAACGATTGGATAATGCAACACTTTCACGGATACTTTCTACAGGACTTCGAATGAGGAAATTCACATTATCGTCAAGTTGTCCCCACATCTCAATATATTCGCTCTGATTCCATGGATCCTGACTTCTCATCAACTGGTAATTGTCTGTACTATCCAGCACCTTCCCACCTTTTTGTGCCTGGTTCAGAAGATATCCCGATAACTGCTGCTTAAGCATATTCGTATCATGCACATTTGTAATCAGTTTTTCATTATCCATATCCAACACAATATAAGAAATGTTATTCTTTTCACAGAGGACATGTAATTCATCTTGTACTTCATCATTACTGATCGTCCCCTTTTTCACAGCATTCTGTAGTTCTTCATATACATGAATGAACTGCATTTCCTTGTCTCTGATATAATACGGCTCTAAGAACTTTACATTAACAACAAGCAAAATAGCAAGCAGACAGATGACCATGCCTGCAAAAACTGCAATCATCTGTCTTTTGATAGAATGTTTTCTTTTCTCTCTTTGCTTAAAATGCTTCATCTTAATTTACCTCGAATTTGTAGCCCATTCCCCAGATTGTCTTAATGTATTCACCCTTTTCTCCAAGCTTGCTGCGAAGCTTCTTAACATGAGTGTCGATAGTTCTTGCATCTCCAAAATAATCATAATTCCATACATTATTCAATATCTTCTCCCTGGAAAGTGCAATTCCCTGATTCTCAAGGAAATAAGACAATAATTCAAATTCTTTATAACTAAGTTCCACATCTTTTCCGTCTACCTGCACCTGATGAGCAGCCTTATCTACAATGATACCACCTGCTTCCACATGTTCATCTGCGTCCAGTACATTTGAACGTCTCAGAAGCGCATTAACTCTCGCTACAAGAATCTTCGGACTGAATGGTTTAGAAATGTATTCGTCCACGCCAAGATTAAATCCCTGGAGTTCATCCCGCTCATCGCCGCGTGCCGTCAGCATAATAATCGGTACTTTAGAAGACTGACGGATCTCACGGCAAGTCTGCCAGCCGTCCATCTTCGGCATCATGACATCTAATATGATCAGCGCAATATCTTTCTCTGCGTAAAACGCCTCCATAGCCTCAAGACCGTCTCCTGCCTCCAGCACCTGATATCCTTCTCTTTCAAGGAAATCCTTCACAAGCTTACGCATTCTGCTCTCATCATCTACAACTAATATCTTGATCTTTTCCATATTATAAACCTCCCTGTACGAACTGTACATTCTGATTTTTTATTTCTTACGCTTAGACGCGAATAGCACATATTTCCCGTCATATTTTATAGTATAACAGGAAAATATGTGCTATGTGTGAAAATTTTTATTACAAAAAATGCTAGGCAGATTATTCATTTTTCTGCCCAGCATTTTTTTCTACATATCTGTCCTCTTCCAAACTGTATCCAGAAATCCCGGCTGATCTCTATCCCACGCCGCCATCTCAGAATCCAGATGCTTAATAATCTCCTCTCTGTCCTGTGGCAGGACTCCGCTAATCGTAATCAGATTATATGGGTGACTTCCGAAGAAAATGCAGTCATTTATCTTTAATGCACGAAGCAGCATTTTTTCTTCCTCTACCAGTTCACGCTCTGTAAGCTGTACATACTCTCTTTTATCGCAAAGCTCTTCCAGCTCACTTCCGCGTAAAACCGCTGTTGAAAGAGGAGATACACGGTATGGCGGATACTTATTCAGAAGAGCCGCCGTGGCTTCTACACTTTCTTTGCTATGCCCTTTTCCACCAATTCCAAGCATTAAAAGCGCTGAATACTTCATTCCTGCCTCTTTCAGCTTTCCGATATTTTCATAAGCTTCTTCGACCGTAAAGCCCTTATTGATCAGTTTTACCGCCGGGGCATATGCCGTCTCAAGTCCTACATACAGCTCATCATATCCGACACTTTTCAGAAGCTTCAAATCTTCCAGTGATTTTGCTTTCAGATTCTGAATAGAAGCATAGCAGGTAAGCACCTCTACTTCCGGCAGATACTGATGAACCAACTCTGCAATTTTTACAAGTCTGTCGGTCCCAAGTACAAAGGGATCTCCGTTCGTCAGATAGATTCTCGTAATCTTCTCGCCTCTGTCATGAAGTTCTTTTAAATCCATCTCCACATCTTCAAGCGGCGCAACACGAAACGGTGTCTTCCGGTACATGGTACAAAAAGAACATTTATTATGAGAACAGCCTATTGTAACCTCCAGTCTCTGTACACTGGCTTCTGATGGCGGTCTGTATATCTGTCCTGTCTGGTGCATAGTTTTCACACTCCTTATTTTCATTTATGGCACTGAGACATTTCCTACAATAACGTCCGCAAAACGTCATATACTTTTTTCCTTTAAATTCAGTTCTATTATAATTTTCTTCATTACCAAAAACAAGCCGGACTTCTTATATGATTCCTTCATACAAAAAGTTCGACTTGTTTTTTAGTGGACCTGGCGGGAGTTGAACCCGCGTCCGAAAGCCCATCCATTCGAGCATCTCCCATCACAGTCATTATATTAACATTCCCTCCATGCGGCACCTAATGACAGGTTCCCCACTTTAGTAGCTTCATAAATTCTTCCATCCCCTCAAAGCTTTGGGAACGAAGTGCTCCGCCTGTTTGAAGCCGGTGACCCGAACAGCGGATGATCCGGGGCCGACTGCGGCCTAATTAGGCTGCGTACGCTAATTCTGTATTGTCTGCGTTTATATTTAAGTGGAACTTTTAACGTAGTGTCCCGCTACGGATGGCTTCTCCAACTTCCAGACCCCCGTCGAAACCAGTACAAGCCCTGATTGTAATGCTTTTCTGGTTTGCAGACTGTCTTTACGTAAATTTAATTATAGTCTTAATCAATTTCATTTGTCAAGCCTCTCACCTAATAAAATTTGAGATAATACAGATAATTGGCAACTCCTTCCGAATACATGACAGTGAAAAGAGACATATTCGAACTTCTATTCTATATGCCTCTTCTCACTATACATAATAAACCACTATATTGTTGTAAACTTTTTTCTTACTCTACATCTTTCAATGCATCATAATCTTCTTCGCCGGTACGAACCTTGACAACCTTCTGTACATTGTAAACGAATATCTTTCCGTCTCCGACATGTCCGGTATAAAGAGTTCTCTTCACAGTCTCAATCACTTTGTCTACCGGAATGCTTCCTACGATAACTTCTACTTTAACCTTTGGAAGTACGGTTACATCCATCTCAACTCCACGGTATTTCTCACCGGCACCTTTCTGAACACCACATCCCATAACCTGTGTGACTGTCATTCCTGTTACTCCAAGATCATTGAGTGCAGTTTTCAGTTTTTCATATCTTGAAAGTTTGGCAATGATAACAACTTTATGTATTCCAGTCTCAGGATCTACAGGAGCAGTTACTTTGACAGATGCAGCTCTCTGTGCTTCTGAAGCTTCATCATAATCATTTTCTCCAAGCTCTGTATTCTCATTGATACTCATGCTTCCTTCTGTGATATCCATCAGACTGAAACCTGCATATGCAGATGCCAGACCATGTTCTTTCACATCCAGACCTACAATCTCTTCTTCTTCTGTTACTCGAAGACCTACCGTCTTATCGATAATCTTAAATACAATCGTCATGGTTATGATCGTCCATGCCATTACGGTTACTACACCAAGCAGCTGTAAGCCAAGCTGGTGGAATCCGCCGCCGTAGAACAGACCTTTCAATGTGCACTCTGGTGCTGTTTTTGTTGCAAAGAGACCGACTGCGATCGTTCCCCAGATACCATTTAAGCAATGAACTGCAACTGCTCCGACCGGGTCATCTACATGAGCAACATTGTCACAGAACCATACGCCAAATACAACCAGAAGTCCGGCTACCACACCGATGATGATCGCACCTGTTGCATCAACGACATCACAAGGTGCAGTGATTGCTACCAGACCTGCAAGTGAAGCATTCAGACACATCGATACATCCGGTTTGCCATATCTAAGCCATGTAAATATCATACATACAACCGTTGCGATTGCCGGTGCGATCGTTGTTGCCATAAAGATCGATGCAAACTGTGGACCTGTCGTAGCGGCAGCTCCGTTGAATCCATACCATCCAAACCAGAGGATGAAACATCCAAGTGCACCGATTACAATGTTATGTCCAGGGAATGCATGTACCTTTGTTACTTTTCCATCTTTATCTCTGGTAAATTTACCAATTCTGGCTCCTTCCAGTGCGGCTCCGATAAATGCTGTTGTTCCACCAACCATGTGGATTGCACAGGAACCTGCAAAATCATGGAATCCTAAACTTGCAAGCCATCCACCGCCCCAGATCCAGTGTGCCTCGATCGGATATACAACAGCGGAGATCACTGCGGAATAAATACAATAAGATAAGAATTTGGTACGTTCTGCCATTGCTCCGGATACGATGGTTGCCGTTGTCGCACAGAACACCAGGTTAAATACAAAATTGGACCAGTCAAAATTTGCATAATCGGTAAAAATTCCAAGTGTCGGAGTTCCGATAAATCCGCCAAGTGCATCTTCACCAAGCAAAATTCCAAATCCCAATGGGATAAATACACAAGTTCCTATACAAAAGTCCATCAGGTTCTTCATAATAATATTGCCGGCATTCTTCGCTCTGGTGAATCCTGCCTCTACCATTGCAAATCCAGCCTGCATGAAAAATACAAATGCTGCACCGATCAGGAACCAGATTCCAAATACCTGTGTGCCTACGGCATCCTGTATCGCCGATAATACTTCTTTCGTCATAATGTCTCCTCCTTCATCCTTCAGATGTCCGATAACGAAAAAGAGTGTGCACTTCCGTGGTCGACTCACGAAAATGTACACACCCTTGTGCTATCCTTTTATATAAAAGAAAAAGCGCCTCGAAATGATTCTTTCGAAGCGCCCTTGCTTTTATGTCCCGTAGTTTAACGCCGTGAACTTTTTTTGTCAAGGAAATTTCTGACATTTTTCTGACGTCACACACAATTTCGTTTAATTATCACAACACGATCTTATTTTTCTTATATTTTTTCTACATTATTCCAGACCAAGAATTTCTCCAAGTACTTCTATAATAATTTCATTGGTGCAGGATTTTACAAATCCCATCATATGTAATGAGATCTCATCCTGCTTCTGAGCTTCCGTCAGTTCCGGATTTCTGTTCGTTTCATTAATAAGCTGTACCAGATGTGGTGTCAGCTCCTCGTAGGTCTCTAATGTTGTCTGGGTAACCAGATTTCTTAATTCTTCTTTCTTTGTAGGTACCATTCTTTTCTCCTATCTGAGTTTCATCTTGAAATCACGTTCTGCTTCACGTCTCTGATCCTTTTTGGCGATATCCTGACGTTTATCATATAATTTCTTACCTTTTGCCAGACCAATCTCCACCTTTACAAGGCTGCCTTTGAAATATACTTTCAATGGAACGATTGCCATTCCCTTTTCCTTCGTTTTACCGATCAGTTTATTGATCTCTGATTTATGAAGGAGTAATTTTCTGACTCTGAGTGGGTCTTTATTAAAGATATTTCCCTTTTCATATGGACTGATATGCATACCGTAGATAAAGACTTCTCCATTTTCAATACGGATAAAGGATTCTTTGATACTGCATTTTCCCATACGGAGTGACTTTACTTCTGTTCCGTGCAGAGCAATTCCTGTCTCGATCTTATCCAGGATAAAATAATCATGATATGCCTTTTTATTATTTGCAACCATCTTGTCATTACTCTTCGCCATCTCCGGCACCTCCCTGATTCACAATCTTAAAATCAATCGTACGCATCAGACGATCTGCATCCAGCACCTGTACTCTTAAGGCTTCTCCCAGTTTGTACACTTTCCGTGTATGCATTCCTATCATCTCATAACGTTCTTCATTGTATTCATAATGATCATCGGTCATATTTGTTACATGGACCAGACCTTCTATCGTATTCGGAAGCTCTACATACATACCCCATTTAGTAATTCCAGAGATCACACCGTCGAATTCCTCTCCGATATGTGCCTGCATGTATTCTGTCTTCTTGAGTTTGATTGTCTCTCGTTCTGCCTCATCCGCACGACGTTCCATCTCACTGGAACGCTTTGCAACTTCCGGAAGGATCGACTGGTAGTGTTCAATCTTACTTTCATTCATTCTTCCCCGCAGGTTATCCTTAATGATCCGATGGATCTGAAGATCCGGATATCTTCGGATCGGAGAAGTAAAATGCGTATAATAATTCGCCGCCAGTCCAAAATGTCCGTCATTCTCTGCCGTATACTTTGCCTGTTTCATCGAACGAAGTGCCAGACGGCTGATCATTGCCTCTTCCGGTGTATCTTCCACTTTCGTTAGTAACTTTTGTATTTCTTTTGGTCTAATTTCATTAACTCCAATATGCATTGAATACCCAAAATTATTGATAAATGTTGCCAGTGTACGGATTTTTTCTTCATCCGGCGCTTCGTGGGTACGGTATACAAATGGAAGCTCCTGCCAGTAGTAATCTTCTGCAACCGTCTCATTTGCCAAAAGCATGAAATCCTCGATGATCTTCGTTGCAACATTTCTGTCATATGGTTTAATATCGATCGGCTTTCCATTCTCATCCAGAATCATCTTCGTCTCCGGGAAATCAAAATCAATGGAACCGCGTTTCTTCCTTCGGGCTCTTAAAATACCCGAAAGCTCCTGCATCCGTTCGAACATCGGAACCAGTTCTTTGTATTCTGAGGTCTCCGCTTCATCATGATCCGTTAAAATCTTCTTTACGCTGGTATAGGACATTCTGCGATCCACATGAATTACTGTCTCAGCGATCTCATGTGCGATCACATCACCTGACGGATCCACTGTCATGATGCAGCTGAGTGCAAGTCTGTCCTCTCCTGCATTGAGTGAACACATTCCATTCGAAAGTGTATGTGGAAGCATCGGGATCACACGGTCTACCAGATATACACTTGTCCCCCTTTCCAGTGCCTCTCTATCAAGTGCACTGTTCTCCTGCACATAATTCGTCACATCTGCAATATGCACGCCCAGAATATAATTTTCTCCCTCTTTTACAAGGGATACCGCATCATCCAGATCCTTTGCATCTTCTCCGTCAATCGTGACCATCTGCCAGTCACGCAGATCCTTTCTTCCATTCATGTCAGCTTCGCTGACCGGTTTTGCAACACGCTCTGCCTGTCTTAATACTTTATCCGGAAATTCTACCGGGAGGTCATACCCTTTTACGATCGACATGATATCTGTTCCCGGATCATTCAGATGACCGATGATCTCCACGATTTTTCCTTCTGGTTTCTTTCCATTCTCTCCATAAGAGGTCAGCTCCACTACAACTTTGTGTCCATCCACTGCCCCTCTTGATTTTTCAATCGGTACAAATATGTCCTGATCCAGTCTCTGGTTATCCGGAATCACGAATCCAAACTTCTTTCCCGGCTTCATGCGGTAAAGTCCGACTACTTTTGAAAGCCCCCGCTCCAGAATCTTCACGATCTTTCCTTCACGGCTTCTTCCTTCCGGTTCTTTTGTAAGTACGATCTCAACATGATCTCCATCAAATGCACCACAGGTATCATCCGCACCGATGAATACATCCTCTGAATCTCCTTCGTCCAGCACCACAAAGCCAAATCCCTTAAGACTTGCCCGGAACACACCGGTCAGACGCTTTGCATGTCCCTTGCAGTATTTTCCTCTCTTGGAAAGATATATCTTTCCTTCCTGCTCCAACGCTTCCAGGATCTGTCTTAACTCATCTCTGTCTTCTTTTGCCACGCGAAGAAGCATTGCCAGTTCCTTGAATTTCATCGGTGTATATAAATCATCACAGATCAGATCATAGACAACTTTTTTTCTTTTATCAAATTTCTTACTCATATCTCTATGCTCCCCTGCATATTCTGTGTTCCAAAAAGGGACACTCCCATACAGGAGTGTCCCTTTCATCTTCTAAAAATATGCTCTATCCTATGCAAATACTTTTAAATTCAACACTGCTGCCAGTACAATAAACAGAATCGCAAGGAATTTTGTCGACTTCACCAGTGCACCTTCCATAGAACGGCCCTTGTTCTGTCCCCAGTAAGTATCAGCGATACCACTAATGGCACCAAGCCCTGCTGACTTACCTTCCTGCATCAGTACGATAACTGTTAAAGCGATACAGTCTATTGCAAATATTATCATTAATACAATCTTCAAAATGTCCACTATTCACACCTCCTGCGGATAAACCACATATATTCTATCACAGGATGGCCGATAAGGCAAGCTAATCTCATTCAAAATCTTATCTCAGGCAGGATTAAATCTGTACATTTTCTATTTTTTCTTCAAATGGGTTCTGATATACAGCCACATCCCCCAATCTTTCCTCTATCCGTAATAATTGATTATACTTTTCCACCCGTTCCGACCGGCATGGGGCTCCTGTTTTTATCTGCCCTGCATCTGCCGCCACTGCAATATCTGCAATGAAAGAATCGGCAGTCTCTCCCGAACGGTGTGAGATTACCGTCTTATATCCGGCATTCTGCGCCATCTTTACTGCTTCAAAGCTCTCCGTCAGTGTCCCGATCTGATTCACTTTGATCAGTATCGCATTCGCCGCTTTTCTTCTGATCCCTTTGGCAAGTCTTCTGGTATTCGTCACAAACAAATCGTCTCCTACCAGCTGCACCCGCTCTCCGAGCCTGTCCGTCAGCGTCTTCCAGCCTTCCCAGTCATCTTCATCCAATGGATCT
>ENA-ORUA01003776-ORUA01003776.1-human-gut-metagenome-genome-assembly--contig:-NODE-3776-length-10010-cov-6.499347_pt1 | contig 10010 bp, 10 predicted proteins | sample MGYA00242076_ERZ509201 | MGnify/ENA primary metagenome ERZ509201 (study PRJEB26280, sample SAMEA2338863) | human gut metagenome | biome: human gut; feature: human-associated habitat; material: faeces...
TTTTTCTGTGGATAATGTGTATAACTTGGTGTATAAGTAACTTTTATCCTATTTTAGGGCTTTTTCAATGTGGATAACTTTCTATGTATTTTTACTATTATTTTAACGTTATTACGCATCTGTATGTTTTTTTGTATACTTTGTATAGTTTTGTTTTGTCAATCCTTTTTTCATCGCGTAATAATATTTTGACAAATTGCACAATTCAGTGTACAACTCTATATGTTTTATCCCATTAGCGCACTTTGGGCATACATACAAAAAAGGCACTGTGTATTTTCACACAGTGCCTTAGTTTCATTGTTACGATTAGAATATCCGTCGAACTGCCAGTACCTTCTTATAATCAGCATTTGAAACGATAATACCGGTCTTGGCGGTAGATGCATGAACAATCTGACCGTTACCGATATACAGCGCCACATGACCGGAGTAACAGATCAGGTCTCCTGCCTGTGCATTAGCCAGTCCATCAACTGCGGCACCCTGGCTGCGGTCTGCGGAAGAGGAATGAGGAAGGCTTACACCGAAGTTCGCATATACACTCATTACAAATCCGGAACAATCGGTACCGTTTGTCAGGCTGGATCCGCCATATACGTAAGGATTACCAACGAACTGCAATGCGTAGTCGGCAACTGCAGTACCCATCTCGCTGTCTCCGCTGGCTGCATAAGTAACTGCGGGGGCACTAGCAGAAGAACTCTTACTGCTTCCCGCTGCCTTCGCTGCAGCTGCGGCACGGGCTTTTTCTCTCTCTTGCTTCTCCTTGGCCAGACGCTTTGCTTCTTCCTCCTTGGATTCTGCTTCAACGAACTCTGTATGAAGAGAAACAAATTCTGTGGAGACCCATCCGAGGCCTTCCTCGGTATCTACCTGTACCCAGCCATCGGTCTCATCGGATACTACCAGGTCATCCTCTAAGGGAACCAGACCTAATACAGAAGCCTCTAAGGAAGGTTCGGTACGTACTTTTAAGGTTGTGGTGTTAACAGTTGCCAGTCTTGTACCTACCTTTTTGGCAAGCTCTACTGCTTCATCGCCGGTCACACAGTACTCGGCCTTTACATAACCGGTTACGGAACCGGAAGAGATCTGATACCAGCCGTTCTCTTCGGAGATGAAGAGACCTACGGAATCGTCATACAGCTTACCGACGATCTCGCCCTGCTCACTGGGCATGCTTCTTACATTTACATAATCATTTACCTGTGCAATGACCAGATTCTTAAAAGATTCTTCCTCGGATGCTTCCGGGGTGGTGTCCATCTGATCATCACGGAGTACGGTTTCAATAATACTTTCAATCTGTTTGGTATTGTTCGTACCTGCGGACAGACTCTCTAACTTATTCCCCTTTGCCAGAGTCAGTTCAATACCACCGCTGGGAAGTACCGATGAAGACGCTGCTGCATCTGCGGTGATATTCATTCCGGAAAAAGCCATAACCGCTGCCATGGTGCACACGGTAATTTTTACAGATTTACGAACCATTCTATCCTCCTGAAACTCTTGGAGCTATCTTACTTTCTTAACTTACTTCTTTACATTTTCGGATCATTTGTTACGAATTTGTTACATCTGTTAACAAATATATCACGCAGTCCTCCTTTTGTCAATATAGTAAATTAATTGTCAATTTTGCCAAAAGTTCCCATTTCATGCGGGTTTACGGATTTTTTACATAAAAAAAGCCACCACATGGGTGACTCTTTTCTTTAAATATTTTTCAATTTTCTTTCAAATTTCTTAATGAATCTATTACTAATCTATGACTGTTTACGAAAACGGTTGCAATAGTTCCCGGCGCTGACCGCCGCATTAGCGCCGTCAGCCACTGCCGTCACGACCTGGCGCAGAGGCTTCTTACGGATGTCACCCGCCACATAGATGCCGGGGGTGTCAGTCTCTCCGGTCTCGCCTGCCGGAATATAGCCATCCTCACCGACTGTCACCAGGCTCTGCAGCAGTTCGGTGTTGGGATGGATACCTACAGCGATAAAGATGCCCGCTGCTTCCAGATCCTTCTCTTCTTCCGTCTTCACGTTTTTGATGCGCAGCTTTTCCACCATATCCTCACCGCAGATCTCCGTGACCACATGGTCGTAAAGGATCTCCACGTTGGGAAGGCTCTTTAATTCCTCCTGCAATACCATGGCTCCCCGCAGGCTGTCTCTTCTGTGGATCAGATACACCTTTTCACAGGTTCTCGCCAGGTAGATGGCATCCTCCAGCGCCACGTCTCCGCCGCCGACCACAGCCACCGTTCTGCCCCGGAAAAAAGCTCCGTCGCAGGTAGCGCAGTAGGACACACCCATGCCGTTTAATTCTTCCTCACCGGGCACACCAAGCTTCGCATGCTCCGCACCGGTAGCAAAAATCACCGTACGGGTCTCCAGTTCCCGGTCTCCTGCGTAGACGCATTTGTAATCGCCACGTTCTTCCACACTGTGTACCGTGGCTTCTAAGAATTCCGCTCCCAGCTTCTCTGCATGCTGTCTGAAAGTCATCCCCATGTCGAAGCCACTGATCCCGGGAAGTCCCAGATAGTTATCCACTTCATAAGTATTAAGAATCTGTCCGCCGCTCATGGGCTTTTCTTCTATAATAAGTAGGTTCAGCCCCGCACGCTTTCCGTAGACTGCTGCGGACAGTCCTGCGGGACCGGAACCGATAATAATCAAATCGTACATAATTTTCTCTCCTTTTGTTCAGTGTAGCAGTTCCCCTATGGAAAAGCAAGTCCATCTGTGCTACACTCGTTTTACAGGTTTTTTGCATTCGGCACTGTTTTATCTCCAAAGGGTGCCGTAGAATTCAGAAAGGATACTTTATATGAATACAATAAAGAACACACCGTTGGCTCTTGTCACCGGTGCTTCCCGCGGTATCGGACGTGCCATCGCAGAGACCCTCGCCGGAGCCGGTTACGACCTTGTCCTGACCTGTAGCCGCACTCTCCCGGAGCTGTCCGGCCTTGCTAACTCTCTGGAAGAAAAATACGGGATCCACTGCACCGCGCAGATGGCAGACGCATCGGATCCCGTTGCCATGGATCAATTATTTGCTTCCCTGGATCATCTGGACGTTCTGGTCAATAATGCCGGAATCTCTTACATTGGTCTGCTCACGGATATGAGTGTCGAAGAATGGCAGCATATTATCAATACAAACTTAAGCTCCTGCTTCTACACCAGCCGTCTGGCAGTGCCTCTGATGCTGCTGAAGCACAGCGGACGCATTATCAATATTTCTTCCGTCTGGGGAAACGTCGGAGCTTCCATGGAAGTCGCCTATTCCGCTTCCAAGGGCGGCGTGAACAGCTTCACCAAAGCTCTCGCCAAGGAGCTGGCGCCCAGTAATATCCAGGTCAACGCCATCTCCTGCGGTGTTATTGATACTGCCATGAACCACTGCTTCTCCCCCGAGGAAATGAACGCTCTCCGGGAAGAGATTCCCGCCGACCGTCTGGGCCAGCCGGAGGAAGTTGCAAAACTTGTCCTCCAGCTCATCCAGGCGCCAACCTATCTCACCGGACAGATCCTTACTCTTGACGGAGGCTGGCAATAACACTCTCCGCCGATTCTCCCGGTACCAGTGATGCCACGATCCGCTCCATCTCTTCTTTGGATCCAGCATCCCGGCACCGGAGGATCAGATGTTCCTTCTCCGTCTCTGTCAGTGCCGCATAGCCTTGCATGGCCTGTTCATTCATCGCCAGCGCCATGCCGAATCCTACCGGCAGTTCATTCAAGGGAAACGCTTCTGTTCCGCCGCTTCCCCCAGTCAATCCATCCATTGCAAACTCCTTTCCCGCGTTCTGCGAAGATGCCTCATTTTACAGGCATCCTGTTTTTGCATAACAATCGTGCACTTGATCGATAACATAATTTTGCATATGTTATCGATCAAGTGCTACTGTTTAGTCTGTGCAGGAGGAATCTGCGATATACAAAACGAAAACTCGCTCTTTGTAAATGAAAATCTCACGAATAACGGTATTCTCCGCCATCCGTGAGATTTTCAGTTTTGTTTCTATCTGTCAGGTATCCAACATTATTTTCCGGCAAGATATTCTCTCATATGTTCTCTGATATGCTCGAACTGTTTTCTCGTCTGAGGATTCCGTGATTCAAAATTCATCAGCTTATCCAGATACCCCTGTCTCTTCACAATACGGCAGCTCTCGGGATAGACCAGCTCGTACACCAGCGAAATATGTCCCACCACATTATCCACCGCTGTTTTCTTCAGGAAACGCAGTACAGCGTGCTCCTCATCAAAGCTCTGCAACACTTCCGGCGTCACTTCCTCCTGATATAATACCTCGGTGTCCACATTGTAGATCTCCTCCAGCGGGAATTCTACATTGACCTTCAAGATATCAATCTTATCCGCATCCCGTAAGATATGGCAGAACATTGCCGTACGTTCGTCCAGTTCTTCCGGAATCCGGTAGGCGCTGTGATAAAACACCGCCGTCCACAGAAGCTCATCGCAGGAAGCATCTTCCACGAAATCCCGGATACTGATTCCGGCGTCTGCCTGAATTTCCTCGGACAGGCTTTCTTCGCTTCCGGAAGCAAGTCCGTGTTTCTCTTCCCAGACCTTACCAAATAAAATCCTTGCTCCGTATTTCGCATGATCGATGGAATCTGCATCGGTGAAGGTACCATATACCCGCTGCTGTTCAAAGCGCCCCACATCATGGAGCAGTCCGGTCAGCCACGCAATGTCCACCTCTTCCTCCGGAAGGTCCAGAGATCTGGCAATCTGCTGGCACAATCCGCAGACCCGGTAGGTGTGTTCTATTTTCAGACGGATCATGTCCCGGCTGCTATCATAACGGTCCGTGTATTCCTGAAATGCTGCCAGTGCTTTTTCTCTGTTAATCTTCATTGTTCGTTGCCTCATATCTTTTATATCATATTTTATGACTCATGACACGTTCGCCTTTTTTTAATCCATTCCTTCTTATCTGCAGGCTTCTGTCTCCGTCAGACTTTTTTCTCTGCTAGCGACAGATAGACCAGCTTGTATACCACTACACAGATCACTGCAACCACCAGCAGCAATCCCAGCTCCAATGCCCATGTAGGAATCGTAGAGGCGCATATCACGGTTAAGAAATCCACTGCGAAATGCAGTCCGAAGGCTGCTGCCAAATGCAGCTTTCTGCCTGTCTTCACCGCACTGTATACAAGAATCGACAACGCGATCTGCAGAGCGATCGCACTGATCCGCTCCACCGGTGCGAGGTAGAACTGGTAAGCCGGCGTGGTCCAGAGAACAGAGAGCTGATGGTAGGTTACCTCCTGCTGTGCGGGCTCCAATGCCGTCATAGTCTTCTCCATCAGTCCACCGTTGATCATGGCTGCGGTTAGGAGATTGCTCATAGAAGACATACCAAGGATCAGAAAAGCCTCAATGCCGCCATGTCCTGCTCCATACATCAATGCATTTTCTCTGGTAAGATGTTTTTTCAGGCAGAATTTCATGGCGATCCACCGGCCACACTCCTCAAAAAGTGCTGCTGCAAGCCCACCGTAAATCGCATACAGCCAGATATTGTCCCGGATCACGCTTCCGGTCACCGTCAGCACGATGGCATGGCAGATCTGCTCTAAGATCATGGCAAAGCCCACGAAAATTCCACAACCGATGAAGAACGCCGGCACCCATGCCTTTGTCTTCTTATAGATAAAGATGCATAAAAATATGGGTAACCCCACGGATAATAGCAGAGATATCACCATCCCCACCATGCTTGCACCGCTTACGGTTCCCCAGATCATTGTTGTTTCCACTGCATTTGTTACTGTCATATACTCTCCTATCCGAGCGCCGCGGGACGCTCTGCGCACTTGTTATTTCACCGTCTGCTGCCGTTTATATTCACCGTTCCCTCTTGTAAGATCCTCCGGAAAAAGGTAAGAAACCCTTCCTCTACCGCCACCCGGTCAACCGCTGTCTCAGGCAGATCATAGAAATATTTTCCGGTTCCGGGATCCAGGGAAATGCTGTCCAGCGGAAACCCCTCTCTGCGGATGCTGCTGTGAGGTACATCCGTCAGCCAGAATTTCTCACTTTCCATGTCAGGCTCCATCGCCTCATATACATGTTCCTCATCCTGCACATAGCAGATGGCATTGCGGTATTTTGCCGTAAGCCTTCCATAGCGTCTGACCAGTCCGATATAGTGCTCCAGCATCTGCTCATCCGTCAGATACACACCGTTCACCGTACGCACATGTACCCCGGGCTGGACCGCCTCCGGGACATCTTCAAAATACAACCCGGAATCACAGGAAAATACAGGCATACGAAAAGCTTCATAATAAGCATGCGCTTTCTGCCTGGCATTCTCCAGAGGTGTATTGCCTGTCTCCGGGACACCGGGGATCTCCACCCCTTGTGCCTGCAGATCCTGCAGACTGATCAGTTCAATGCCAAGTCCGGCTATGCGGTTCTGCATGGCAGCTGCCTTTGCCGGATTGCCGGTACCGTATAACAGTTTCATAAGCGTTGTCCTGCTTCCTTTCCGGTCAGATCAGCGCCGGTGTCTGTGCCAGGACAGAGATAATCGCGATCGCCGCCAAAATCACAACAACTACCACTACTGCAACAATGATCTTCTTTTTCATATATGATACCTGCTCTTTCTAACTCTTTTATGCTTTTGCATCCCATGGACTAATGATGGCATATTTCAAGGACAATTTCAAGGATTATGAAAATATTTGAGATGACTCCACTTTCTCGCCCGGCCAGGATTTTCTGAGTGCCGCATAGGAAACCAGGAAATTGGCAAGCCAGCCGGCCGGCACGGCAAGCCAGACAAAGTCGATGCCAAAACGCGGTGCACAGATCAACGCCACAGACAAGCGGATCGCAAGGTTTACCATGTTGGCAATAAGGAACGGTCGCATGATGCCGAGTCCGCGAAGAACTCCGTCGGTTGCCATTTTAATTCCCATAAAGATAAAGAAGTAACCAAGCCATCTCATATAATCTCGGGACACCTGATAAGCCAGCGCGGTTCCGTCTTTTCCAAGAAATAGCGAAGAAATCTGCGTGTGCAGTGTTTCAATGACAAGAAAGGCAACCGCCGCAAAACACACGTCCAACACCAATGCCGCATGATAACCTTTTTTGATACGCTCGGTTTTGCCTGCCCCAAGGTTTTGGGAAACATACGGCGAAACTGCATTACCGATGGACACGAAGATCAGGGAAAAAACATTCTCCACCCGCATCGTCGCCGCATATCCTGCAAGTGCCTGTGTGCCGAAGGGATTTACCACTGCCTGTACGATCATCATACCGATCGACACGGTAGACTGCTGCAGGACCGAGGGCACTGCGATCCGAAGCATCGAGCGCAGCTTGCGCCCGTCAAACCACTGAAACGGGCTTTGGTATCGCCGCATCCGGTAAAGAAAAATCAAAAGTGAAAAAACAGCGGAAATTCCCTGGGCAATCAGGGTTGCAAGCGCCGCGCCGAATACACCAAGCCCCAGAACGGCTACCATCCAAAGATCCATCACAATATTCAGAATGGAGGAAAAGATCAGCAGCCCCAACGGAATTTTTGATTCACCGATGGAAGTGAACATGGTGGAGAGAATATTGTACATGAACAAAAACGGAAAGCCCACAAAATAGACCCGCAAGTACAGTACCGCTTCGTCCAGAATATCGGCAGGGGTCTGTAAAGTGCTCATCATCGCATGGGAAAAGCAAAAGCCAAAGATACCAAGGAGGATGCTCAGAAGCAAAAAGCTGATCAGTGACGTAGACACAATGGTTTTCATTTTGCCATACTCTTTGGCGCCGAAATAGCGACTCACAAGCACACCTGCACCGACACCGGCACCCAGTGCCACACAAATGAAAACATTCGTCAGGGCTGCACAGGCACCAACCGCTGCCAGTGCAGAGGAACCCACAAACTGACCGACGATAATGGAGTCAGCCATATTGTATACCTGCTGAAAAAAGCTGCCGAGAATCATCGGCATTGCAAAAACCGTCAGCGCTTTCAGCGGCGTATCGGTAATCAAATACTCTTCTTTTGACATGATTATATGTCCTCCACAATTTCCTGATTTTTATCTGACTGGGTACTCTGTGTCAGAAACTGACCGTCCCGAAACAAAGCGTAGATCGTGTCCGGTTTTGACCAGGTTCTGACCCCTGATTTCTGCGGTCCTCGCCACCGGGATTTTCCCATCGTTTTGAAGCTATTTTACCATCTTATAAAATGAAATCCAACGAATTTCTGTCAGATTTGTCTATTTCGTACGGTATCAGTAATAATTATCATTATTATTTCTATGGGTAATCTGCGCCTTTTCTCTTTAAAATCTGCCCGACAGGTATATACGGAAGTCATCAGCAGAGACTGTAAGATTCGGATTCTGACGCGGGACGCTGCATGCGCCTGCAATGTGTGAAAACATACCATAAATTTCGAAAAAGAAAACCTCTCCCGCCGGTTTCCCGACTGCGGAGAGGTTTTTTCTGGTATCCAATAGAATGCGCACTCTGCCATCTTTATCCAACCTTAATGCGACGTCCCCGTCCCTTATCCGATCTTAAAATCTCTGGCCGTATAAAATATAATTATCACAGAAATAAGGAGCTGCCTTTATGCCAAAGAAAATCATCCGTCGAAAGCACCGTCTTTCGTCTTTTCAAACTATCACATTAGGGTTTGCCGGGGTCATTTTGCTCGGAGCACTGCTGCTGATGCTTCCGATCTCCACAACAGCCGGATGTGTAACGCCATTCAATGAAACGCTGTTTACCGCGACCTCTGCCGTCTGCGTCACAGGACTTGTTGTTCAAGATACCGGAAGCTATTGGTCCGGCTTCGGACAGACGATCATTCTGGTACTGATCCAGATCGGAGGACTTGGCGTCATAACCGTAGCAGCATCGTTTGCGCTGTTGTCCGGGCGAAAAATCTCCCTGATGCAGCGCAGCACCATGCAAGATGCAATTTCTGCGCCAAAGGTCGGCGGAATCGTCCGTCTGACACGGTTCATCTTGCGAGGAACGTTTTTGATCGAACTGCTGGGCGCACTGGCCATGCTGCCGGTGTTTTGCCATGACTATGGATGGCGCGGCATCTGGATGGCAGTGTTTCATTCCATATCCGCATTCTGCAACGCCGGATTTGACATTCTTGGAACAGAAAGTAATCTCTATCCATCCCTTACCGGCTATGCCGGCAGTCCGACAATCAATATCACGATCATGCTGCTGATCGTAGTTGGCGGCATTGGTTTTTTGACATGGGACGATGTCTGCGAAAACAAGTGGCGGCTTCATCGCTACCGGATGCAGAGTAAGGTGATCCTTGTCACGACAGGTCTTTTAATTCTTTTGCCCGCCGCGTTTTTCTTTTTCACCGACTTTTCCGCGCTTTCTACCGGAAAGCGGCTGCTGGCATCTTTTTTTCAGTCCGTTACGCCGAGGACCGCGGGCTATAACACAGTAACGCTATCTGCAATGTCCGGTGCGTCGCAGGGCATAATGATCCTTCTGATGCTCATTGGCGGTTCTCCGGGTTCTACGGCAGGCGGAATAAAAACAACGACGCTGGCGGTCTTGATTGCCAATGCCACTGCGACCTTCCGCCAGCGCGATAGTGCCCAATTTTTCGGACGCAGAGTCGATTGCAGCGCCGTCAAGACCGCCGCGACCATTCTGACGATGTATCTGGTGCTGTTCTTTGGCGGTGCGGTCTTTATCAGCGCATATGAGAATCTTCCGCTGTCTGCCTGCCTGTATGAAACGGCATCGGCGGTCGGGACAGTGGGATTGACACTTGGTATTACACCGCAGCTGCACATTCCATCGCAAATGGTGCTGATCTTGCTCATGTATCTGGGCAGAGTCGGCGGTCTTACCCTCATTTATGCGGCATTTTCCAGCAAAAAAGTGGGGAATGCAAGGCTGCCGCAGGAAAAAATTATGATTGGATAAGGAGCCTTTTCAGATGA
>ENA-ORUA01003782-ORUA01003782.1-human-gut-metagenome-genome-assembly--contig:-NODE-3782-length-9995-cov-2.134004_pt1 | contig 9995 bp, 7 predicted proteins | sample MGYA00242076_ERZ509201 | MGnify/ENA primary metagenome ERZ509201 (study PRJEB26280, sample SAMEA2338863) | human gut metagenome | biome: human gut; feature: human-associated habitat; material: faeces...
ACAGATATTATATAAAGTGCCAGAGGTTTGTGAACCGTTCAGACATTCCGGGAGGAAGTACATTAGGTACAATAACGGTTGCAAATATTCCTATGAGGATGCTTGATGTGGGTGTACCTGTTCTTGCGATGCATTCTTCAAGGGAGACTATGGGAATATATGACCAAGTATATCTGGAGAAAATTTTAGAAAGATTTTTCAGTTATGCGTGATAATAGCTGACAGCCTGTTTGATGATTTTGTCTCTTTACAAAGTGGAGTTTGTATTCTAAAATAGAAATAAGTTATTTCTAATGACAAAATGTTTTTAAACATAAGCTGTTGTTGCAAAAACTTATATTTGATAACAGGTTGTTAAGAATAATCAAATCGTTGAAAAGCAATTTTTACAAACAATCACAAAACAAATGGAGGACATACACAATGAAGGAATTTTCACCGATCAAAGAAGGTAAAGTACGCGAGGTTTATGACAATGGCGACAGCCTTATTATTGTTGCTACAGACAGAATATCAGCATTTGATGTGATTTTAAAGAACAAAGTAACTGACAAAGGTGCAATTCTTACACAGATGTCAAAATTTTGGTTTGATTTTACCAAGGATATCGTTCCAAACCATATGATTTCCGTTGATGTAAAGGACATGCCTGAATTTTTCCAGAATGAGAAATACGATGGAAACAGTATGTTATGTAAAAAACTGACTATGATACCGATTGAGTGTATCGTAAGAGGCTATATTACAGGCAGCGGCTGGGCAAGTTATAAAGAAAATGGTACCGTATGTGGAATTAAACTTCCGGAAGGTTTACAGGAATCCGAGAAATTGCCTGAACCAATTTATACGCCGAGTACAAAGGCAGAGATTGGTGACCATGATGAGAATATTTCATTTGAGCAGAGTATTGAAGTGTTAGAGAAAGCATTTCCTGGAAAAGGTGAGGAATATGCAACAAAGATTAAAGAGTGTACCATCGCTCTTTATAAGAAGTGTGCAGAGTATGCATTGAGCAAGGGCATTATCATTGCAGATACCAAATTTGAATTTGGTCTGGATGAAGATGGCAACGTGGTACTCGGTGATGAGATGTTGACACCGGACAGCTCAAGATTCTGGCCACTGGAAGGATTTGAAGTTGGAAAAGGACAGCCTTCTTTTGACAAGCAGTATGTAAGAGACTGGCTGAAAGCAAATCCGGACAGCGATTACAAGCTTCCACAGGATGTAGTGGATAAAACAGTAGCAAAATACAAAGAAGCTTATGAACTCCTGACAGGAACAAAGTTTGAGAAATAATCACAGGATAAGCATAGAGACTCCCCGTTTTGTGCGGGGAGTTTTTTTGGACAGAGGCAGAATGAAAGAATGAGAAAAGAAAAAACAATAAAACATGAACCGGTATTTGCCATAGTCATGGCAGTATTTCTGGTTATTTGTCCGTGGATTACCTATATGAAAATCCATGCGCTTGATGAACAGGAGCAGAAAGTATTTGAACAGTATGGCGGATATGCAGGAATGGTACTGATTTCCTCATTTCTGTCAGAACACGAAGGAATCGCAAAAAACGGTACACCTTCCCAGGGAGAAGGTTACTGGGTATTGCTTGCTTATGCGGTATTATGTCTGGGTGCGATGAATTGTTTCCGTTCGCTTTTTATGAATATCTGAATGCAGATACCATGAAACAGAAGGCAGGTTATTTCGTATTATCTGCGGGAATGTTTTTCTGTGAACTTTCTGCAAAATCATCCGCACCATTTTATCTGGTACTTGCGGAGCTGGTGATATTGATGGTTATGCATGGCAGACAGGGGACACGTCTGATAAAGAAGGGAGCTGTCTGGATCGGCATGGCAGTGGTTCTTCTTGGACTGAATCTTGCCGGCGGAGGAAAGCTGGTAAACATCGGAAAGAGTGTTCTGCTGAATCAGAGCAGTGCAAATACGAATCAGAACATTTTCCGGCTGACCGATATCAGTCTGGATGGAAATCAGATCACTTTATATGGAGAGAAAGAAAGTTTTACCGTGGTTTCAAATGACCAGAGCATACATTTTCTGGATACCGGTGGGGAAAGACTGGAATTTGAACAGGATGAGGAAGGCAGAATTACCTTTCCGGATGTGCGGACTGGCTGATGGTATCCATGGTGGCATTCATCATCTATTCCGTACTGAATGACAGCTTGGTGGCGGTCACATTTCTGGCTGCAATATTTTTTGGAATTTTATTTGGTATAACAGGAGAAAAGGAATGATAGAATTAAGAGGACATCATCTGCTCTGTACAAGCCTGTTTCAGGGAAGCGGCTACAGTGAAGAATTTGTAAAGCGGATGACCGAGGTGGTAGAAAAGTGTATTCCGAATGAGGAGATCCGGCTTATAACCGGAATGGATCATGTCTGTGAAAAATGTCCGAATAAGCAGGAGGATAATACCTGTCGGCTGGGAAACCGGGATGTGCTTATGAAAGATGAAAAAACACTGGAATATGCCGGATTTGCCCCAGGACAGATCTGCCGGCAGAAGGAGCTTCTGGAGGGAATCAGGCGGATTGGGAAAGAACAGTTTGAAGAAATCTGTGGAACATGCAGATGGTGTAAAATGGGTTATTGCAGTTATGAAGTATTACACAATTTCTGTGAAAATGAAAGAGGAAAATTGTGAAAAATTACAGGAAAAGTTGTGGACATTCTGTAAAAAATGAATTATAATATGGACAGTCGTATTCGTACGAGAAAAATAGCAAAGGAAAGAGGTACTCTAATGAAAGGTAAAAAATTATGGGCGATTCTGCTTACTATATGCCTTGTAGTAGGCTCAATCGGGGTAACGTCTGTAATGGCTTCTGCTGATAAAGATATTGATGTATCCATAACAACAGACAAGAAAGCCTTAAAAGCAGGCGATGTGGTTACTGTCAGTGTAAATCTCGACAGATTTGAGTCAACAGTATCAAAGGATGAGGATAAAATAATTACAACTATCCAGATGAATCTGCCGTTTGATTCTGATATATTTGAATATGTATCGGGTTCAATGAAAAACGGACTTATTAATGCTGTTAACGAGAAAAGAGGAACGTTTGTAGATGCAAATATTGATGGCAATGTTTTAAAGGTAGCAGCCGTATACAAGGATGAAAGACAGGGTGCTATAGAGGAAACAACAGAATCCACACCGTTCCTGACATTCCAGTTAAAGGTAAAAGACAGTGTAACAGCAGATGTAACAGCAGACTTTGAATTTTCAAAGCTTGTTCTGAAGAATATGTATCTTGATGACAGCTATACATATGATGCAGCTGGTTCCAGTGTGAATGTGTATACAAATCCTGTAATCACAGTAGATGGAAGTGAAACAATCGCAGAATCCTATACTACGGCAGTAAACGTTGCGGCAAATCAGGATGCAGAACTTACCGTAAACGGAAAAACTGTGCCAAATCCTTGTACTGTAAGTGCAGCAGGCGATTATACCGTAGTTGCAAAGAATGCAGCAGGACTTGAGACAACAAAGAAATTCAGCATCGCACCGGTAGTTGATTCAATCGAAGTTGCAGCAAATCCGACAACTGTAGAATATGTAAGAGGAACAAAGCTGGATCTTACAGGCGGAAAACTTAAAGTAGTTTATTCCAATGGTGAGACAGCAGAGATTGCCATGACAGCAGAAGGCGTAACCACAGAAGGATACAATGCAACACCTGCAACATATGGCAAGCAGACTATTACAGTAAAATACGAAGGAAAAACAACAACATTTGAAGTAACTGTAAAAGATAAAGAACTTGCTTCTATTGAATGGGCTAAGAAACCGGCAGCAAGCATTATTGAAGGTCAGGAACTGGCAGTTGCATTAAAAGGTGCAGCAATCAAAGTTGTTTACAGCGACGGAACAACAGATGAGATCAGTGTAACAGACCAGATGTGTTCTGGATTAAACGATACAGTTGGAACACAGACAATTACAGTAACTTATGGAGCAAAAACCCTTACATTCGATATTGAAGTAAAGGCAAAATCCATTACAGGCATTGAAGTAACAACAAAGCCTGCAAAGACAGAATATGTGGAAGGTACAGACCTTGATGTAACAGGTGGCGTGCTCACTGTTTCTTATGATAATGGAAAGACAGAAACGGTAGATATGACTTCTGCAATGTGCAGCGGATATGAGAAGAATCCTGCAGCATACGGAGAACAGACCATTACTGTAACATACAAAGAGCATACCGCTGTATTTACTGTTAAGGTAAGAAAGAAAGCAATGGCAAGCATTGAGCTTGTTTCCATACCAGCAGGTACAGAAGTACTGGAAGGAAAAGAACTTGATCTTACAGACGCAAAGATCAAAGTTGTTTATGACAATGGTACAAGCAAAGAAGCAGAACTTACAAAAGATATGCTGAAAGATTTCGACAACACAAAGGTTGGCGAACAGACTGTTACAGTTTCCTACAGTGAAGATGGTGTTACAAAGACAACCACTTTCACAGCAACTGTAAAAGCAAAATCCGTAAAATCTGTTGAACTGGTTTCTGCTCCTGAAAAGACAGAAGTATTAGAAGGAAAAGACCTTGATTTAACAGGTGCAAAGATTAAAGTTGTTTATGATAACGGTACCGAAGATCTTGGAGTGAATGTAACAAGTGACATGATTTCAGGATTTGATAAGAATACTGTCGGAAAACAGACAATTACCATCAAATACAATGGCTACACAGTAGCACAGACATTTGAAGTAACTGTAATTGAAAAATCTGTAAGTGATGTTAAGATTGCAGAAAATAATGTAACTAATATCAAAGAAGGTAAGGCATTTACATTCGATGGAACAATTCTTGTAAGCTACAACAATGATACAACAGAAAAAGTAGCATTTTCTGATAAGTCTGTAAAGGTAGATGCTTCCAAAGTAGATACTGCTACACCGGGCACATACAAAGTTACCGTTGTATACACAGATAAGAAGAATGTAGAACATACATTAACTTATGATGTAACTGTAATTGAAAAAGTTCTTGAGAAGATTGCAATTACAACAAAACCTTCCAAAACAAGTATTATCGAGGGAACAAAACTCGATGTAACAGATGGTGTAATTACACTTTATTATGACAATGATACAACAGCAACCGTTGCTATGACCAATGACATGATTTCAGGATTTGATAACAGCAAGGTTGGAGATCAGACAGTTACCGTAACTTATAAAGGTGAGACAGCTGAACTGGCAGTAACAGCCGCTAAGACAGTAACTGATGTAACACTTGTATCAGCACCGACAGCAACAACTGTAACAGAAGGTCTTGCACTTGATTTAACAGGTGGAAAGATTCATGTAACATATGATAATGGTACAGAAGAAGATATGGATATTACAGAAGGAATGCTTACCCTGGATACAAATGTAGTAGGAAAGCAGACCGCAACTGTAACATATGGCGGAAAGACTGTAACATTTGAAGTAGAAGTACTTGCAAAAGCTGCAACAGGCCTTGCACTCAGCTTTGGCGAAGTAACTGACTTAAAAGAAGGCACTGAACTGGCAGATGCAGGACTTGAAGTATACCTTGTTTATAACAATGGAACAAAAGATACTTTAAAACTTACCGATGTAACAATTAAAGGATATGATCCGGCTGTTCTTGGTAAACAGGATGTTAAGGTTTCTTATAAGACTGCTGATGGTGCAGCATATGAAATCGGATTTATCGTTCGCGTACTTAAGAATTCTGAGATTGATTCAACCGTAACAGGTATATCTGATGAAGAATATCTTGTAGTATCAAAAGAAACATCAGTTAAGAAGATGAAAGAAGTTGTAGAAGCTCTTTCAAAAGTAGTTGAAAAATACGAGAAATATGAAGTATTAGATATCAAGCTCTTATCCAAGCTTACCGGTGCTGAGATTCAGCCAGATGGAAGCTTAAAGATTACTTTGGATATTCCGGCAGGATTAAACAAAGCAAATAAGCTTACTGTTTATCGTCTGGTAGAAGGCGATGGTTCTATGAAGAAACTGGATACCTCAGGAGAAGGTGGTAAGATTACTTTCGCTACAGATCACTTCAGTACTTATGTAATCGTTGAAGAGAAAGTAGAAACTCCAACTACGCAGGAATCGGAGAAAGATACTACTACTGCTGAAACTCCAACCGTAAATAACGAAACACAGACTACTGTAAAAGCAGATGAAACTACAGCTGCAGGCAATACAACAGCTCAGGAAACAACAACTGCAAAGGGCACTTCTGTAAAGACAGGAGATGCTAAGAATGTAGCAGCTGTTTTAGGTATGATTGTAGCAGCAGGTGCAGGATTTGTAGTATTTTCAAGAAGAAAAGTACAGAGATAATCGTTTGATAAAACGAATGATTCAAAATAAGGGAAAAGGCTGTTGTTAATCAACAGCCTTTTTCAATTCTAAGATAAGATATAAGGAGGTAAATATGCAGAAAAAACACACGGGATGGATGGCAATCATAAGTATACTGGCTTTATGCATATCTGTCATGGTGAAACAGCCGATTCTTGCGGCACAGCCACTTTCCATCGCATTGTGTCTGGATCATGATGTTATGAAACAGGGCGAAGAAATGAAGGTATCCGTGGCATTGCAGAATTATGATGACAGTTATAAGGACAATGTAATTACAACAATGATCGTTGAGGTATCTGTGAATACGGATCAATTATCCGTAAATGAGGATACGATTCAGGTAGATCTGGATGAAGGAAAGGGTATGGCATTTTCCATGGCGAAATTAAAGGGTAGCAATGTAGAATTGCAATACTTGAATGTAAGCGATCCATTAAAAAAAGGAACAAAGGATTTATATAGTTTTACAGTTACAGCACAGACAGATATTGAAGATTTGAAAAAATGCCTCAATATTTCCTATGTGGCAGTTCAGGATGGCTCAAAGGCAGAGTCCGAAAAATTAACGGCAGTTCCGGTTGTTATGGTAGCAAACAAGGCAATGGAACAGGAAACCATAGAAGAGAAATATACTTCAGAATATGGAACGGTTCAGTCAGAAGAAAAAGATGTCAGCAATGCTGTCAGTGAGATTGAGAAATCGCAGGGAAGCACCGGAAATTCAGAAAACACGGATAATAGCAATAATAGTAGTAATAGCACTAATAATAGCAATAGCAGCAACAATAACGGTAATAACAGCAATAACAGCGAAAGCGATTCTTCCGGCAGTGGAGAAGATTCAAAAACACAGGAATCAAAAGGAAGTAATTCCGCAAATAATCCGACAGAAAAAAAATCGGACAGCAAAGAAGAAAGCCGCCAGAATACGGAAAAGGATACTGTAAAGGACACAGAAGAAGAGAATCAGAAAACCACTTCCGAATCGAAATCAGAAACAGGAACAACTGAGAATGAAAAATCTTCAAAAAGCGGTCATGGCAGTGTTGTGGCAGTGGCAGTCATTCTTGTATGTGTAGTGCTTGCCGCAGCAGGAGTATACTTTGTAAGGAAGAAGAAAAAATAAGTGCTTAGTTGACATTTAAACTTAACCGTTGTAGAATAGAAAAAGTGTCAGAGAAAAGGACTATTTTATATAAATTAGGAGGAACTATGGACAATTATTATTCACCAAAAAAGATTGAAAAAAAGTGGCAGGATATCTGGGATGAGAACAAGGCATTTGCTGCGACCAATGATTATACAAAACCAAAGTATTATGCACTGGTAGAGTTCCCATATCCGTCAGGACAGGGACTTCATGTAGGCCATCCGCGTCCTTATACTGCATTGGATATTGTTGCAAGAAAGAGAAGAATGCAGGGATACAATGTATTATATCCGATGGGATGGGATGCATTCGGACTGCCTACCGAGAACTATGCCATTAAAAATAAAATTCATCCAAAGATTGTAACAAAGAATAACGTTGCTCATTTTAAAGACCAGTTAAAATCACTGGGTTATTCTTTCGACTGGGACAGAGAAATCAATACTACAGATCCACAGTACTACAAATGGACACAGTGGATTTTCCTCAAATTATTCAAGGCAGGACTTGCTTACAAGAAGGAAATGCCGATTAACTGGTGTACTTCCTGTAAAGTAGGACTCGCAAATGAAGAAGTAGTGAACGGTGTATGTGAGCGGTGTGGTTCTGAGGTTGTTCGTAAGGTAAAGAGTGAGTGGATGCTCAAGATTACCGAATATGCGGACAAGTTAATCAAGGATTTGGACGACGTCGATTATATTGAAAAAGTTAAAGTATCACAGAAAAACTGGATTGGACGTTCCGAAGGCGGGGAAGTGGACTTCTCCATCAAAGACAAAGAGGACAAACTCCGTATTTATACCACTAGACCGGATACCCTGTTCGGCGTTACTTACATGGTAGTTTCTCCGGAACATCCAGTGATTGATAAATATAAAGATGAAATCGGAAACTGGGATGCCATTGTGGAATACCGTGAAATGGCAGCAAGAAAGTCTGACTTTGAGCGTACCGAGCTTGCAAAAGACAAGACAGGCATATGCATCGACGGACTGACAGCAATCAACCCGGTCAATGGCAAAGAAATTCCAATCTGGATTTCTGATTATGTATTAATGTCCTATGGTACCGGTGCGATTATGGCAGTACCGGCACATGACCAGAGAGACTGGGAGTTTGCAAAGAAATTTGACCTTCCAATGATTCAGGTAGTGGCAGGAAAAGACGGAGCAGAAGTAAATCTGGAAGAAGCTGCATTTACCGATGTGGCAACAGGTGTACTGGTAAATTCCGATTTCTTAAATGGACTGGAAGTAAAGGACGCAAAGGTAAAAATGCTGGAATTCCTTACAGAAAAAGGTATTGGCGAAAAGAAGGTCAACTACAAACTTCGTGACTGGGTATTCTCAAGACAGAGATACTGGGGCGAGCCTATTCCAATCGTACATTGTGATAAATGCGGATATGTACCTCTTGACGAGAGTGAACTTCCTCTCTTACTTCCTGAGGTAGACAGCTATATGCCTACTGACAATGGAGAGTCACCGCTTGCGGCAATGACAGACTGGGTGAATACAACCTGCCCTTGCTGTGGAGGTCCTGCAAAGAGGGAGACAGACACGATGCCACAGTGGGCGGGTTCATCATGGTACTTCTTGAGATATACTGACCCGACAAATACAGAGGCACTTGCAAGTCCTGAGGCACTTAAATACTGGCTTCCTGTTGACTGGTACAACGGTGGTATGGAGCATACTACACTCCATCTTCTCTACTCACGTTTCTGGCATAAATTCCTCTATGATGAGGGTGTTGTGCCTACTCCTGAACCATACCAGAAGAGAACATCACACGGCATGATTCTCGGTGAAAACGGCGAGAAGATGAGTAAATCACGCGGAAATGTAATCAATCCTGACGATATTGTAAAAGAATACGGAGCAGATACACTTCGTACTTACGAGATGTTCATCGGAGCATTTGACCTCAGTGCATCTTGGTCAGATGACGGTGTAAAAGGATGCCGCCGTTTCCTCGACAGAGTATGGAAACTTCAGACGATACTTGACAAAGACAATGACGGTTATTCAAAAGACCTTGAGACAAAAATGCACCAGACGATAAAGAAAGTAAGCAGTGACTTTGAAAACCTCAAGTACAATACTGCTATAGCCGCAATGATGGCACTTATAAATGATTTTTATAAGAAAAACAGTATCACACTTGGCGAGTACAAGACGCTCATTACACTTCTCAATCCTGTAGCACCTCATATCACAGAAGAAATATGGGAGATAATAGGCGGTGAGGGCAGACTTTACGAGCAGTCATGGCCTGAGTATGAAGAAGCAAAGACCGTAGAGTCAACTGTAGAGATAGCCGTTCAGATAAACGGAAAGACAAAAGTAACACTTTCAATTGGAAAAGACGATGCCAAAGACGATGTACTTGCGAGAGCAAAAGAAGCACTTGGCGACAGACTTGACGGAAAGAACATCATCAAAGAAATTTATGT
>ENA-ORUA01003786-ORUA01003786.1-human-gut-metagenome-genome-assembly--contig:-NODE-3786-length-9981-cov-2.442877_pt1 | contig 9981 bp, 9 predicted proteins | sample MGYA00242076_ERZ509201 | MGnify/ENA primary metagenome ERZ509201 (study PRJEB26280, sample SAMEA2338863) | human gut metagenome | biome: human gut; feature: human-associated habitat; material: faeces...
TCTAATATACTAAGAACTATATATATAATGATTAAGTTTAAAATACAAAATGTCTCTGAATATAATACAAAATAAAAATAAAACAAAAAACAAAAAAATAAATGTAGTAAAATGACAAAAAACTATTTATTTTTATTCAAGTGTAGTGTATAATGTAGAAAATACGAAAAGTAATATCAGAATAAGCAGGGGGAAAAGTTATGTCTTCATTATATTCTTTAATATGGACGTTTTTAATTAGTTGTCCGATGTTACTCCTCATATTTATTCTGAGAAGGCGATCAGATTATTTAACAAAGTATGGAGTTACGTTTATTTCGATTCTTTACATATTTTGTACGGTAAGAATGCTATTTCCGATAGAATTTCCGAGTCATCAGAAGGTGATATGTGATCCTTATTTGTACTCATTTCTTATGAATTTATATGCTAAGTCAGAAGATATCCATAAGAAGATTGTTATGGCAGTTATTCTTACAATATGGATAATTGGTATTATCATAGCAGTTGTTCACAAGATGAGAGAATGGAATAAGGTAAAGGGATATCTTATAAAAGGAACTTCTGAAGGAGATGGAGTAGCAGAGAAAATTTTAAGAGAAATTGATTCAGAATGTCCGATTAAGATTGAGTATAATCTGGCAATTGCAGAACCATTTATTAAGGGACTGCGACATCCAGTTATATATCTTCCAGAGAAGGAATGTAATGAGAAAGAACTGGAATTTATTCTCATGCATGAATATCTTCATTGGAAGAGAAAAGATTTATGGAAGAAGTTTATAATTAATATTATAGGAATGATATTCTGGTGGAATCCATTGGCATATTTACTTTGTAAAGATTTAGACCAGATTATAGAATTAAACTGTGATAATGCGATGTCGAAGAAATACAGTGAGATGGATACCCTGTATTATCTGGATACACTGACCTATATGGCAGGGGGCAGAAGAGCGAACTTTGATAAAGTTTCCTCAAATACATTAGGATTTGTAAAGAAGCTTGAAGTAAGGCCATTAAAGCAGAGATTTCATTATGTGATGTTTAAGAAGGATGATAAGAGGACACAGAGAAAGATGAATTTGTTTATCTTGGGTGTGAGTGTTATTTGGTTTGTTGCATCTTATTATTTTATCTTACAGCCAGATTATTCTATACCGCAAATGGATGTACAGGAAGATAATACACCGTTTATTGCGGATGATGAAAATTCTTATTTGGAAGAACAAAAAGATGGAAGTTATATCTTTCACTATGCAGGATTTACGGATACAGTTTCTAAAGAGGATGTAGAAAGTGGAATGTATGAGGGATATCCTATCATTAAATATAATAAAAAATAAAAGGGTTAGATAATATAACTACATATGGATAATAACTCCACATAGTAATTGTTGACTTATTATATATGTTGGTATATGAAAAACTTAGTATTAAACAATGAAGAAAAGGGGTATATCATGAAAAGAAAAATTCCAAAGATTACCAATAGTGAGAAACAGATATTAGAAGTATTATGGGATGAGGAGAAGCCTCTTACATCTTCAGAGATTGTAGGAGTTTCTGATGATAGAACATGGAAGGCAAGTTCGGTCCATTTATTACTGAATTCCCTTTTAAATAAGGATTTGGTAGAAGTTGCCGGTTTTAAGAAGACAACGAAGAATTATGCCAGAACTTTCCAGCCAACAATGACAAGAGAAGAATATTCAATTAATCAGCTCCGTCAGGAGCAGAGAAATACGAGCCGTACATTATCCAGACTATTTAACGCACTGTTAAAGGATGAGGAAGATGACGACTTATTAAAAGAACTTGCAGATATGGTAGATTCCAGAAGAAGCCAGATTCGAAAAGACTGATAGGCAATACTGCACATACGTTTTTACATTTCTCTCCGGTTATGAATATAAATACACATTACGATAAGTTCAATAGAAATCTATTGAAGTAATACAAGTTTATAGAAGTAACCCCTATTATAAAGTTTATGAATAGAAGGAGAGATAATGATGAGAAAAGCAAAATGGAAAAGAGTAGTAGCGGCAGGCGCAATTCTTATGAGTCTTGGAATGGTATTTCCGGCAGCAGATATTCAGGCAGAGGAAGTTGACTTTGGACCAGGAATTGTAGAAATCGTGGATGATGATAACATTAGTACCTGTGCAGATCGGATTACCGTAGTCTATCGTATTCATAATGGAAGACGACAGAAACGCCGTTGGAATCGAACACAAGGTAAATGGATTGACAAAGACTGGATTGATCTTGGTCCAGCATAGAATTTAAAAGTAACTACATAAAGATAATAGGGCTTATTTCCCGGCTACATTTGTAGCCGGGCTTTTTTATATTTTATCATATTTTATCAGGCAGAACGGAACGTTTAGCGCAACAGAACAAAATCAAGCTTATAATCTCCCCTTTTTTTTGCAGTTATCTGTGATAAGCTGTCTGCAGATTTCTTCAGGGAGGTATCTGTTTTACTTTACAGCCCGGAATTTATTCAGAAAGCTCTTCCCATTTGTCGTAGAGTTCTAGGAGTGCAGCCTCATTTTCCTCTAATTTCGTATTCAGCTCCATAAGCTTCGCCACATTAGTAGCATTCTCTGGAAGTGCCATTTCTTCCTTTAACTGGTCGTTTTCTTCTTCTAAACGGCTGATTTCCTTTTCTGTTTTCTTTAAGTCGTTAGCACGTTTACGCTGTCTGGCAGCTTCCTCGCGGGAACGCTTCCAGTCTTCTTTCGCTTTTTCTGGAGAAGGAGCCGGAGCGGCATCTGTGGCGGAAGTAAGCGTGATGTTATCGCTGTCCGCTGAGATGTTTCCAGCCTCTTTTTGTTCTAAGTAATAGTTATAGTTGCCTTTATAGTTTACGATGCCTTCTGGGGATAAATCCAGAATTCTAGTGGCAGTCTGGTTGATGAAGTAACGGTCGTGGGAAACATAGAATACGGTTCCTTCGTAATTGTTGATGGCTTCTTCCAAAATCTCACGGGACTGGATGTCTAAGTGGTTGGTCGGCTCATCAAGAATAATGAAGTTGGCATTAGAAAGCATCAGCTTTGCAAGGGAAACACGTCCTTTTTCTCCACCACTTAAGGTTCCGATCACCTGGAATACGTCTTCGCCAGTAAAAAGGAAGGCGGCGAGTACGTTACGGATGCGGGTGTTTGTGAGCTTTGGATACGCATCGGAAATCTCATCAAAAATCGTTTTGCTATCGTCTAGTACGTGCTGTTCCTGATCGTAGTAGCCGATGGAAACTTTAGAGCCATATTGGATTTTACCAGAGTCGGCGCGAAGCTGGCGGTTGATGATTTTTAAGAGGGTGGTCTTTCCCGTACCGTTTGCTCCGAGGAGGCCGACAACTTCCCCTCGTTTAATCTGCACATTTAAATTGCGGAATAAGGCTTTGTCACCAAAAGATTTGGAAAGTCCCTCAATTGTAAGTACATCATTACCGCTGAGGACTTCTGGTTCTAAAGTGATACGCATCTTGCTGTTTAAGACAACGGGTTTGTCCACGAGTTCAAGTTTACTGAGCATTTTCTCACGGCTTTCCGCACGTTTGATGGATTTCTCACGGTTAAAGGAGCGGAGTTTTGTGATTACTTCTTCCTGATGGTGGATTTCCTGCTGCTGGTTCATGTAAAGCTTCATCTGTGCATCACGCTGTGCCTTTTTCTTTTCGGCGTAGGCACTGTAATTGCCGTTAAATACCTGACTGGTTCCGCGCTCAATTTCGATAACCTTATCCACAACTTTATCAAGAAAATAACGGTCGTGGGAAACGATTAAAACGGCACCACGGTAGTTAGAAAGGAAAGTCTCTAACCAGCGAATGGATTCCATATCAAGGTGGTTGGTCGGCTCATCGAGTAAAATCAGATCCGGGTGCATTAAGAGAATACGGCTTAATGCGACACGGGTTTTCTGACCACCGGAAAGGGTATGGATTGGTGTGGTAAACTGGCTTTCATCAAATCCAAGTCCCTTTAATACGCCAGTGATTTCACTTTTCCAGGCATAGCCGTTTGCTTTTTCAAAACGGTCTGTCAGGCGGGAATAGCTTTCCATTGCACTTTCTAATGCTTCACCGGATAAGGTACTGATGTCCTTTTCAAGCTGGCGAATCTTTTTTTCCATTTCGATAATCTCTTTTTTGGCATCGAGCATCTCTTCATAAATACTGCGATGAGAGCTTACATCAATAACCTGAGATAAATAACCGTAGGTAGAGCCTTTCTGGAAAATAACTTCTCCGTTGTCTGCCTCATATTCTCCAGTAATGATTTTAAAAAGGGTAGTTTTTCCGGCACCGTTAATACCGATAACTGCTGCTTTTTCCCCTTCATTAATTAAAAAATTAACATTATTTAATACGGATTTGCCGCCGAATGCTTTTTCGATTTTCTGACAGGCTAAAATCATAATAACCTCCAAATTAGTTATATTGTTGTTGCATTATTATAAAGTAGAAATATTTCTGATGTATTTTATCATGAAAGAAAAAATAAGTAAATAAGTGTTATAATTTTTAACAATCTTATTTGACATTAAAAGAATTTTTGTATATAATTGATTCATTAGAGCTTAAGAATGGGAATTTTTTATCAAAGGGAGGAACTTATGCCAGATAGTAAAACAGTTGTAAAATCAGGAAGTGAAAAGTCTATTTCTCCGGCAGTGATAAAAAGATTGCCCCGGTACTATCGGTATCTTGGAGATTTACTGAAGAATAATGTTGTTCGTATTTCCTCTAAGGAACTGAGTCAGAGAATGAACGTCACTGCTTCCCAGATTCGTCAGGATTTAAATAATTTTGGCGGGTTTGGTCAACAGGGATATGGTTATAATGTAGAGTATCTTTATAATGAGATGGGCAAGATTCTTGGACTGGATAAGACGAATAATATCATTATCGTAGGTGCAGGTAATCTTGGACAGGCGTTGGCGAACAATCAGGATTTTGACAGTAATGGATTTAAGATTATCGGGCTTTTCGATGTGAATCCAAGATTAATTGGTATGACAGTGCGGGGCGTGGAAGTATATGATATCGACATGCTGGAAACATTCTTAAAAGAACATGAGGTAATGATTGCCGCATTGACATTGCCGAAGTCGAAGGCAACGAAGGTTGCAGAACAGTTAGTTGATTTGGGAATCAAGGCATTATGGAACTTTGCGCCGGTAGATTTGCATTTTCCAGAAGAGATTCTGGTAGAGAATGTACATCTTGCAGAGAGTATTATGACATTGTCTTATCGAATCCACAGTCACAATCAGTAAGTATAAAGTTTATATTGCAGAAGAGAACGAAGAGATGAGAAGCTGTGTTGTAAGAAACAGATTTTCATCTCTTTTTGCTAAAGGGCGTTTGCATACAGATGGTGATGCAAAGCTTGCTGAAAGTATTTTTCAAACATGTTCTGGAACGATGCAGTTTAACAATATGCTGCATTCTGTATCCTAGAATAAGAAAGGGATAGTTGTTAGAAAGTAGGAGGTTAAATAATGCGTTACGTTGCTTCAAGGGAAGAAATGCAAGATATTGATGCGTATAGTATAAATAACGTAGGGATTCCAGGTATCGTTTTGATGGAAAAGGCAGCACTTGCATTAGAGGAAGTCTTTTTGGAGAGAATACCGACAGATAGCAGGGTGCTGATTGTTACAGAAAAAGGGAATAATGGAGGTGATGGACTGGCGCTGGGAAGACTTCTGTTAGAAGAAGGCTATACCGTAGATTTTTATGAAATCGGAGTCATTCCACATGATTCAGATTCCCATCAGATTCAGAAACACATTTTAGAGCAGATGGAAGCAGATTTTTTGATGAAGTTTCCCGATGAGGAGTATGATGTTATCGTAGATGCCATTTTTGGCGTTGGATTAAAGCGAGAAGTGGCAGGACGGCACAGGGAGGTTATTGAGCGCCTGAATCAGATGGAAGCACTGAAGGTTGCGGTAGATGTTCCGTCTGGAGTCGATGCCTCTGCCGGACAGATTCTTGGTATTGCATTTGAGGCGGATATAACGGTCACTTTTGGGCTTCCTAAGGTGGGACTGCTTCTTTATCCAGGGGCAGATGTCAGCGGCGAAGTCATTGTAAAGGAAATCGGTTTTCCGAATAAGGCGGTTGAAGAAATCGCACCGCAGATGGTTTCTTTCACAACAGATGACCTGGAACTTTTGCCGGAAAGAAAGGCATGGACGAATAAAGGAAGTTACGGGAAGGTTCTTCTGATTGCCGGCTCCAAAAATATGGCAGGAGCCGCCCTTTTGAGTGGAACAGCGGCCTATAAGAGCGGAAGCGGTCTGGTACGCATTTTTTCCTGTGAGGAGAATCGTGTGATTTTGCAGGAAAAGCTTCCAGAGGCGATTCTTACGACTTATGATTCGGAAGAAAAGGCATGGGAACTATTACCGGAATCTCTTTTGTGGGCATCTGTTATCGGAATCGGACCGGGAATTGGACAGAGTGCATTTGCAAGTAAGTTAGTAAAACAGGTTCTTACATTAGGAAAGGCACCGCTTGTTATTGACGCAGATGGGCTTAATAATCTGGCGGCTTTATTACAAGAAGATACAGAATTAAGGCAGCTATTTCATGAATATGAAGGCGGGATGATTCTTACCCCGCATTTGAAAGAAATGTCCAGATTAACCGGAGAAGAAATTGCAGAAATTCGCAGCAATCTGCCAAAAGCGGCTGCAAGTACTGCAGATAAGGGACATGTTATCGTGCTAAAAGATGCAAGAACCATTGTGTCCGATGGAAGCGTACCTTCATACATTAATATGAGCGGAAACAATGGAATGGCAACTGGTGGAAGCGGCGATGTATTAACAGGAATTATCTGCGGTTTCCTTGCCGGAGGACTTGACATTTTGACAGCGGCACGACTTGGTGTGTACTGTCACGGTCTTGCCGGAGATGCTGCCGCAAAAGAAAAGGGATATTATAGTGTTCTTGCCGGAGATTTACCGAATTATCTCGAAACTATTTTGAAGCAGAAACATTTTCCAGAAGAAATATAAAAAACAAAGGAAATCATCAGAATACTCATGACGTTTGCTGGAAATACTTCATTTAGAAAGAAAAGTAAAATGGAGTGAGTGAAAATGATGATAAAACGTGGAGATATTTATTATGCAGACCTTCGCCCGGTCGTAGGTTCCGAACAGGGAGGTGTCCGTCCGGTGCTTATTATTCAAAATGATGCAGGCAACCGTCACAGCCCTACCGTAATCTGTGCGGCGATCACAAGCCGGATGAATAAAGCAAAACTGCCGACTCATGTGGAACTGTCTACAACGGAGTGTGATATTACAAAGGATTCTGTTGTACTATTAGAACAGATTCGTACAATTGACAAACAGCGTCTAAAAGAACGGGTATGCCATCTTGACACAAACACCTTAAAGAGAGTAAACTATGCCTTAAAAATCAGTCTGGAGCTGATTACATAAAGGACAACACAAAGGAGTAATAAAAATATGAATTTTGAACCAGCAGAGAAAATGAAGAATTTTGAAGCAGGAATTTTTCAGATTTTAGATGAGAAAAAGAAAGAATTGCAAAAACAGGGAAAGAAGATTTACAACTTTTCTGTAGGAACACCAGATTTTGAAACACCGGAATGTGTGATGAAAGCGGTATCCGAAGCCTGCCTTCACCCGGAGAATTATCATTATTCTTTAGGCGAGACCGATGAGCTTTTAGATGCGTTAGAAGCACGTTACAAAAATAGATATAATACGGACATTGCGAAGAATGAGATTATGTCTGTATACGGCTCTCAGGAAGGAATGGCACACATTTTCCTGCCACTCATTAATCCGGGAGATATCGTGCTTTTACCAAACCCAGGATATCCAATCTTTTCAACAGGCGCATTTATCGCACAGAGTAATCAGTGGTTTTATCCGCTGACAGAGGAGAATAACTATCTTCCAGACTTTGATGCCATTCCTGCGGATGTAAAAAAGGCAGCAAAAGTGATGGTAGTATCCTATCCAGCCAATCCAATCTGTAAGACAGCACCAGACGAATTCTACGAAAAGTTAATTACATTTGCCAGGGAAAATAATATTTTAATCATTCATGATAATGCATACTCAGATATTATTTATGACGGAAGAGAAGGCAAGTCTTTCCTTTCTTTCAAGGGAGCAAAGGAAGTCGGCGTAGAATTTTATTCCCTGTCAAAGAGCTATAATTATACAGGTGCGCGTATGTCCTTTGTCATTGGAAATGCACAGGTCATTGAAGTGTTCAAACGTTTCCGTTCCCAGATTGACTATGGTATCTTTCTTCCTGTACAGGCAGGTGCAGTAGCGGCATTAAAATCCGATGATGCTGCCGTACAGGAACAGTGCAAAAAATATCAGGAAAGAAGAGATGCACTGTGCGGAGGACTTCGAGAGATTGGGTGGAACATTCCAGACAGCGAGGGAACTATGTTTGCATGGGGGCCACTGCCGGACGGCTATACGAATTCCAATGAATTTGTTATGGAACTTATGGAGAAAACTGGCGTGATCTGTACACCAGGAAGCAGTTTTGGAAGCCTTGGTGAAGGTTATGTCCGTTTTGCTCTCGTACTTCCGCCAGAAGAGATTAAGAAAGCAATTGCGAGCATAAAAGAGTCTGGAATATTAAAATAATTGAAAAAAGATTTCGGTATATTCATTAACATGCTCTGGTACAGTAGCTGATTTGGGAGAATATTGTACAGATTATAAAATAGCATGTTTATCAATATGCCAGCACAGTAGCCTTTTTATGAAAATATAAAAAATAAAAAAATGGGTGTAAATCGAAAATTTTTGTGGAAAGGTAAATCAGAAAGATAAAGCCAGAATACTTGACTACATAATAAAACGGTGATAAACTTAAAAAAGTTATGCCTATAAGAGTATTTAAATATCATAGAGAAGTGAGGAGAAGATAAAATGTCAGGACATTCCAAGTTTGCGAACATTAAACACAAAAAAGAAAAAAATGATGCTGCAAAAGGTAAAATCTTTACTGTAATCGGTCGTGAAATTGCAGTAGCAGTAAAAGAAGGCGGTCCAGATCCAGCGAATAACAGTAAGCTTCGTGATGTAATCGCTAAAGCAAAATCTAACAACATGCCTAACGATACTATCGAAAGAGGTATCAAAAAAGCTGCCGGAGATGCCAACTCCGTAAATTATGTACAGAATACATACGAAGGATACGGTCCTAACGGTATTGCGATTATCGTAGAAACATTAACAGATAATAAGAATCGTACTGCAGCTAACGTTCGTTCTGCATTCTCTAAAGGTCGTGGAAATATCGGTACATCTGGTTGTGTATCTTTCATGTTCCAGAAAAAAGGACAGATTATTGTATCTAAAGAAGAATACGAAACAGATCCAGATGAATTTATGATGATTGCATTAGATGCCGGAGCAGAAGACTTCGTGGAAGAAGATGACAGCTACGAAATCACTACAGATCCAGACGCATTTGGTGAAGTAAGAGAAGCCCTTGAAAAAGAAGGCGTACCAATGGCATCTGCAGAAGTAACAATGATTCCAGACAACTATGTAACATTAACAGACCCAGAAGATATTAAGAACTTAAACCGTACATTAGACTTACTCGATGAAGATGATGATGTACAGGCAGTATACCATAACTGGGAAGAAGAAGAATAGTTTAACTCCTGATTTGCCGCAGGCAAAATAGACGCTTCCAAAGAGAGCCGATCCCCTATATTTGTGACTTTAGTCGCTGCAGGTTGAATGTTCGCTTAACCGCTTGCATCCAACCTTTGCTCCGAGGCCACAAATATAGGGTATCGGCTCTCTTTGGAAGCTGTTTGTTGGCTGCCCATGCAAATTCAGGATTTATTTTGAGAAAGATTTGAGGGAGGCTTCAGACAGTTGTGACCTTTTGAGGAATTGAAATACTGGAGGACTGACACTTATCTTATCATT
>ENA-ORUA01003788-ORUA01003788.1-human-gut-metagenome-genome-assembly--contig:-NODE-3788-length-9980-cov-3.023073_pt1 | contig 9980 bp, 6 predicted proteins | sample MGYA00242076_ERZ509201 | MGnify/ENA primary metagenome ERZ509201 (study PRJEB26280, sample SAMEA2338863) | human gut metagenome | biome: human gut; feature: human-associated habitat; material: faeces...
TTTGTTTTCCTCCTTAAAGGTATGATGAAAATTTTTATTTATTTCAGAAAAGTTCTCTTTTAATATATCATAAAGTTCATTGTTTTCCATATTACATCCCTCCTCCTATAGAATATTTTAAGAATTATTTATATTTTTACATATTTTTTAAACATTTATTTGAATAAAATTTATAATGATACAAATTACTCTTGAAAAAAATATTATTTAGAATAAAACATTTATCTATACAAAAAGCATAGATAAATTATGTTTGTATTTTAACATAAATTTCTATGCTTTTCAAGTAATTTTTCATTATTTGTAATTAATTTTTAGGCCATTTTACTCTTCGTCTTCAAATTCTCCATCTTCGTCAACTTCTGGTAATTCTTCTCCTAAACTATCTTGGAAGGCTTTTGCAAAATTAGCCCTGACTTTTTGTTCAACGTCAGCTAAAATTTCTGGATTTTCTTTTAAGTATTTCTTAACATTTTCTCTACCTTGTCCAATTCTATTTCCATCATAACTAAACCATGATCCGCTCTTTTCTATAATGTCCATATTTACAGCCATATCTAGAATATTTCCAGCTTTAGAAATTCCTTCTCCGTAAACTATGTCAAATTCTGTTTCTCTGAATGGTGGTGCAACTTTGTTTTTTATAACTTTTACTCTAACTCTGTTTCCTTTAACTTCACCATCTTGTTTGATGTTTTCTATTTTTCTTATATCAAGTCTTACTGATGCATAGAATTTTAATGCTCTACCACCTGTTGTTGTCTCTGGATTTCCAAACATTACTCCTATTTTTTCTCTTAATTGGTTTATAAATATTAGTACTGTTTTTGTTTTATTAATAGCTCCAGCTAATTTTCTTAATGCTTGTGACATTAATCTTGCTTGAAGTCCCATGTGAGAATCTCCCATGTCTCCATCAATTTCTGCTTTTGGAACTAATGCTGCAACAGAGTCTACTACTATTACATCTAATGCTCCACTTCTTATTAAACTTTCTGTTATTTCAAGAGCTTGTTCTCCTGTATCTGGTTGTGATACTATTAAATTATCTATATCTACACCTAATTTTTTTGCATATACTGGGTCTAATGCATGTTCTGCATCTATAAATGCTGCTTCTCCTCCCATTTTTTGTGCTTCTGCTACAACATGTAGTGCTAGTGTTGTTTTTCCTGATGATTCAGGTCCAAATACTTCTATAATTCTTCCTCTAGGAACTCCACCTATACCTAAAGCCATATCAAGGCTTAATGCTCCTGTTGGAATTGCTTCTATTTCCATTGCTTTAAATTCTCCAAGTTTCATTACTGAACCTTTTCCGAATTGTTTTTCTATTTGGCTCATTGCTGCTTCTAGAGCTTTTTTCTTTTCTATATTTTCTGACATTGTTATTTCCTCCTTAAAATATTGAACTTTTGTTTGATATCTACTTTATATCACTAAACACTTGTTTTTGTCAATACATTTTTTAAAATTTTTTATTTATGCCAATCTTTTATATTATAAAATTGATAAAACCAGTTTGGTTCTAGTGTTCCAGCTAATTCAGTACTATATGCAACTGTATATTTATTATTGTACAAACTTAAATATGGCATTTCACTTTTGTAAATTTCTCCTAATCTTTTATAATCTTGTTTTAATTTTTCGTCATCTGTTGAGTTTTTCACTTCATTCATTATATTGTTAACTTCTTCATTAGAGTAATTTGCTAAATTGTTGTCTCCGAAAAATGTTGATAAGTCTGGGCTTATTGATAAGTTCATGCTACATAAAATCATATCATAATTTTTATTTGTTAAATAACTTTGATATTGGTTCTCATTTGCCTTTATTAAATTTATTCTAAATCCTTGGTTTTCTAATTGTGTTTTTATGTTTTGTGCAACTGCTACTTTATTTGTGTCACTTGCTTTAACAACAAAATTTAGTGTAATTCTTTTTGTTCTATAATTTACTATTTTTTGCCAATATTTGTTTTTATAACTCCATCCATCATCTACTAATATTTGTTTTGCCTGCTCTAAGTTATATCCTGCACTTGCATCTTGTTCTTGATATATCCATGTTCCATAATCTAATGGAAAACTTGAAGTATAGTATTGGTCCGAATATACACTCGAAACAATATTAGACTTGTCTATTGAATAACATATTGCTTTTCTTACATTTAATTGTGATAACAGGTCTTTTTGTGTATTGAATGCAATAAAATCATGTTCTCTTCCTTTCATTTCTTTTGCTTGATACCCTATTGTTCCTATATATTCTTTTAAGTTACTATTTTGGGTGCTTACTAAATCTACACTTCCTGTTTTAAATGAATTGTATAACTCTCCTACACTTGAATATATTGATATTGTTATTTTATCTAATTTTAATTTATCTGCATCAGGATAATATTCGTTTTTAGTTAAAATTAATGCTGAATCTTGAACATCACTTACTTTATACATTCCAGTACCCACTGGTACTATATCTGCTGAGAACTCTTTATCGCTATAATAATTGCTTGATAATATTGGAAATGTTAAATTATATTCAAAAAATGGTACTTCTTGGTCTAAAGTTATTCTTACAGTTACAGAATCCACTACTTCTACAGTTATTACATGTGCAACATTTGCTGAATATATTGTATCTGAATCTTTCAATCTGTCTATTGTAAATTTTACATCGTTTGCTGTAAATTTTTGCCCATCAGACCATTTTTTGTCATCTCTTAATTTGATTAGATATACTGTTTCATTTTGTTTTGCCCATTCTTTTGCTAAACATGTCTCTAACTTGTAATCTTTAGTTAATGTCATTAGTGGTTCAAATATTATTTTTGACACATCTTGTACATTTTTGTTTTTACTTAATATTGGATTTATACTATCGAATGATGCTACCCCTAATTTTAATTCTTTTACCTCTATCTCTTCATCTTGTCTAGTTTCATATGTTATATTTTCTTTTTTTTGTTCTTCTTTTTTTATTTTTACAACTGCAAATATCATTATTACTATTGCGAATATAATAAAAATATATTTAAAGTACTTTGTTTTCATATAACAAACCTTCCTTCCTTACTCAGATTTAAGACAGACATAAAATAAAAATATTTTTTATGATAATATAATACATTATTTTCTATCTTTTTTCAAGTACTCATTTTCCTTTAAATTATATTTTTCATTTTTGTTTTGAAATTTTTTGATATTTTGAATTTTATTTTGTATTAATAAATGAATTTAATAAATTTTTGAAATTTTATAAAAATGTACTCTTTTGATTATAATTAAATAAATTGATAAAATATTATTGATATAGGATGTTTATATATTAACACGATTTTATGTAGAATGTCAAGAAAAATCGTTCGACAAATATCGACATTAATATATCTCTAATAACACCACACAGGGACAGCTTTAAAAGCTGTCCCTGTGATAAAGGATATACTCCTTTTACTAAAGAATTTGATTAAAAATAAATTTTGCTCTTTTGATTTCCTTTGCTGAAATAGTGTGTAGCAAAGCCATAAGCATTATGTCTAAACTTAACAGCTCCTACTCCGATCCGTACCACTTGCATTGTCTTGCTGCTGATACCAAAAACCTCACCATTCTGCTTAATGAAAACTGGATTTCCTGTCAAACTGTAGTCCCGCTTCGATGAAACGTTTTTTACTTTAATAGTTTGGTTTGTTTTTAAATTCCAGTACTTTAAGGTTTTGCTCTTGTTATTCCATTTCATTTTTGCAACTTTCTCATTATTTGAGTTGTACAAAAATGTATAGGAATTTTTTACAACAACTCTTCCAGCATACGTTACGTTTGTATCCGTAGTGGGGTTTGCTGTATTGTCAACTTTGGCCATTGCAACTTTTATTTTTACGTCATCCAATTTCAAAGCCTGCTGCATTGCGCTGGAACCTTCAATGGTATACCCTATCAGCAACTTTTTATCATTGTTAGATTTAGTTTCTATTGCATCTTTTACGTTTGACGCAATCTTGATGAGCTTTACACTGGACTCTGTCTTTTGCAAGTCATAATTCCAAATATATAAGTCACCATTGTCCTTTCTAACATAGCACGTATTATTTGCATCCTGAGATGCCCACTTGTTATTCTTATCTGAAAGAGTATATGCCTTGACAATGTTGCCATTTTGCATAATCAGTAACATTACCTTTCCATTTTGAAAGTTTAAATACTGAGTTTCAGATGCATTTGCAGAGTTTGTGAAACTAGAAATTTTGCCATTCATGTCATAATAACCAGCCACAATTCCATTAACCTTGTATATAGATCTGGCATTAACAGCCACCGTATTAAGGTTAAGATTTGTTTTGTTTGAAGTCGCCCATGATTTGATTTCTCCATTAGGATATCTAATATAAACAACTCCATTACTCTCTGCAATTTCGCTTACAGTCTGTCCAATGGACAAAGGGTAAGTGTTGATTCCATCATTGTAGAATACAATATCATTTCCAACCATGTAGGCACCAATCTTATTGTTTGACGTGTTATTGCCATTGTTGTTGCTGTTGTTACCATTGTTGCCGTTGTTGTTATTATCAGTAATTCCAAGTTTTTGTTTTACCTCACTATCTGTAAGGTAATTATACCTAGTTTTACCTGAATAATATCCGTCCTCCTTTATTTCGTCGACTCCATATGCAATTGGTACGCTATCGCCATTTTTTCCCTGATACTTGTACGAATACAAATATAAGGCGCCACTAAGCCAGAGTACATACGTCGCACCATTTTCGTCAACTGCTGCCGCTGTTGCAACATTCATTCCATTGATAGGAATATCCTCATTTCCTACTTTTTCATTTACTGCTGCATTAGAAACCTGAATTGTGATGTTTCCCAATGTCTTCGGCTCTTCATTGTTTCTTGCAACAACAACATTAGTCGCTGCATACACAGTTGTTGTGTTAGGAACTGCTGCTACTAACATCAGTACAGCTAATAAGACTGCACCAAACCGCTTTGCTACTGTTGTTTTTTTGTTTCTTCTTTTTGTCATAATCTTTTCCTCCTATTTGACAATTTTTTCAAGGTACAAATTCTTTAGGTTAGTCCTATAAAATCTAGAACTCTATTACCCTTTACATAACTATTATACCATAATTTAAATTCAAAATCAAATTTTACCAAAAAATAGTATAAAATATTAATATTATAAAAGTTGTATAATTTTCCTAATATACAAAATAAAGAAAAACATTTATTATTAATGTTTTTCTTTACCATAAATTATATAATTTTTTTATTTTATTTTTTTATATTTTATATAAGAAACTAACGCACCAGCTATAGCTATAATTATTGCAACTATTGTTGTACCTTTTGCCATACCTGCATATGGTAATTTGCTTGAAGATGTTGTTTTATCTCCTGTAGAATTACTTCCTTTTGTGCTAGTATCTTTGCCATTGTTTGTTGATGTTCCATTGTTATTTGATCCATTATTATTTGATCCGCTGTTTCCATTGTTGCTTGATCCATTATTATTTGATTCACTGTTTCCATTGTTGTTTGATCCGTTATTATTTGATCCACTGTTTCCATTGTTGCTTGATCCGTTATTATTTGATCCGCTGTTTCCGTTGTTGCTTGAACCATTGTTATTTGTTCCGCTGTTTCCCTTGTTGCTTGAACCATTATTATTTGTTCCGCTGTTTCCATTGTTGTTTGATCCGTTATTATTTGATCCGCTGTTTCCATTATTGTTTGATCCGTTATTATTTGATCCATTATTGTCATTTGTTGTTTCTTTCTTTGTTCCTGTTAATTCAAATACTTCTGCATCATATACTTTTGTACCATCTTGTTTTATTAATTGAACCCACACTACAAAATCTTTAGTTCCAGAAAAACTTGATAAGTTTACATTAAAACTGTTGTCTGTAGTTTGATTCCATGTTTCTTTGTAATCAGGTAATAAATAAATTATTGTTGACTTAGCTTCATCTGCCCTTTGGCTTCTGCAATTAGTAACATTAGTTCCATATAAATTTTTATAATATATTTGTGTTGATAAGTATTCATCATACAATTTCTGTGTTTTTGCTGCTTCATACATATTAAATGCTTGAATTACTCTTAATTCATCTTCTAATTGTTTTATTTTTTTATATGTACTGCTGTCCATTTCATTTACTTGATAGTACAAACTGTAACCAGTTATTTGGTTTGCTATCTTAATTGAACCTTTTTCATTTGAAATAAATGTTGATATTTGAATTTCATCCCTTACATCTAATGTTTTTGAATAAGCCATTGTGCTTGTTGCTGTTAGCATTATTATTACTGCTAATATTACGCTTAAAATGTTTTTTAAATTTTTCATTTTTAAACCCCCATTTTTATTTTATTAAATTGACATAACTATTATAGCATGTTTTTTCTAAAAATGGAAGTATTTACATAAATTTTTTGTCATGTTTTGCAAATTTTGTCATGTTTTATTTAAAAGTTTTATAAAACTACTAATACATTATAAACTAAATTTGTTGCCATACATAAAATAATTCCACAAATTGTTGGAATTACAAATGACAATAAAGTCCATTTCCAACTCCCTGTTTCTTTTTTTATAGTTAATAATGTAGTAGCACATGGAAAATGTAAGATTGTAAAAAGCATAACATTTATTGCAGTAAGCATCGTCCATCCATTTTGAATTAGAATTTGACCTATTTGTACAGTGTCTTCTATATTTACTAATGCTCCACCTTTTAAATAGCACATTAAGATTATTGGTAATACTATCTCATTTGCTGGGATTCCTAAAATAAATGCTGTTAAAATATATCCATCTAATCCCATTAATTGAGCAAAAGGATTTAAGAAATTTGCAATTATGGATAATAGGCTTTTTCCATCAATTCCTATATTTGCAAGTAACCATATAACAAGTCCTGCTGGTGCTGCAACTGATATTGCTCTTCCTAGAACAAATAATGTTCTATCAAATATTGAACGTACTAATATTTTTCCAAATTGTGGTTTTCTATATGGTGGTAATTCTAATATCATTGATGATGGCATTCCCTTTAAAATTGTTTTTGATAAAATTTTTGATATTATTAATGTTAAAAATATTCCAAATATTATAACAATTACTACTGCTAGTGTTGATAGTACAGATGCAAAGATTTTATTGCTACCTGCAAATGCTCCTGCTATAAAAATAGTTGCTATTGTTATTAAAAATGGAAATCGTCCATTACATGGTACAAAATTGTTTGTTATTATTGCAATTAATCTTTCTCTTGGTGAATCTATAATTCGACATCCTGTTACTCCACATGCATTACATCCAAATCCCATGCACATTGTTATCATTTGTTTTCCACTACAACATGCTTTTTTAAAAAATCCATCCATATTAAATGCTATTCTTGGAAGATAGCCTAAATCTTCTAATATTGTAAATAATGGAAAAAATATTGCCATTGGTGGTAACATTACAGCAATAATCCATGTTAATGTTTGATATATTCCATTTATTAACAAGTTTGAAATCCATGTTGGACAATGTATGTATTTTGCTAATGCAATTAATTTATCCTGTATCCAGTTAAAGATATTAAATAATATTTCTGATGGATAATTTGCTCCAACTATTGTTATCCAAAATATTATTCCTAAAAATAATATCATTATTGGTATTCCAAATGTTTTGGATGTTAATATTTTATCTATTTTTCTGTCCTTTTCCTTATAATCTGTATTTTCAAAAGTACATACTTCTTTTGTTACATCTTCTGCTCTTTTCATAATATCTGATACAATTTTGTCTTTAAAATTTTTTGAGGTAATTTTTCTTTTTTCTAGTTTTTGTTTTGCTTCTTCTAATGACTGTTTAATTTCTTGTTCTTCTAAATCTAGTTCAAAATTTTCTGTAATTGATTTTAATATTTTTTCTTCTCCATCTATGAGCTTAATTGCAATCCATCTATACATTTTTTTTGAAATTTCTTTTTCTTCTATTAATAATTTATTTTGAACACTTCTTTTCTCTCTGTTTTTTTCATCTTCTATTTTTCTTGACAATACTGTTATATTTTGTTCTATTTCTGGCATATATTTAACTTCTTTTGCACATGGTTTTATTTCACCTTTGCAAACTTTATATATTGTATCTTTTAAATTTTCTAACGTATTTTTATCTCTTGCAATAGTTCCAACAACAGGCACTCCTAATAATTCTTCTAACTTTTTTAAATTTACTTTTATTTTTTTCTTTTCCGCTTCATCTAATAAATTTACACAAACTATTATATTATCTGTTATTTCCATAATCTGAAATACTAAATTTAAATTTCTTTCCAAACATGTGCTGTCAACTACAATTATTGTTGCATCTGGATTTCCAAAACATATGTAATCTCTTGCAATTTCTTCTTCTTCTGAGTTTGACATTATTGAATATGTACCAGGAATATCTACAAAAGTGAATTCTATTCCTTTAATTATTGACTTTCCTGTTGCATTTGCTACTGTTTTTCCTGTCCAATTTCCTGTGTGTTGGTGCATTCCGGTTAGATTATTAAATATTGTTGATTTTCCAACATTAGGATTTCCTGCTAGTGCTATTGTGTATGTATTTTTCACAAGCTCACCACCTTAAATATTTTTATTAAAATATATGCTTTAATTTTGAGCTTATGAATTCTATTATTTATCTAAAAACTTTTCTAATTTTTCTTTTACTTCCTGAGTAGAATCTAATTTTAATATATCATCTGCTAATAATTTACACTTCCTATAATCTAAACTTGTTATTAATTTTCTTGCTTTTAAAATTTTATTTGCATTCATAGAAAATTCATCAAGTCCTAGTCCTATGAGAAGTGGAATAAATTTAATGTCTCCTGCCGCTTCTCCACACATACCACATAAAATTTCATTTTTATGTGCTCCATCTATTGCTGATTTTATTAGACGTATTACTGCTGGATTAAAATGTGTATATAAATTTGCTACTTTTTCATTACCTCTTTCAACTGCAATTGTATATTGAATTAGGTCATTTGTTCCTATACTAAAAAAGTCACACTCTTTTGCAAATTCTTCTGCCATTATTGCTGAAGATGGTATTTCTATCATAATACCTATTTTTATATTTTCATTATATTTGATACTTTTTGCTTTTAAATCTTTTTTTACTTCTTCTATAATTTCTTTTGATTTTCGTAATTCTTCAATTGATGAAATCATTGGAAGCATTATTGATATTTCTCCATATGCACTTGCTCTTAGTATTGCTCTTAATTGTACTTTAAACAAATCTATATTATCTAAGCAGACTCGTATTGCTCTATACCCTAAAAATGGATTTTCTTCTTTTGGAAGTTTCATATATTTTAAATCTTTGTCTCCACCAATATCTAAAGTTCTTATTACTACTGTTTTATTTTCCAAGCTTTCAGCTATTTTTTTGTATGCTTTAAATTGTTCTTCTTCTGTTGGAAAATCTTTTGCATCCATATATAAAAATTCACTTCTTAATAATCCAATTCCTTCTGCTGTATTTTTTAAAACTAATTCCACATCTGCTGGTGTTCCTATGTTTGATACAAGTTCAACTTTAAATCCATCTTTTGTCTTACTTTCTGAATTTTTATATTTTTCTAATTCAACTTTACTTTCAATAAAATCTTTTTGGATTTTTATTAAATTTTGTTGTTGTTCTTCTGTTGGATTTTCAAAGATTTCTCCACTTCCTCCATTTATGGCTACATATTCTCCATTTTTTAATATTGTTGTTGCATTTTCTACTTTTGTTACTGCTGGAAGCAAATGTGTTCTTGCCATAATTGATGTATGAGAATTTTCTCCACCAACTTCTGTAATTATTCCTGATATATTCTTAAAATCTAATTTTGCTGTATCTGATGTTGTAAGTTCTTTTGCAACTATTATTGTATTATTTTTTAATTTACTCAAATCTATCTTTTCTTCATT
>ENA-ORUA01003802-ORUA01003802.1-human-gut-metagenome-genome-assembly--contig:-NODE-3802-length-9956-cov-3.866579_pt1 | contig 9956 bp, 5 predicted proteins | sample MGYA00242076_ERZ509201 | MGnify/ENA primary metagenome ERZ509201 (study PRJEB26280, sample SAMEA2338863) | human gut metagenome | biome: human gut; feature: human-associated habitat; material: faeces...
TGACCGGCGAAGTCATCCGTGCAGAGTTGGTTCTCCGGGTCCTGTCCATACTAAGTTTTTTTAGTTATTTAGTTTATTATCAGATGCGTATAGTTGATATGTCTTGTTTTTGTGTTGTAATTAGTTGGCTTTTCAGGTGTTTTTGTGACCTATAAAAATGATTTATTTCTTGGATTTGGGTATTCCAGATTTTTTCAACGAATTTTAATTTTAGAACAAAATATCAACAATTCATACATGACAAAGAAATAATATATCCCCAAATGCAGTTTCAGGGATCTTACATAAGATGGAATAAAGATATGTATATTAGTGGCGATTTAAAACAGACTAAAATGATTCCATCCATTCACTTGACCGACAGATGTTTTTATATCCCTATCTCCATTATAAATCGCGAAACATTGTTCCGTTGGAGTATTGGATAGTTTAGCCCATTTTGAAATACCTTTAAAGAAATCCGGTGAATAAGTTGCTCCTGATTTGATTTCATAGGCATATTGTTTTCCGCCAACCATTCTTAATAAATCAACCTCATTGCCAGTACTATCACGCCAAAATGATAATCCCGGTTCGACGCCTCTATTATAGGATTCTTTTACAAATTCATTGATGACAAGATTTTCGAACAATCCTCCACGTAAAAAATGAGTAGTTATTTGTTCTGTATTTTGTATGTCAAGTAAAGAACAGGCTAGCCCTGTATCATAAAAATATAACTTAGGAGTTTTTACTAATCGCTTGGCATAATTGTTGTAATCTGGCTTCAGTAAATAACAGATATAACTTGCTTCTAATATAGATAACCAGTTAGTAGCTGCTGTGACAGAAATTCCACATTCATTTGCTAATGATGAAAGATTTAATAATTGACCTATGCGACCTGCACATAATTTGAGGAATTTAATAAATTTGCTTAGATCTCCAATGTTACGCAATAATCTTACATCTCTTTCTACATATGTTTGTATATAGAAAGGATAATAATCATCCGGATTTATTGCTTTATCATAAATACGTGGATAAGCTCCCTTAAAAATTTCTTCATTTACATTGGATGGCAATATTTCTCCTTTTTCCATTTCATAATGCGAAAACGGTAGTAGCTTGAGTACTGCCGTACGTCCAGCTAATGATTGATTCACACTTTCCATTAATAAGAAGTTATGAGAACCAGCCAGCATATACATACCTTCTTTATTCTCTTTATCGGTATGCGTTTGAATATAAGAGAAAAGTGACGGAACTCTTTGAACTTCATCGATAATTGTTTTATCCGGATAGGTGGAAAGAAATCCTCTCGGATCATCTGTAGCAAATAGTCTCATATCAGGATCTTCCAAAGACACATACTCATAGTCCTGAAAGGAGTTTCTCAATAATGTTGATTTTCCAGATTGTCTAGGTCCTGTCAATGTGACAATCGGATATTTATTTGCCATTTCAATTAACTTGGATTTCAATATTCGTTCTATCATTGCTGCTCTTATTTTACTATTTGCAAATTTAATCTTTAAAAGTGAATTTGCAAAACATCTCCGTTTTTTTAACTCAAAGTTTTCTATTTATATTAGATCCTTTACAATCATATCTGCAGCATACTATAAGTAATTATAATTTAAGCAGCCTGTCATTGAACTGGATTTAAACAATGACAAGCTGCTTATTATTTATCTTATATTCAATAATGTACCTTCTATCTGTTCTACGGAGCGTATCAAATATTTTAGCATCAAAGAATTTCTTAAAAACAAGAACTTACATTCAACAACTGATTCGCATGAATAACTGAATCCATACTCTAAAATTTAACTACTGTACAATTATACTACAAATAATTAGAGATGTAGTATGTTTGTATATAAAATAGTTTAAAGGTTATCTTTAAGTATGTCACAGACTTCGTGCTAAGCCCATATTAGTATAGGGATAAAGCTCGTCAGAGATGAAAAACATGCATATTACTATTCGTGAAAAAAGGAGTTGCCACGCAGAAGCAACTCCTTAAATACTATGGAAGTTCTAAATTTACTTTTCCAGTATTGGATATGACACTACCATGCTGTATTTCTTTAAAGTAGTGATTTCCATATCTGTTTCTGTATTACCATTCCACCTGCTGGTCTTCATCCGGTATTTGAGTGTTAATCTTACGTTCAAGCAACATAGTTCCCGTCACTTTATAGTGTATCTTTTTCTGTTCAGCCTCAGCCGAGGTGATATCACTGAAATAATACGTCAATTGTATTTGCACATAACGACGTTCTATATAGGGGCGGGTATCATCCTTGATTACAAAAGTCGAATAGGTTAACGCTGCATCATCCTCTACCCTAAAGTTTATTTCTTTTTTATAAGGGGCATCCAATGATAAAGTATTGTCTGCATTGAACCGTATTTTTACCACATAAAGTTTTCGCTGATCATAAGGAAGGTCCTCACTCATAGCACCCGCATAAAAGAACACTGACTCGTCATCCACCACATAAGCATTGCGATTATTTACCACAATGGGGCTTCCGCTAGTTTCCCCCTGCTCATCGCAAAGGAAAGTTTGCATCGTTGTCGTACTGTATTTACCCGAGTAATCATTGAATGGAATCAAGCGCAGCAATGCTTTCCGGTAGTTCTTGCGCATATTAGGCTGGTAACCATTATCTTCAACCACCGTTAATGGTAAAATCCATTTCTGAGCCATATCCAAATCTTTCATTTTGAAATTGATATTCAGTAGCCCGACACATTCTCCGGCTTTTATGACAGTAGTCTCAGGAAATTCATATTTTGACTCTTCCAATTGTTCATAGAATAATCCTTGATTATTGATACTGAAGCGAGCAATATTGAAAGCTTTTAATGTATCGGGGTCTTCCTTGATACGCACTGCTATATCATTCTCGCTCATTGTCGAGCCACTTACAATTACCGGCAACTGATAACGGCCGATCCCCCCCTCCCTATAGCGGACATTGATTTGAGTATATCCTTTGTCATTGACCGGAGCTTTGAGAGAAATATAATGTTCAAACTGTTCTTCCTCCCACTCATTGTTGCATGAGCTACCCAATACGAGGGCTAGCGCCATAAACATATATCTATATATTCTTTTCATGCTATTATTATGCTATTAGTTGTTATATGTCCAACCCGGATTCTGAGTCAAACGTTTATTTTTCTTTAACTCATCATGTGAAATGGGCCAAAAATACATCTTTCGTGAAAAGGCTGTAGTCAAAGAAGCGACTTTCATCGGAGTGTGGAACAAATCACGTTCATTTTCTGTCATAAGCGCATTGCAACCATAAATCGGCAATGACTCTTCTACCTCCGCATCTTTCCAACGACGTAAATCATAATAACGATGTCCTTCACCCATCAATTCAATCTGACGTTCGCGTTTTAGTTTAGCACGAAACAAGTCAGCATTTCCGTAAGTATCCTGCTCATAATCGGGAATACCCGCACGGATACGAACCGGTTGGATACCTTTTTTCAATTCCTCCGCAGAACGAATGAGGCTATAGGTTGTTTTGCCATCCCATGATGGAATCTGATGAGTGGAAGTTAACTCATTGACCGCCTCTGCATAGATGAGCAGAACTTCGGCAAAGCGAATAGCGGGCTCAGATTTATTTTGAATATGTGTCCATCCACTGTCCTGTGTTTTATTATCATTATTATCTTTGGGGTGAACAAACTTCATTACACCAATGCCGGTACGTAACCAAAAAGCATTATTAGCATATCCGTCTCCATCTCCGCGATAATAAAATATTTTCTTAGGGCCAATGACCGAATTGGCATCTTGTTTCCATTGGGCATACCATGTAGAACCATTGAAAGCTACAGAGGCATAGAAACGCGGTTCGCGTTCTACATATTGTAGAGATACTCCTACTCCCAAATGTTCTTTCGCATCTACTTTATCTTTATAAGTAACTCCCAATTCCGGGTACAATCCATTTTTGAAGTCCTCTTTAGTAGTATATCCCACCCGACGTCTAGAACCGTCTCCACGACCGATTTCTCTGTCTTTACCCGGGCAATCCTTTCCGTTATTCATGTAGTAGGCATCACATTGTTTCTGTGTGATACCGTGCGTATTCCAACCACCGAAAGTTCTGGGCAACTGATGTCCCACCATCGCCTTCAGATTTTCTCCGCCCATGTTTTGTCCGCGGCTGAAAATCAATTCCGGATTATTATCCGAGGCTGTCGCTTCGCCATTAAATACTCCGCGATAAGATAAGAACGGATCGATATCTTTATATCCCTCCGGCCAATTTTTTTCGGAAAAGTTGTTGTCGTCAAATGGTTTGACCGTCTTGGGGAATCCGGGTTCTTTTTCAGTATCAGATGCGGATACATGATATAGTTCATAACGATGTCCGTTATATTTTCCCTTCAATTCCATTACGTCTCGTGCAGCGGCAGCGGCACGTGCCCATTTAGATTCATCATATTCTTGAGACAAAAGCAGCTTGCCTTGGTCATCTACCAAATCCGGGAATTTTTCAGTGTCGGACGGACGCGGGTTATTAATAGGGCTGGCGGCAAACAGCAGCACTTTGGCACGGGCAGCCAAGGCAGCTCCCTGCGTAGGACGATTGATATTCAGTGAACCCCGCTCTTCCTGCAAATCTTTCGCGGCAAGTTTCAGTTCATCGGCAATGTAATTTGCACATTCGTCATACGTATTGCGAGGGCGGGAAAGGTTATCATAGCTTTCTGTATAATCCAACCCCTCTTCCGGCAGCAAAGGTATCGGACCGTATTTACGGAGCAACAACCAATAATAGTAAGCCCGTACAAAACGTGCTTGAGCCTTGTAGTCCAAGATTTCTTCAGATTTCAGTTCCTCATTCATATGCACATTGGCAATAAAAATACTTGCTTTTCGTATTCCCTCGTAGCAGGACTTCCAGGAATCCTGAAATTCACCCTCTTTGTATTCTCCCATTTTGAGTTTCTTATACAAATCATTGCGATCACCGAAATACATGTCATCGGCAAAACAAAAGGGCGAGTTCCCTTTACTGCAAACATCGGCATTGGCCCCAAGTAAATGGTTATAGGTGTCTGCCAGCCACTCCTCTGTATAATCCTTGTTTTTAAATACCTCTTCTATTGTGAAACGGTCTCTGAAATATTTGTCTACCACCAGGTAGTCGGAACATGAAGTCAAACTCAACCCTATACCTAATACGGCAGATAATAAAATATGTTTCTTTTTCATTTTATACTTGCTTTTCAAATTATTAAATTTTAACGCTTAATCCTAGCGTGAAAGTACGTGACAACGGGTATTGCTCGCCATTGGAGCTCAACAATTCTGGATCCCACAGTTTGAACTTGGAAAAAGTCAACAAATTGGTTCCGATAAAGAAAATACGAATGTTGTTGAAATGGATTTTATTTACTATCACTTTTGGCAATGAGTAGCCTATTTCCACTGTTTTCAGACGTAGGTATGAGCCGTTGCGCAACCAGAAAGTAGACTCCCGGAAGTTATTCTTGTTTTCACCATAGGTAAGACGAGGATAATTGGCATTAGGATCTTCATTGGCAGCAATACCAAGAGTTGCCGCCGTTTCTTTATCTATCCAACGACCTTCCGTCAGGTCGGAAAGAATATTTCCCCAAGCCCCTTGACTGAATGCACGAACGGTAGGTCCGTCAATGAAGAATGTCGATTTGCCGGCTCCCTGAAAATGTACGTTTACATCTAGCCCTTTCCATTTGGCGGAAACTCCGACACCGTAAATTAGATTCGGCTTTTTTGTAGCACCGATAGCCACCTTGTCACCATCATTTATGATACCGTCTCCGTTCACATCCTTATATTTGATATCACCAGGCTGTACAGTTCCAAAATCTTGTTCCGGGCTGTTACGGATATCATCATAATCCTTGAACAGTCCCAATGCAATTAGACCTTTTGCCTGATTTACTCGATATCCTCTATCCATCTGATAGCTGTATACATTGTAAGCTTCGTCTCTTTCCAGTACTTCATTCTTGCTGTAAGTCATATTACCCCGTACAGTCAGATTTACATTTCCCACTCTCTGTTTGTATGCAAAGTGTCCGTCAAATCCTTGTGACAATACACTTCCTACATTCGCTCTCGGGTTGGAGGATACACCAACTATAGAGGGAAGATGCCTACGTTCCATATAAATTCCGTCACGTTGTTCATGAAAATAGTCAATAGAGGCGGTCAATTTATCATCGAATAAAGCCAAATCGATACCTATATCGTTTTTGGTTGCTATTTCCCACGTCACATTGTTGGATGCCAGCACCGTATAGCGCATACCCTTGAAACTATTGTCATATCCATAATCTGCCCAATTATATCCCGGATATGTTTTCTCCTTGTCATTTTCCTTGTATTTATTGGCAATAGTATACAAATAAGGGAAGCGTATGTCTCCAAAGTGGTCATTACCGACTTTCCCCCAAGAATAACGAAGTTTAAACATATTCATCCATTTCAGGTGCTTTTTCACAAAACTCTCTTCCGCAATGTTCCATGCCATGGAGAAAGCCGGGAAAAATCCGAACTGATGTCCGGTAGCAAAGTTCTCGGAACCATTATAACCAAAATTGAAATCGGCAAAATAGCGATAGTTCCAGTTGTAGCTGACGCGCCCTGCCAAACCTTGGTGGCGACGAGAGATTCCGTTCTTGATATCATCACCAATCTTCACTGTCATTGTCTTTGAATCTTGATTGTACTTCAAAGTACCGCCCAGATGATGTGCTTTGAAAGCGTGGTTGTAGTTTAACACCGCTTCAAGGAATTCTGTGCGGTTACCGGATGCATCACTGGACTGCTTCATCTTTTGAGCTTCTGACACTTTATTTCGGAACACCAAGTTACCTTGAGGATCACGATAACGTTCCGCTTTCCATTGTTCCGGCCATTTTTTATGGTCGATATTGTTGGAGTTATTCGTATCAAAGCCAAAACGTCCGGTAAATCTAAGTCCCTTCGTTATAAAATCAAGCTTTTGCTCCAGCGTCACGTTAGTCTGGACTTTGTTTTGCCATTTCTCATTATAACCGGTTTGTGTGGCAAGAACCCACGGATTAGTCTGATTTCCGGTACCATAAGCAGGTACATAACCATTAGAATACATTAAGGGAATAGATATAGGGTTTTGCCCCAATATGGAGTGCCATACATCACCCCCCAACCCCGGTTCGTTTACTTTTCTCAATGAACCGGAGACGCCAACTCTCAATAATGTGCTTTTAGTAATATCAATATCAGTATTCAATCGGTAGTTCCATCTTTTCGAGTTGGCATTGGTATCATAGTCATCTCTTAAAGCAGAATCTGTTTTATACATACCTTGTTCTTCAATGTAACTGGCAGAAACGAAATAACGGGCAGTTGTACCACCACCATTCATATTGACAGTGGCACGGTAAGTCATCGCACCGTCTTTCAGCAGAAGGTCTTTCCAGTCGATGTTCGGATATAAATCAGGATCTAGTCCCAAACGGAGCATCTCCATCTCATAAGGTCGGTACATCGGTTCCTCAGCACGTGTGATACGTGCTTCGTTCACCATGCTAGCATATGTATAACCGTCCACAAATTCAGGAGTTCTCGTACGGCTGTTGTATGAGGTCTCCACTTTGGTATTAATATTAATTTTACCCGCTTTACCATGTTTCGTGGTAATCAATACTACTCCGTTTGCACCGCGGCTACCATAAATAGCGGTAGTAGAAGCATCTTTCAATACAGTGAATGACTCGATATCCTCTACACTGATTTCATTCAAGTCGCGTTCAAAACCGTCCACCAACACCAAAGCCGCATTGCTGGCACCAAACGTAGAAATGCCTCGAATCCAGAATTCCGAGGTGTTCTGTCCAGGTTGTCCGGAAGTCTGCATAGCAAGAACGCCTGCAACGTTACCCGCCAAAGCGTTCGAAAGATTACCTGTAGGGTTTGCTTTCAGGTCATCCACGTTAACAGTAGTTACGGCACCTGTTACGGTTAGTTTCTTCTGTACTCCTGTTCCTGTGATTACCACTTCGTCCAATGTGCTTGCTTCCGATTCCTTCAACGAAACGTTAACCACACGCTGCTCCTTCACTAATACTTCTGCTTTATCAAAACCTATGTAAGAGAATATCAAACGTTGGTAAGGTTCCATCTTGATGCTGTACTTTCCGTTGATATCGGTGATAGCCCCCAAACCGGGCATGTCACGCACGGTAATGTTTACACCTATCAATGGCTCTTTATTCCCGTCTGTCACAACTCCGGTCACCACTATAGTCTCTTGTGCCCATGCAATCGCGCTACCAAGCAACAAGACACACATAATCAGATATTTTTTCATATTCATGTGTTTTTCACAAATTATTTATTCACATTATTTTTTCATTTTTAACATCGGTATCCTGCCACTCTTTCATCACAATCGTACGGATGCATTTATTGCTTACGTCACCGATATAGAATGTTTTGGATTCTTCGTCATACGCCAGACCACGAGGTGTCTGGAAACGCGCTTTTTCGCGTATAGGACCGTCAATATATCCCTTCGCCTCACCGTTCAGAGAGGTACTCCCACGTCCAGCAAAGGTGCTGACAACTCCAAAGGGAGTCAATTTACGTATGCAATGATTGTCCGCTTCGGTAAAATAGAAATCATATTCATCCGTTTGGCCTGCATAATCCTTATTCTTCACGAACACACCTTGATAAGGTCTGCCCAGACGGGCATTTGTACCGGCACCGTCCACCCAACTGCCTTGTCCAACTGCTCCGCAGAACAAATAGGGATCTGTAAATTCCTGCTTGTTGGGATCGTAATCCGTACGTAAAATATAATGCTGATTGATAACGACCAAATATGCATAACGCCCTGTTGGATGAATGACTATGTTAATTTCCCAGTTATTGTCCTGAATAGTAAATAATCTCTTACGATATTCAGGAAAGAATTTCGCATCTTCTCTTGCAAGGCCAAGACGGTAGTCATATCTGAAAACCTCTCCCCTCGCAAAACTGGTATAGTACAAAGCTCCATTTTGAGGATGGATGGCAGAACCGTTACAACCTCTTCCCTCCGCCAGTCTCTTTTTCCTGTTTCCTCCGTCTTCAAATTGTTTTGGTAGTTCTTTATCTTTCATTCGTGGCAGATACCAATGGTTGGCGTGGTTGTCAGCTGTCCGGTCGCAGGCTATAATCATGGTGTCTATGGCGTTGGGGATCAACTCTCCCGTTTGCGGGTCACGAATCTGCGCCCATGTTATCGTACGCGGGCGGTCCATTCTTATAGGAGCAGTATATACATATTCCTTTTCAAGGTCAATTATGCGCAAGGGCCTTTGAGCCCCCTCATCCTGCAACATATACAATATATTTTTATGTGCTGGATCAAATGAAAGCCAGGAAGGATTATCAAAACCGCCGCAATCGTTAAAGGGGCCTTCTTTGACCTCAAATTTTCCGTCTTCATCTTTCCCTCCGCACAAAGTAGCCACAGAAGCACCTTCCGTATAAATAAACTTTTTTTCAGCCACTACTGTCTGTGCTTGTTCACCTGCACCAACAGTCAGTTCCATAGTACCGTCATTCTTATCTTCCGGTACAATTGCAAACATACTGTTACCCAATGAATTGACGACAATGGCATCTTTCCCTCCTATCTTCAGTTTCATAGCTGAGACATCAGTTCCGAAATTCTTGCCATATATCACAATAGTTGCATTTCCCGTACCCTCTTCCGGGGTGAATCCGGTTATCTCTACCGGCTTGTTAGGGTCATAAGAAAATGATTCATTTGTTTCGTCGTCTTTGCATCCAATATAACAGAGCGCTAATACGACCATTAGAATCCAATGGCTCCCTACGATCCCATGTCTCATTGTTTTACACTTCATAATACACTAGATTTAAATTATTGATTATTCTGAACTTTATC
>ENA-ORUA01003807-ORUA01003807.1-human-gut-metagenome-genome-assembly--contig:-NODE-3807-length-9950-cov-2.614149_pt1 | contig 9950 bp, 9 predicted proteins | sample MGYA00242076_ERZ509201 | MGnify/ENA primary metagenome ERZ509201 (study PRJEB26280, sample SAMEA2338863) | human gut metagenome | biome: human gut; feature: human-associated habitat; material: faeces...
TATTATTTCTAATATTTATTTTTTTATGTACTGTATAACAAAAAAGCTAAAAGTTTCTAATAATCCAAATAAGAAATTTTACTTTACATATTTTTCTTGTCGTTTTTAACTAACAATAAATATTAATTTTTCTTATTAGCAATATTTGCACCTCGTCTATTTTCAGGAAACATATTTCCTGAATAAGATATTACTTTAGCTGGAATTCCACCAACAACTGCATCTTTTTCTAAAAATGATTTAGTAACTACGGCTCCTGCTGCAATAACAATGCCGTCTCCTATAGTAACATCACCTATTAATTTACAACCATTACTTAAATAAACATCATTTCCAACTTTAGCAACTTTCCCTGATCTCCCGTCTATTCCTATTGTTACAAATGGATGTAACCTACAATTGTTACCTACCTTCGCAAATCCATTTATTAGTATCGGTCCAATATGTGCTATAGATAAACCAGGTCCAAAGACATTAATAGGAATAGAAAATCCTGTTTTTAGCTGCAATCTAAATAATCTATATTGACAAAATTTATAATATATTTTCTTAATAAGTCCTTTTTTTGTATTATGTAGATATTCTACTTTTCTCAACAATCTTTGATACTTCCATATAACATCAATTTCCCATATCGATATAAGATGTGGTCGTTTACGTTTTTCTCCCAAAGCAATTTTGTCTGCTTCCAAATAATATAAATAATCCTCTTTAGTTTTTATCATTACTACTTTTTACCTTTCTAATGCTGAATCAATAAATTTTTTATATCTATCCTTGTTATCTTTTAAAACTTCTTCAATATAATCATAATTTACTTTTTTATTAGAAATATCTTCTCCATTCATATACATTTTTTCTTCAATATGAAATGTTTGAAGTAGTGTTTTAATTCTTGAACTCATAGATTTTCCTTCTTCCACTCTATCAAAAACTGTAAAGTTTCTTTTAAAAAGAATAGAAAAAACAGATCCATGAAATGAATCTGTAAATATATGTTCTGCATGAGAAATCAAATAAACCAATTCAGCAGGATCACATGAAAAATACATGTCATCTTCTATATCTAATACGGATATTATCTTTAAATTATATTTTTTAGACATTTTATTGATGAAATTTTTATAATCTTTTGTTAGATTGCCCAAAAAATAACAAACAGCATATTTTTCATTTGGATGATTTTCAGGCTTTTTCATCATTTCTTCCCATACAGAAATATCTACTAACATTGTTGGATCTAATAATAGAGTTGCATCTTTATCAGTTAATTTTTTGACAATATCGACGCCTTCTTTTTCTCTTACTGAAATATTAGGAATTTCAGTAAGCCATTTTTTATAATTTTCTTCTTGGTTATTTGGAATCTCATTGACACCAAAACTTGCTGATAATGAAATTCTCTTTTTTTCTTCAATGAACTGTAAAAATGCCAACTCATTACATGTTGGATAATATGGATTCCATATTTGATCACTTCCACAAACAAAAAAATCATAATCTTTGACCCATGTATTATTGTCTAAGGTCAATGTCTTATCTTCATAATTGATATAACATTGATCAAATTTTTTAAACTTTTCATTTCTTTCCTGTAACAATGAATTCATTTTTTTATTGCAAAATAAAAAATAAAACCCATTATATACAAAATTGTGCTTTTCATAATTAAAACTATAGATATTTTTCATTCTACTATTAAATGCCTTTATGTAATAAGACATATTTTTCTTTGAAATATTTGCATTGCCTTTATTTATTTTATTTTTTTCAAATGGAACAGTATAAACTGTACTATTGTCTATATTTCTCAACAATTCCTGTACTGCATAATTTTGCAATCTATTTCCATAGTTATTGCCTAATAAAGTAATTATCCCTATTTTCATTATCATTCTCCTCGTATAAAGTCTATAATCAATACGTTTTTCTAAATATCTTTCTATAAATATCTATTCCAAATTTTAAAAAGTTACCTTTCATCTGTCCTAATCTTCCTGGAACATTTGCATATTTTTCATAAGCACTTGGTAATCCATTTATCTCATATTCCTTATAGAAACTATCTCTATCTTTATTCTTTCTTGCAGGTTCACATAATACTTTATTACCACTTTCAGCAACTTCTATAGTTGTTTCTACATATTTTAAATTATCTTCTATCATAGAAAATAACATTCTACCCTTTAAGCTGTTCGTAATAACCATAGAAGTACCCTTATCATCATCCATTTCTCTGATATGATTTGCTATTCCCCAGAAATCACCTAGAGTTATATCACCAATTCGATCATGTTTTGTAAATGGACATTCAAAGCATGAAGGTCGTTGAGATTTGTTGTTTAAAAATAATGACATATATGGATCATATCCACTAAATTTAAAATATTTCTTACCATTTTCAAATTCAACTTTTGCGAATAATCTTTTCCAGCTTTTTTCTTTGCTTCTCAGATTTAAGCTTTTAGCTTTACTTTGAAATTCATGTTCCAATATTTCTAAATTTTCCTTATACAATTCTGGCGAAGGAACTCCATGACATAACAAATCTACAACATATAAATTATCATATTCCTTTCTTAAAAAATTTCTTAATCCAGAACATTGACATGGTGTTCCTGAAAACAATACTTTTCTTCCATCTGATAGATCCTTTTTCACTAAAGAAAACATATTGTTCAAATCACTTTGTACATATACCGATCCTTTTAATAAAAAAAGATTCTTTGCGTCAGTAAGACGAACATGTTGAGGATGTGCAACATCTATTTTATTCGTGCATCCATAAACAACCCCATTTTGTTCTATGATGAAATTGGCCAATAAAGGGAAAACTCCTCCAGAAGAACTCGTCTTTCTATTATTCAAATCTTTTGACTGCACGGCATAGATTTTTTGACTGCATTGCTTCAATGGATTATTAATTTTAGGACATGTTTTATTACATAAATTACAATTAATACATTCATCTTTTTTTATTTCAGGATAATAAAAACCTTCTTTATCCTGTTTCATTGTTATACATTTTTTAGGACATATTTGTTCACAAGCTGTACATCCTAAACAATCCTCTTTCCTATTTAACTCTATCATACTAATCCTCTACAAATTGTTTAAAAGCTTCTTGTGCAGCGTAAGAATTCTTTCTATAATCTACAATATTTTGTTCTAATTTTTTTCTGTATGCATCTTCATTTTCGATATAATCCATTAATCCATCTAATAAATTCTTCATATCATTTTCATTTTTAACAGAGAATACATTCCCTTCATCAGTCCCTAAAAGATCCTTTGCAATCCCTTTAGCTTTTATAGAATATCCTAAAGCAATTGCTGGCACACATGTAGAATACGCCGCAACAATCGAATGAGTTCTTGCTCCAATAAAAATATTACATTGTGATATGATTCCTTTTAATTGTCTTGCATTTAACAGTTCATCATCAATCAACTTCACTCTTTGAGTATTTTTATATTTTTCATAAAATGGTTTCATCGCATCAACATCATCTGAAAAAGATAATCTTACATGTGGAATAAAAGCAATATTATATTCTGTATCATTAATAATGTATTGGATCAATTTATCGAATTCTTCCTTTACCTTTTCAGAATCATTGGAATTATTAAGAACCATTGGTGATAGATTTAATCCAATAATTTTATTATTTTTCCATTCGTCTAAGCTATCATTTTGTAAGACCGGTAAAGTAAATGCAGGATCACTGCACATTACTATTTTAGAAGTACATTCACTATTTACTAGTGCATTATACGTTTCAGATTCTCTTGGTGTAATAACATCAAATTCTGATAAATGTTGGGCAAGTTCTCCTTTTATTTCATCTGGTTCTAATGAACATCCCCATAAAAACATTTTTTTACCTAATTTTTTTATTTTTCTTTCTAATGGCCAATGTTCTTTTCCTTTGTTATAACAATAATTATCGCCACCAATTGCAACACATATATCTGCTTCTTTTGCCAGTTCATAGCATGTTTTACAGTACATGTATTTTTCTTGAATAGATTTGCTGTTTAATACTCTCTTATCTATTTGATAAACAAAATATGGGAATGTTCCCCTTTTAAGCCACATATCATTTTGAACGATCTTATCTATTGCGGGAAATTCAAATTTTTTATCATCAACCGCATAAAATGATGATAATGTAATATAGCTATCTGGACATACTTCCTTGATCATTTTTGAAATAGTATATGCCAAGGCCTCACATCCATGGTTATAGCTGCTTTGATGTTGATATATTAATATTTTTTTCATAATTTCTCCTTAATTTGATTTTATTTTTCTAACAATTTTTGTTCTGAGATTTTGATAATAAATATAGAAATAAAGTTTATAAACAGACTTTTTATATGCTAATTTATATATTGTTTGTTTTTTTGTTATATTTTCTAGACCTTCTCTAATTTGATTATCATCACATACCATTTTTATTCTTTTTAATTTATCAAAAAAATGATTATTAGGATTCTTCAATTCCATTTTTAAAATAGATGGTAATCTTTGTGAAAAATTCATATTTAAATATGAACAAAAATGTTCATCATTCAGACTATTTTCTTCTGCAAAATCAAGCATATCTCTATATGAATTTTTATATTTCTCATATAAAGAATCATGATATCTCAAAACAGCTGTATCTCCTGATAATCGATAAAAGTATAATTTTTCAGGAATATAAAAAATGTTTTTAGAAACTAAAAACATCTTCCAACAAAAAAACATATCTTCACCATAAGATAACTTTTCATTGAATCTAATACTATATCTATTAATTAATTCAGTTGAAAACAATTTTGTCCAAATATTGATTCCTACGCCTATTTTTGATGCATATTCAAATGATTTTTCACTGTAGTGCCTTGATACATTTAACGAATTTTCATTTTTACTTTGCCACTTGGAAAAGCCATATCCCATTTGATAATCACAGCATACTAAATCTGCATCTTCATTTATAATTACACTAAACATTTCTTCTAGATATTTATTATCATAGATATCATCTGCATCTATAAATGCTATATATTCTCCATTTGCATGGTCGATTCCATAATTACGTGTGAAACTTACTCCATGATTTTCATTGTAGAAAGCCTTTATCCTTGTATCCTTCAAAGAATACTCCTCTATGATTTTTCTTGATTTGTCTTTTGAACCATCATCAATAATAATCAACTCAAAATCAGTGAATGTTTGTGCCAATACACTTTTTATAGAATCAGCCAGATACTTTTCACAATTATAGACTGGCATAATAACAGATACTTTAACTCTCACTTTTTCAGTCCTCTACTTTACTTAAATAAAATTTTTCTATTTTTTTTGCAGAAAATTTTATATTGTAGTCACTTTCTTTGATTTGATTATAAAACTTATTTCTTGATAGACTGTTATATGATTCTAGTTGACTCAATATTGCTTCACTCCATTTTTTGACATCTTCCTTTTTTATACTCAACGTTTTAAATAGTCCTAATCCACAGTCAGCTGCTTTTGGTACCCCATTGGAAACAATTGTTTGAAGGCCTGCAGTTTGTGCTTCAATTGCAACTATCCCTAATCCTTCATGTAAAGAAGGCAAAATAAAAAGATCAAATGCGCTATAAAATTTATAAGCATCATTTCTTGATCCTGCTAATATTATTTTATCTTGTATTCCAAGTTCATTTACTCTATTCAATAAATCATTGAATAATGGACCTTCTCCAACACATAAAAATTTAATATTCTTATGTTCCTTTAAATTATCTGCAATATCGATTATAAAATCATGATTCTTTTGTTTTGCCAGTCTTCCTATATGACCAACAACGAAGTCATGTTCTCCTATTCCAAATTCTTTTCTTATTTCATTTCTATTTTCTTGATTGTAAACAAACTTGTCGATTTCTATTCCATTAGGTAAAAACATAAAATCTCTATACCTTCTTGGAAACAACCATTTTGCAGCTTCTTTAGAACATGCAAAAAAATCTGTTGCATTATTTTCGATGTCATGAGATGTCAGATATTTATACATCCTGGCTATCTTAGGAAGGTCCTGTCTGGCATTATGCGAATGAGCTATCCTAAGCTTTATATCACATTTTTTTGCTGCTTTAAGAACGATACCCATTTGTCCATGAGTATGCGTATGAACACCTGCATATTCAGGATGTTCATGAAAAAATTCAATCAAATCATGATAATACTGCCTTTTATTTTTGAATGGTATCTTATAGATGGTACTTCCATCTTGAATAATTTCATTATCTCTTTCACCATTGTCCTGTACTAAAAAATCAAAATGTACTTTACTGGCATCAATATTTTGAAAAAGATTCATAATGACCATTTCTGTCCCAGCATTATTCATAACAGGATATACTTGTAATATTTTAATCATAACTTCCTCCTCTAACTAAAAATCGATAAAAAATGAAATAAGAAACTGTCATAATTCATGAGTACTCCCCCATCAAATACCATGACATATCTCACCATTCCTATCAGACAGCATATTAAAAATGTTGGACGAACCAATTTAATATATCTTATTCCTCTGATTCTATTTGAATTTTCACTACTTGATCTATTAATGATATAAGCCAATAAAATTGCATAGACTATAACCAAATAATCTTTTAGTCTTGTAAATAAAATCCAGTTGCTTAATAAAGTGAAAATAGGTATCAATATCAATAATAATTGAACCATTATTTTTTGTGTATTATCCTTCATGTCTAACTTATCCCAGAAATATAAAACCAGAAAGATGATGATATAACATTCTAATGTATGAATCAGACTGATTCCTTCTATCGGACTGGCCCATCCTTCTGATTTTTGTTCAAAACCAATAAAAGAAATGATCGACATGATTGGCTTTTCTAAATTGATAAAACTTCTAATAAACCAGGTAGGAATAAATAAAACCGCAACATTCCTTAATATTTTTTTAGAAACAGGGATATATCTGCAAAAATATAGTGGAAATAGAAACAGTGATGCACGATGTATGTAATAACAGATAAAACACAGAATAAAATATTTAATTGGTTTATTATCTATGATGTATCTCAATCCATAGATAAATAGCGCAATCGTCAAACCTTGTCTTATGCTTATAAAAGTATTATAAAACATCAGCTTATACATGAATAAACAGGCAACCAGTCCCCATTTGTCAGTATATTTTTTTATTCCAAAGTAAAATAACAAATAAAAAATAACTGCAACAATAAATATAAATCCATGATAATTTAATCCCAGATCTTTAACTATAGAATTCAAAAGCAAGAAACCTGGTTCATAATTGATGTTCACTCCATTGTTGACACCGGTAAAAATATATCTTAAAACATCTAATGTATGTGCACTTTTATTAAAGACATTTTCATATACATAATAGTCTGATCCAGCCAAGCAATATCTAGTTCCTGATAAAAATACCAGTAAAATCAATCCCAATATTTCTATGTATTTTCTTTGATCCTTTTTTACATATAAAGAAAATGAATTAAAAAAATATGTTACTAAATAATATGGCATTTATTTTTCCTCCATATATTTTCTATTCCAATATTTATATAATAAAAAACCAGGAACGAATGTCAGAATTCGTATTCCTGTACTTCCTTTTGATCCATATTGTTTTCTGCTTTGTTTATCAGCAAAAAAATAATAACAGTTATAGAGTATCCCTTTTTTGATTCTGAATTTCATTGGGAACTCACGTGTCAACATCATTGCTGAATTCAACATTCCCCCACAGGGACATTTGATTCTCATTGCTCTTCCTGCCTTGCTTAATCCATCAGATAAATATTCACAGATATAAATAATCTCATTTCTCCAAATCATATTATATTTTTTTCCTAGATCACACCATACATAGTCTTCCCCTATGAATTTTTCACCAGCGATTTCAGGAAATTTCTTTTCTTTCAGTAATGATGTTTTAAAAATCTCTGATTTATCACCTTGTATACCTTTTTTTATTCTCATAGTAATATAACTTTGATCTGTTAAATCATCGAATTGTTGACCCACACAATGTTCCTTGTCGTATCCCTTTAAAAAACAGATACCACAAATATCATCACTTTTTTCATGTGCAGACCACTCTCTTTTGACTATCTCTATAGCACCATCGACCAAATAATCATCACTATCAACAATAAATACCAATTCTGTTTGGATTCTTTCTATTCCATAGTTCAATGCTGTATGTTTCCCACCATTTTTTTTATAATAATACTCTATTGTAATATCGTGATTATTTTTTATTATATCTTCTATATATTCTTTGGTATTATCACTTGACCCATCATCAACGATCATCCAGACAAAATCTTTACATGTCTGATTTTTTATACTCTTATATAATCTCCCTAGTGTTTCTTTTCTATTATAAGTTGGAGTCAAAATCGTTATAAAATTATTTATTTTAATCACCTCGTTATTTGTATGAATTCTTTATTCTAGAAACATATCCTTCTATATTTCCAAAAACCTTTGCCCTTTCTTTGGCATTATTGCTTTTAGTTGCATATGCCTGTTCATTATCTAAAAGTTCAATGATTTCTTGTACATAATCATCTTTGTTCTTGCATATCTTTCCACAAGAGCTGTTTACAATATTCTTTAATCCACCTGCTCCACTGCATATAACAGGAATTCCTAAAGACAATGACTCTACTGCAACTAGACCATAACCTTCCCATTTTGAAGGAAGTATCATAATTTTAGAAGCATTCAAAACAGGATATGGGTTTTCCATAAACCCATACATTTCTATATTGTCTTGAAGATTGTTTTTATGAATACTTTCTTTAAAACTTTCAAACTGATCACCTGCACCTACAACAGCAATAGATATATCTGGTCTTTTCAAAATCAAATCATTGAATACTTCTAAAAGCAATTTGGGATTTTTTTGAGCAGTTAATCTTCCTAAAAAAATCAGATTATATTTTTTATCAATCATATATTCAATTGCTTTTTGATGGATAAGTTCTATATCTGTAGGATTTCCTATACACTCCATTTTATTTTTTATAAATTTTCCAAATACATATTCTTTTTCAATAGAATCAGAAACCGTCAATATTTTTTTATAAAAAAAAGAGCTGAATAAATAAGCCCAAGAATATATCCCATAACTTTTAATCCACGGTGAATTGTTATGGATATGTGAAATAATCTTTGCTTTTGGAAAGCACAATGCACATAAAATACTGGCTGTATAGTCATGTGCATGAATGACATCTGGTTTTAATTTCCTTATTGCTTTTTTTAAACTCTTTATCGAAAGTTTATCAACAGGATAATACTGAATGTTATTTTTTTTTAATATTTCAGAGATAGGACCATTTAAAGAAAGATAGATACTTTCAACATCCGGCATATGATTGATGATAGTAATCGCAACATTTTCTGCTCCTGAATAACTGTTTGTATTTAATACATGTAATACTTTCAAATGTTCATCTCCTCCTTATAAATGGTTTCCATATATTCTCTGACACTCACGTTACTGAATTTTTGAATTGTTTTTAATTCTTCACTTTGAAACAACATTGAAAGATCACTACTGTTTTTTATCTCATTGATACATTTTTCAAATTCCTTATCCACTAATGGATTACATAAAAAACCATTTTTATGATCAATAATCAAATCTCTATTTCCTCGTATATTTCCAGCAATACAAGGAGTTCCAGATGCCATAGCTTCCATTAAAGATACATTTAATCCCTCTCTAATTGAAGGTAATACATATAAATCACCACAATTACATAATTGAACAATATCATTTCTATAGCCTAGCAAATGTATTTGATTTTCAATATTGAGTTCTTTTGCTAATGAAGATAAATAATCTTTTAAATCTCCTTGACCAGCAACAAAGTAATGGATACTACTATTATCCAAATTA
>ENA-ORUA01003816-ORUA01003816.1-human-gut-metagenome-genome-assembly--contig:-NODE-3816-length-9918-cov-7.563723_pt1 | contig 9918 bp, 6 predicted proteins | sample MGYA00242076_ERZ509201 | MGnify/ENA primary metagenome ERZ509201 (study PRJEB26280, sample SAMEA2338863) | human gut metagenome | biome: human gut; feature: human-associated habitat; material: faeces...
ACCCGCCACGGCGAGACCGTGTGGAACGTGGAAAACAAGATCTGCGGCATGACCGACAGCCCCCTGACCGAAAAAGGCCGCGCCCAGGCCCGGGAGCTGGGCGAAAAGCTCCGGACCAGCGGTCTCCGGATCGATGAGATCCTGTACTCTCCCCTTTCCCGCGCCGCCGACACCGCCCGGGCCATTGCGGAGGCCACCGGCATTCCTGCCCGGTGTGAGCCCCGGCTCCGGGAGCAGTGCTTTGGCCGCTACGAGGGCACGCCCCGGGACGGCGAGGAGTTCCGCATCTCCAAGACCCACTTTGCCGACCGCTACTCCGGCGGCGAGAGCATGATGCAGCTGGCCCAGCGCATCTACAACCTGCTGGACGAGCTCCGGGCCGACACCGACAAGACCTACCTGCTGGTGGCCCACAACGGCATTGCCCGGGTGGTGCAGTCCTATTTTTACGATATGACCAACGAGGAGTACGCGGCGGCAGGCATCAAAAACTGCGAGTTCGTGGAGTTTACATTCTGAACAAAGAAAGGACCCGCCGAGGGTCCTTTCTTTGCTTGCGGTTATTCTGCCTTGCGGTAATGGAACTGCTGGTCTCTGGTGATGAACAGGCCGATGCTGACCAGCAAAGCGGCCAGCTCGGCGGCAGTCACGGCCAGCCAGATGCCATCGATGCCCAGCAGGAGCGGCAGCAGCAGAACCGCCGCCACCTGGAACAGCAGGGTGCGCAGGAACGAGATGAGCGCACTGGTCACGCCATCGCCCAGGGCCGTGAAGAAGGAGGACGCATAGACGTTGAACCCCATGATAAGGAAGCTCAGGCCATAGAGCCGGAAGGCCCGGGTGGTCAGAATGAGCAGGTTTTCATCATAGCCCACAAAGAAGCGGGCCACATGGGGGATGATGAACATGGAGCCGATGGTCATTACCACCGCAACCACGCCGATGAGCTTCAGGCTCTTGCGGTAGAGGTTGTTGACCTCTTTGCGGTTATTGGCACCATAGTGGTAGCTGACGATGGGCGCGCTGCCCACGGCGTAGCCCACAAACACCGCCACGAACAGGAAGGATGCGTACATGATCACACCATAGGCGGCCACGCCATCCTCGCCCGCAAAGCGGAGCAGCTGATAGTTGTACAGGATGTTCACCAGCGACATGGAAAGATTGGTCATCAGCTCAGAGGAGCCGTTCACACAGGCTTTCAGCAGCACACCGCCCTCAAACTGCGGGCGGCAGAGGTGGAGCAGGCTGGTGTTTTTCCGGTTGAGGAAGTAGAACACCGGCAGCAGGCCGCCCACCACCTGGCTGAGCATGGTGGCAATGGCGGCACCCTCCACGCTCCAGTGCAGGATGCCCACCAGCAGCACGTCCAGCACCATGTTGGTGCAGCCCGCACCCACCGTGAAGTAAAAGCCCAGATGCGGCTTTTCGGCGGTGACAAAAAAGCTCTGGAACATATTCTGCAGGATAAAGGTGGGCAGGCTGAGCATCAGCACCCGGCCATAGCGCAGGGCGTAGTCCAGCATCTCGCCTTCTGCACCCAGCATCAGGGCCACCGGCCGGAGCAGCAGTATCCCCAGCACGGACAGCACGATGCCGGCGATCAGCGCCGTTGACATAAACAGGCTGAAATAGCGGTCGGCACGGGCTTTATCGCCCTCACCCAGCGTGATGCCCACAATGGCGCTGCCGCCGGTGCCCAGCATAAAGCCGACTGTGCCCACCAGCATGGGCACGGGCATGATGAGGTTGACTGCCGCAAAGGCCGTTTTGCCCACAAAGTTCGAGACACATAGGCCGTCCACAATGCCGTAAATGGAAGTAAACAGCATGGTGCCGATGCAGGGCAGCACAAAACGGATCAGCCGTGAATAATCAAAGTGATCCGAAAGTTGAATTTTCTGTTTTGACATGGATTCTCCTTTTTGCAGGGGTGGATCACATCATCCCGCCGGGCCGCCAGCCGGTGCAATAGCGGGCGTAATCGCGGTCGGCCTGTTTGACGTAAAGGAGGAACTGTTCCCTGCCTTCCTTGTCCGTGACCTGACGGACTTTGGTGGGCAGGCTCTGGCGCTGGAGCAGCTCCAGTTCATCGTTGAGCTCTTCCTCGGTATCAAAAGCATCCAGCTTGGTCCAGTGGGTGGCAAAGAGCCAGATGTTTGCAAGGGTGTTATTCATATTCAGTCTCCTTTTCCGGGGCATCGGCAAGGGTGCCGGCCCGGTAGAACGGCGCAATGGCGTTGGCATCGCCGTGGCGCACGATGGAATAGGTAATGTCGCAGTAGGGCTGGATGGCCGTGCTCTTTTCCACGGTGGAGATGAGCAGAACCTGCAGCTGCAGGCGGCGGAACAGCTCCATCATGGGGCGGATGCGGTCACTGGTCATCTTGCTGAAGGCCTCGTCCAGCAGGACAAGGCGGATGCTGTTCTCGCTCTTCTGGTAGATCTGCAGCAGGCTGGCGCAGATGGCCACATAGAAGGGAGCCTGATTCTCGCCGCCGGAGGAATCGCGGCTGACGCGGGAAAGATAGGCCTGCTGGCCCGAGACGGTGTTGGTCACCTTGATGTCATAGTCCAGATAGGTGCGGTAGTCCACATAATCCGAGAGGGTGGCACCGGAGGTGGTGCGGCCCTCCTGCCGGGCCCGGGTGTTCTCGTCCACATCGGCCATGATCTTTTCCATCAGCGCGTCCACCTGCCGCTCGTAGACGGGGTCGGCGGTGGCGGCAAGGTTGTCCAGCGAGTCGCCATCGGTCATCTGCTGGTTGCCCTTGTCCACAATGACCTGATAGAAGGCAGCCAGCTGGGGGTCACGGCTGGGTTCCAGCTCAAAGCGGTAGACTTCCTCGCCGTAGGTCAGCTGCTCCATCACCTTGTTCAGCTCCCGGAACTGGCGGCGGGCGTTGAAAATATCATCCTTCATCCGGAAGAGGATATCCTTGCGGAAGCGATCCTTGCAGTCCCGCTGTGCCTGCTCCAGCCGGGCGGCGTAGCGTTCCAGATCAATGCGGACAAGGCTGTCATGCTGGGCGCGGTACTGCTCCACCCCGGCCAGACCCAGCGGATAATCGCAGACGTAGTGCTCGTTGTAATCCCTCTGGGCGGGTTCCAGCGTGGAAGTGAGATAAGCTCGCAGGGCATCGTCCAGCCTGGTCTGTGCCTTTTCGGCAGTCTGTGCGGCGGCACAGGCCGTGCGCCCGCCCGTCATCAGGCCCTTTTTGCGTTCCTGTGCCAGAGGCTCCAGCAGCGGGTGCTGTGCAAAGAATGCCTCTGCCGCCTCCCGGCTCTGTGCGGCGGTCTCCACCGCCTTACCCTGCTCTGCCTCGCAGGATGCGATCTGCTTTTCGCAGACGCGGATATCGCCGCCCACCTGCTCCACGGCCTTGCGGGCAGTCTCCCATGCGGCTTCCCGGGCTTCTTCCTCGCGGTAGAGCTGCTGCAGCATGGGGTTCTCGCGGCAGTCCGCCAGCTTCTGCTCCTGCGCGGCGTAGTCGGCACGGGCGGCATCCAGCGCGGCCCGGCTGGCCCAGAGTTCGGCCAGCTGTTCCAGCGCATGGCCCCGCAGAACGTTCTGGTACTGGTCGTAGGCAGATTTCAGGGTCTTTTCGGTCTGGGCGGCTTCGCGGCAGCGGTCGGCCTGGGCGGCAAGCTGTGCTTCCAGCGCTTCGGCACGCTCCCTGCGGGCATCCAGGCCGATATAGCGCTGGGGTCTGCGCAGGCGTTCCAGCCGGAAGGGATGGTGGCGCAGCAGGTCCCGGGTGGCACTGTCGGGGAAATGCTCCAGGGTGTCGGGGGTGTCGCAGCAGACGATGCGGCGCAGGATGGTGTCCGCATACTGTGCGGCCAGCGGATTCTCGCTGGTGACCTGGGCGGCAAGGCTGTCGGCGGGGGCTGTCTCCGCATGGCGGTCCGCCTTGCGGATGCCCGGGGTATCCAGCAGGCTGATGGGCCCCACCCGGTCGCCCAGCGCCACAAAGGCGCTCTTGGCGGCGGCGTAGTGGGCAGGCGGCACAAGGATATCGAACCGGCGGTCACCCAGGCAGGCTTCCACACAGTCCTGCCAGCTCTCATCGGCCACGGTCAGCAGCTCACAGAAGATCTTTGCATCCGCTGTCATGCCGCGGCTTTTCAGCTCGGCATTCACGGCATCCCGCACTTTGGTGGCGGCATCGCCGTGGGGGTAGACCCACTTGCCGCCGGACACGGCGTTCAGCTCGGCCCGCAGGCCCTCCTGCTCTTTTGCCAGATCCGCCGAAGCCTGCCGGGCAGCGAAATACTGCTCCTCCAGCGGCTTTTCGATGCGGGCCAGTGCCTCGGTCAGGGCGGGGAGATGTTCCGCCGTCAGGCGCTGGGGCCAGAGCTCCTTCTCCACCGCAAAGCCGCTGCGGTTCAGCTGGGTCAGCAGGCCGGTGATGGTATCCGCAGTTGCTTCCAGACCGTTCCTTGTCCGGGCCGCTGCATCCAGCGCGCTCTTTTTCCGGGCCAGCTCCTCGGTCAGGGCATCCAGCGCCCGGCCCGCGCCGCTGTCACCGGCCGCTCCGTGGGCCGCCAGATAGGCCCGGCGGGCTTCAGCTTCGGCGTTCTTGGCGGCCTCGTATTTTGCGTTCAGGTCGGCCAGCTGGCGGCGGCCTGCATCCAGATGGCTCTGCCAGGAGGCATCCTCACCGGCATCCGCTTCGGCGCGGGCCAGCAGGGCCGCGCCCCGGTTGACAAGGGCATCCGTTTCTTTGGCAGCAGCTTCCCGGCCATACGCCACGATCTGTTCCAGCGCGGCGGCACGGGTCTGGGCCTCGGCCAGAACGGCGTGAAGGTTTTCCAGCTCCACCCGGTCGCCCTGCAGCGCTTCCAGATCCAGCTCCGGCTGGGGCAGGATGTACTGGTACAGGAACTCCCGAAAGTTGGGGATCTCGTCCATGCTGGTGCCCATCTGGAACACTTCGTTGAACTTTTTGCCCAGCGGGCTGGAGGCGCGGCCAATGCCCAGGGCACGGCAGATGCGGTCCCGGGCCTCGCTGGGGCTGCGGGTGTAGGACAGGCGGCCCACGGCGGGCTTGAAGTCCTCCTTGGCGCTGGGGGCACCGGTGCGCGGATCAAGGAAGGGCAGCTTTTCCAGCGTGATGCCGTCCTCGGAGATGTACCAGGTCTGGTCGCCGGGGTGGAGCTCCTGCATGGGGCCCTCGGATTCCACCCGGACAGCGATGACAAAGTTTGTCCGCTTGACGGTATCCCAGAACTCGGCACCGATGTATGCCACCGTGCGGCCCGGGCGGCGGTAGGCGTTCTCACCGCGCTGCTTGGCGTGGACAGAGCCCTGCAGGGTGCGGCCGCTCTTTTTATTGCCCAGGGCATTGAAATTGCGGTTGGTGGTCAGGCAGTAGCGGATGGCATCCAGAATGGTGGTCTTGCCCACCGCGTTGACACCGATCATATAAGTCAGACGGGCACAATCGAAGGTGACATTTTCAAAGTTGTGCCAGTTGATGAGCTTCAGGCGCTTTAATTCGATCATTCTTCTTCCTCCCCGCTGGCATCTCCGTCAGGCCGTTCGTAGAGGGCCAGTTCCTCCCGGGTGCGGCTGCTCTCGGCGGCGGCATCGGCAAGGTCTGCATCCGGCAGAGCCAGCAGCACGGTGGGAAACACCTCGATGCGGCTGTCCAGACCGGTCAGCCGCCCCACCGGGCGGGCCAGATTGTACCTGCGCAGGGTGCGCATCAGCTCCTCCAGCGTGCGCTGGTCCAGCCGCCGGGGCAGGTTCATCTTCTGCAGCTCCGTTTGCACCTCTTCCACCGTGACCAGCACCTGATCGGCGCTGGCGGCAAGGCTCTCCCGCTTTTGCAGGTAGAGCAGGCGGAGCACCAGCAGCAGGATGCTCTCGTATTTCAGCAGCCGGGCCTGACTGCCCTCATGCTCGTTGACCAGCGCCGCCGCCTGCAGCGGAGCCGGGTAAAGCGTTACCGCATAGCCCAGCGGCGCGAACACAGCCCGCACCTCGGGCAGATGATCCTGCACATAGAGGTATTTTGCCCGCTGATCCTCCACGCCGCCCAGCACAAAGCAGTGGTTGAGCAGATAGTTTGCGGTCTCTTCCAGCATTTTATTCGGTTCGGCCATGGTCAGCGTCCTCCCTGCGGGGTGTCAGAATAAACTCTTCAAACCGGAAGCCGCCCCGTTCGACCCAGTTTCCGGTAAGGGTGATATCGTAAGCCCGGCGCGGCGACTGCGAGTAGGTGTGCAGGCCGATGATGCGGGCAAAATCGCGGGGGTATTCCTCCGCCAGCGTGGAAGCGGCCACCGCACTGCGGGCGGCAAGGGCCTGTTTTGCCAGCAGGCCCACGTTTTCCTCCGTCACGGCCATCCGGGCGTAGTCCAGCAGCAGCTGCTGTTCTTTGCGCAGCTGCTCCGCGTCCAGCCCGGCCTGCCGCACCGGAGCCAGCGGCGTTTCGCTGCGGGGCGCGGCGGGCGGGTAGAGAGGCTTTGCCCCGAACACCGCCGCTGGGTAGAGGTGCAGGCGCTTTGCCACCGGGCCGTCATCCGGCGCGAACAGCTGGTCGGGCGTTTTGATCTCTTCGGCATAGCGGCGGAGCAGGGCGGTGACACTGCCCTGCGAGGAGCGGTCGCTCAGCAGCAGGAACTGTGCCCGCTGCACGGCCCGCTTGCGGTAGCGGATGTGGCTCTGGTCGATCTGGCGCATCAGGGTGCTCATCTCTTCCAGCAAATCCCGCAGTTTCTGGATGAGGGCACGCACGGCAGGGGCGGCTTCGCCGGGGGCGCAGCGCTCCACCCGGGCGTAATCCAGCGCCAGCCGGGGCAGGTGTTCTGCCTCGCAGTCGTCCAGCTCCTCCTCCAGATAAGCGCGGTAATTGAACAGGTTATCACTGGTCTTGAAGCGGTGGTAAGCGGCGGCCACCACCTTTTCCTCGTACTGGTCGAAGAGCTCCAGCACCTCCTGCGGGGTGCGGTTGCGGGTGAGCCGGTCGATATAATGCCCGATGGATGCGTTCAGCGCCCGCAGGGACTTGTTCAGTGCTTCCAGATCGGAGGCCACCTCCCGCAGAACATTCTCATAGGGGCTCTTTTCCTCCCCGATGTTCTGCAGCAGCTGCCATGCCTTGTACAGCTTGCCGGTATAGGTGACAACACGCGGGTTCAGGATCTCTTCCAGCGCCTCCAGCAGAGGGGCCACCTCAGGCACAAAGGCAAGGGCAGGCTCTTCCTCATAGCTGCCGGGCTGCTCTTCCAGCCAGCCGGTGCGGCGCAGGCGGAGCAGAAAGCCCAGCGCAAGGGTATGGGGATCCCGGGTGGGCTGTTCGGCTTCGTCGCCCGCGTCATCAGCATCCAGTGCCAGCGGCTTTGCCAGCGCCGCAAAGTAATCCTCGGCCCGGCTCACCGCTTCTGCCCGGGAGATGGAGTAATCCGCCGTGTGGCGGCACTCCTCCCACAGCAGGAGCAGCAGCTCCGCATAAAACGCCCGGTTGGGCCCCGCCAGCGGGCGGAACAGCCGCGGGCTGACCAGTTCAAACAGCTGCATCCAAAGGTTCCTTTCTTTCGATAAAATCTATCTTTTATTGTACCACAATCAGAAGGATTTTGCCACAAATACAAAAAGCCCCGGAGGGCGGCCTTTCAGCCACGCTCCGGGGAAAATCACATAATTTGTTTTGCTCAGGCATTTTTATCAAATGCCACCGAGATAGCCATGTAGGTCTGACCATTCACAGCTTTGACAACAACGCCGACCTGTGTCCATTTCGTGCTCTGTGCGATACTGCCATTTAAAAGGTTGCCGCCATCGGCAATTTTCCGAACAAACTTATCCAGCTTTGTGCCATCATAGTCAAATGTTGTCACAAATGTAGCTACACACTTACCATCTTTGGGGCCATCAATTTTGAACCAAACCTTAGACGAATAGCCCCACAGATCCAGCGAGACATCCAAGTCTCCTCTATTAGCTGCTGCCTCATCAATACGTTGGCTTGCAATCGCTCTGCACTGTGCGTTGTTTTCCAGTTTCGATCCATCTGGGCGCTTTGCATTGATCGTGCTCATCATCTGAGCTTCTGCCTGAGCCTCAGGGGTCGATGTGGTATCACCGCCGCAGGCGGTGAACAGAACAAGTACCATGGTCGCCGCCAGAATCAAAGCGGCCAGTTTTTTCAGCATTTTCATGTCGGGACCTCCAGTCGTTTTGTTGTGTTTTTATCATAATATGCAGGGTGCCTTTCCATTTTGAAACAGGGCCCCTTCCAGCTTTATTTTATCCAACGAGTGTCGCTTTTGTCAATTGCCAGCTTCACCAAACATTTTCTCCTGCTTTTGTTGTTTTTTCCAGAACGGATCTTCGCAAAGATCCTTTGCCATGCCCGGGGCAAAAACCGGAAAATATTTCCGGCGTTTACACAATTCTACCACGATTTGGTGCTAAACTTAAGGCAATGGGAACCGCCGGGTGCCGTTCCTGAACAAGGAAAAGGAGTTTGCCCCATGCAGCATGGTTCCCTGCGCGCTCCGGTGCGCGTTTTTGTGGCAGCAGTTCTGCTGTGCCTGAGCTTTCTGGCCGCGCCAAAGGCTGCGGCGGCACAATTGCAGGATGTAAACGGCATCACGCTGCTGTCTTTCGACAACCAGCAGATCGTCTCCATCGGCAACCAGACCTCGGGCCGGTGCAGCTGGTACGCCCTGCGCTACGCCCGCACCATTCTGGATGGCAAGCCCTGCTCGGGCAGCGGGATGTGGTCGAACGGCGCGGTATGGTCTGCCGCCGGGTACTACGCTTACAGCGGCTCCCTTTCCGGCTGCCTTTCCCGCCTGTATGAAGAGCTGCAGGCCGGGCGGCCCGTCATCGTACATCTGAAAAACACCGCCGTCAGCGGCGTGTCCAAGCACACCAACCGCGTGACAAGCTATGAATACCATCTCTCCGGCTCCGGCTGGAAAGAGGTCAATTACCCCCACATCGCCACCAGCAGCACCTACGGACACTGGGTATGCGTGGTGGGCATCTCCCCCACGGCAGACCCCGAAAACCTGCGGGAGAGCGATTTCTATGCGCTGGACCCCGCGCGGGTCAGCGTGAACGGCACACTGGCCGTAACAAAGCTTTTGGATGGCACCATCTGGACTGATAACTCTCCCTTAAAAGTCGCAGCCTGACGCTCCCTTACAAAACACAACAGCCCCCGGAACATGCAGGGTTCCGGGGGCTTCGTGTTTTGTATCGGGGGGTTACAGCTCCTGATAGGCGCTCATCATGGCGGGGATGAACTGCTTTTTGCGGCTGACCACGCCGGGCAGCGTCCAGCTGCCGTCGGCGGCGGGCCGGCTCTCAAAGCCGTTGCTCAACACCTCGGCGGCGTAGCGGCCGGTGCAAATGACCACGCTCTCCTCCTTGGGCACATCGGTCAGCAGCATGTAGAGGTCCTCCACGTTCTGCTTGTTGCGGGCCTCCTCCAGATAGGGCTGGAGCAGCGCCTGGGCGGCCTGCAGATTCTTGCGGGTCATGTAGCTGCCCTGTGCCACGCCAAAGCGGATATCGCCGCACATGAACACCTTGAAGTCCTGCAAAAAGACCTCTTCGGGGGTCTTGCCGTCCAGTTTTTCACCGGCCTCGAACATTTCGGTGGAAAACTCTTCAATGTCCACGCCTGCGATCTTGGCCAGACGCTTGGCGGCATTTTCATCCACGGGGGTGCAGGTGGGGCTGCGGAAGGCCAGCGTATCCGAAAGGATGGCCGCCAGCAGCAGGCCCGCGATCTGGGGCGGGATGTCCACACCGTTTTCATCGTACATCTGGGTGATGATGGTAGCGGTGCAGCCCACGGGCTGGTTGCGGAAGTAGACCGGGCCGCTGGTCTCCAGACTGCCGATGCGGTGGTGGTCGATGATCTCCAGGATCTCGGCCTGATCAAAGCCCTCCAC
>ENA-ORUA01003819-ORUA01003819.1-human-gut-metagenome-genome-assembly--contig:-NODE-3819-length-9910-cov-6.832065_pt1 | contig 9910 bp, 9 predicted proteins | sample MGYA00242076_ERZ509201 | MGnify/ENA primary metagenome ERZ509201 (study PRJEB26280, sample SAMEA2338863) | human gut metagenome | biome: human gut; feature: human-associated habitat; material: faeces...
AGCCGAAGAATCCCCGGTAGACCGACAGCGGCGAAGGGTGCACGGCTTTGAGGATCAGGTTGCGCTGCGGGTCGGCGATGGCCCCTTTTTTCTGTGCGTAGCTGCCCCAGAGCATGTAGACGATACCCTGCTTGCGCTGGGCGATGGCGCGTACCACGGCGTCGGTGAAGGTTTCCCACCCATGCCCGGCGTGCGAGGCTGCCTCGTGGGCGCGGACGGTCAGCACGGCGTTCAGGAGCAGTACTCCCTGCTCGGCCCAGCGGTCGAGGTTGCCCGTCGGGGGGATGGGTGTCCCGGTGTCGTCGGAAACCTCCTTGAAGATGTTTTGCAACGAGGGTGGGAACGGCACGCCGTCGCCTACCGAGAAGCAGAGCCCGTTGGCTTGTCCGGGGCCGTGGTAGGGATCCTGGCCGATGATGACGACCTTCAGTTTGTCGAAGGGGCATTTGTCGAAGGCCCGGAAGATATTGCTGCCGCGCGGGTAGATGCGGTGCGTGGCATATTCCTGCCGTACGAATTGCGTAAGGGCGGCGAAATAAGGTTTCTCGAATTCGGGAGCGAGCAGCTCTTTCCAGTCGGGGGCGATCTTTACATCCATGTTGCAAGGTGGTTAAAGTGGTGTAAATGTAGTAAAAAGTTGGCAGATTCCTGTTATCTTTGCACAGGGATATGAAGAAAGCATTTTTGTTTCTGGCGTTGTGCCTGCTCGGTGCAGGCCGCGCAGCGGCTGCGGAACCCGTCGACAGTGTTCGCAATGTGATTTATATGATCGGCGACGGCATGGGCCTGGCGCATGTTTCGATGCTCGCCGTCGAAGGCGGCTATGCCCCGACGGCTTTCGACCGGGCACAGGGTATTGCCCTGATCTCGACCTATTCGGCCAACAACCGGGTGACGGATTCCGCGGCTGCGGGGACGGCGCTGGCATGTGGGAGCAAGACGAATAACGGTACGTTGGGGCTGGATCCCCGGGGCGGGCGTCTGCAGTCGGTCATCGAGTGGGCCGTGGCCGAAGGGATGCCTGCGGGGATTGCCGTGAAATGCCATCTCCAGCATGCCACCCCTGCGGCGTTTTATGCGCATGTCCCGGATCGTGGCGACGAAAAGGCCATTACGCGCGACCTGCTGGCGAGCAATATCGACGTGCTCATAGGTGCTGGCAGGCGGCTCGAAAAGGAGTCCTCCGAGGGCGGTTCGTATCGAGATGCGTTCGGCCGCCGCGGCTATGCGGTCGCCGGTTCGCTCGAAGAGGCGGAGCCGGTGTGTGCCGTGACCGATGAAAATATCCCGAAGACGATCCGGCGCGAAGATTACCTACGCTGCGCCACGCAGAAGGCACTGGAAATACTCTCCCACAATGCCGACTCGGTCGGCCGCGGTTTTGTGCTGATGGTCGAAGGGTCACTTATTGATGGGGCGTCGCATGGTAACGATGCGGAGAAGATACTGGCCGAAATGCGCGATTTCGAGCGTGCCGTGGCTGCGGCGATGGACTTTGCCGACCGCACGCCGGGGACGCTGGTCGTAGTGACGGCCGACCCTGAAAACCGGGGGGCTCGCCATCCCGAGCTGCGACGGTGATTTTACCCGCTCCGAGAGCGGTATCCGATATGTTTTCGGATCCAAAAGCCACACGGCGACCTACGTCCCCGTTTACCTTTATGGTACGGGTGCGGGGCGTATTGCTGGGATAATGGACAACACGCAACTTGCCCGGCGGGTCATGGCGCTGCTCGGGAAGGAGTAGCCATTTTTGTGCAGCGCGTCCGGTGCGGCCCCACCGGAAGGTCATGCCATTGTCCGGTGAACGGGGGCCGGGAATTACGCCCTGCCTGCACGGGTGATGCTGTTTCGGAGAATTGCTGCGCCGCCCGGCGATCCACTACGACCTTGTGGCCGGGGTCATCGGCTGGGGGAAGGGGATCACGCCCATGCTGGCGGAACGGCTGGAGACCGAGATCAAATACGCAGGCTACATTGCCCGGCAGGATCGCATGATCCGGGAGGTGGCCCGCCACGAAAAGACCCTGATCCCGGAGGATTTTGAATACGCGGACCTCACCGGCCTGACGCTGGAAGCCCGCGAGAAGCTGGCCCGCATCCGGCCTAAGAACCTGGGCCAGGCCAGCCGCATCCCCGGCGTGTCGCCGTCGGATGTTGCACAGCTGAGTATCGCCCTGGCGGCCCACATCTGATCCAGAACAACAGAAAGGAATCAAAACCTATGATCGACAAACAGCGGCTGGAGGCCAAGTGTTCCACATGGAACATCTCCCTTACCGGCACCCAGCTGGACCAGCTGGACGCCTTTGCACAGATTTTGGTGGACTACAACCAGAAGGTCAACCTGACCGCCATCACCGACCCCGAGGGCATCGAGGACAAGCATTTCCTCGACAGCCTGCTCTTTGCCAGCCAGCCGGAAGTAGCCGGCCGCATGGTGGATGTGGGCGCTGGTGCCGGGTTTCCGGGCATCGTCACCAAGATCTACAAGCCGGAACTGGAACTCACCCTCATGGAGCCCACCGGCAAGCGGGTGGAGTTCTTGAAGTACGCCTGTGCCCAGCTTGGCCTGACCGGCGTGGAGTTTGCCAAGGAGCGCGCAGAGGAAGCCGCCCGCAAGGTGTGGCGGGAGCAGTTTGACCTGGCTTCAGCCCGCGCGGTGGCGGCCCTGCCCATGCTGGCGGAATACTGCCTGCCGCTGGTCAAGGTGGGCGGAAACTTTCTGGCCATGAAGGGTGCCTCCGGAGAAGAGGAGCTGGCCGCGGCCCGCGGGGCCATCAAAAAACTGGGCGGTGCCTATAAGGAGACCCGCACCCTGCACCTGCCCGGCGGCGACACCCGCACCCTGATTTTGTGCCAAAAGATTTCGCAAACTCCGACAGCCTACCCCAGAAACGGCGGAAAAATCGCAAAAAGCCCGCTGAAATAACGGAATAGCGAACAAAATATGCAAAACCCTGCCGAACGAAATTTCTGGCAGGGTTTTTGTTTGTGTGGTACACTGGCTCTGAACCAACTTTTCCACATTTTCCCGGGAAAGCGTGGAAAACAAACCCGGATATGCCGCAAAAAAGGAGGAGCCGTGTTATGTTTGAACGGAAGAAGTCCGCCGGAAAAATTTATTTCCTGCCCATCGACCAGATCCATCCGTCGCCGTTCCAGGCGCGCCGGACCTTTGAGGAACAGGAGCTGGCAGGCCTTGCCCAGAGCATCCGTGAAAACGGTCTGCTGCAACCCATCTCGGTGCGTAAAGCAGCCGAAGGTTACGAGCTGGTGGCAGGGGAGCGGCGGCTGCGCGCCTGCAAGCTGGCCCAGATGACCACCATTCCGGCCATCCTGTGCAGCTATGCCGATGAGCAGACGGCGGCCCTCGGCCTGCTGGAAAATATTCAGCGCACCGACTTGAACCCCTTTGAGCAGGCACAGGGCCTGCGGGACATTCTGGTGCTGTGGGACTGCACCCAGGCCGAGGCCGCCAAGCGGCTGGGCATGGCGCAGCCCACACTGGCCAACAAGCTGCGCCTGCTGCAGCTCACGGGGGACCAGCGCCAGTTCGTGCTGGACAACAACCTCACCGAGCGTCACGCGCGGGCCGTGCTGCGCCTGCCGGAGAACCGCCGCAGCGAGGCGCTCATCAACATTGCCAAGCGGCGGCTCAACGCCCGTCAGACCGACCTGTACATCGAACAGCTGCTCAACAGCACCGCAAAAGGGCGGCACCGCATCTCCATGGTCCGGGATGTGCGCATCTTTGTGAACACCATCGACCATGCCATCCGGCTGATGACCGACAATGGGGTACCGGCCACGGCCCACCGGGAAGAGAAGGATGGCTACATCGAATACACGGTGCGCATCCCCACGGCGGCAGCGGAGAAGTGAACTGTTCCATGTGGAACAGAAAAAACGTGTAAAAAATCTGCAAAATACGCCTTGAAAGAGAACTTTTTGCCTTGTAAAAACGGAAAACAAAAGAAAAATACGCACAAAAACGCCTGAAAGCGGTTCAAAAAGCCAAGGGAGTGTGCTATACTACTAGTTGAGATGTCCGCGCGACGGGAAACGAGCGGGCACAACTGCGAATGTTCCATGTGGAACAACCAAAATTTCCCGGAAGGAAGAAATGCGCGTGGCAAAAATTGTAGCAATCGCAAACCAGAAAGGCGGCGTCGGCAAGACCACAACCGCCGTCAACCTGTCCTCCTGCGTGTCGGCTTTGGGCAAAAAGGTGCTCATCGTGGATCTGGACCCCCAGGGCAATACCACCACCGGTTACGGCATCCCCAAGCGGAGCGTGGAGTACGGCACCTATGAGGTGCTCATCGGCAAGGCGACCGCCGCACAGGCGATCCGCAAGACCGAGTTCCGCACCGATGTGATCGGCTCCAACACCCGTCTGGCCGGTGCCAGCCTGGAAATGATCGACCTGCCGGGCCGCGAGAGCCGCCTGCGCAAGGCGCTGGCCGGGGTGCAGAAGGACTATGACTTCATCTTCATCGACTGCCCGCCCAGCCTGGACCTGCTCACCCTGAACGGTCTGAGCGCCTGCGACAGTGTGCTGATCCCGGTGCAGTGCGAGTATTATGCGCTGGAAGGTCTGTCGGAGCTCATCAGCACCCTCAAGACCATCCGCAAAAAGTACAACCCCTATCTGGACATCGAAGGCGTGGTGTTCACGATGTTCTCCCTGCGCTACAACCTCACGGTGCAGGTGGTGGAGCAGGTGCAGAAATACTTTGGCTCCAAGGTGTACAAAACCACGATCCCGCGTTCGATCCGCATCTCTGAGGCCCCCAGTTACGGGCAGCCCATCAATTTCTACGAGCCCAAGGGCAAGGGCAGCGAAGCGTACATGGATCTGGCCATTGAGTTCGTCAAGAACAACCGGCCGCACGAGCCCAAAAAGACCCGCGCGCGGAGCAAGAGCGCTCCGGAACCGGCACCGGTCAAAAACGCTCTGGAAGACTAAAACACAGGGGGAACAACAAGAACAATGGCAAAAGGAAAAGGAGGACTTGGCCGCGGGCTGGAAAGTCTGTTTGAGGACGCCGCCCCGAGCCTTGAGTCCGACGCAAAGATCGAGACCCTGCCCCTGCGTGAGATCGAGCCGGACCCCGACCAGCCCCGCAAGACCTTTGACGAAGAGGCACTGGGGGAGCTGGCCGCCAGCATTGCGGAGCACGGTCTGCTGCAGCCCATTGCGGTGCGGCCCCAGGGACTGGGCGGCTACAGCATCGTGGCCGGCGAGCGCCGGTGGCGTGCCTGCCGCATGGCCGGCCTGACCGAAGTGCCGGTGGTGGTCAAGGATGTGTCCGACGAGCAGGCCATGGAGCTGGCGTTGGTGGAAAACCTCCAGCGTGAGGATCTGGACCCGGTGGAAGAAGCCGCCGGCATCCGGGAGCTGATGCTGCGCTGTGACCTGACCCAGGAGCAGGCAGCCCGCAAGCTGGGCAAGAGCCGCAGCGCGCTGGCCAACAGCCTGCGTCTGCTGAACCTGCCGGAAAACGTACTGGAGCTGCTCAAGAGCGGGTTCCTGAACATGGGCCACGCCAAGGTGATCCTGGGCCTGCCCACGCCGGAGCTGCAGGAGCAGGCGGCGCAGATCGTGGCGGACAACCAGCTGAACGTGCGCCAGACCGAGGCACTGTGCAAGAAACTGGCAAAGCCCCCGAAGGAGGCAAAAGAACCCGAACCCCGCGGCACCCTGCCGGTGGAAGTGGAAGAGAGCCTCAAGCAGGTGCTGGGCAGCGAGGTGAACGTGGCCTACCACGGCGGCAAAGGCAAGCTGACGGTGCATTTTTACTCCGATGAGCAGCTGCGCGCCTTTGCAAACCTGCTGGGCCAGTACCAGACCGAAGAATAAAACAACCGCGATCCAAGGCGGACACCCGCCTTTGAACGGCGCCGGGAGAGGTCCCATTTCCCGGTGCGAACGAAATAGAGCAAGGAGAGTCAATCATGCTTGATATCAAATTTGTCCGTGAGAATCCGGACGCCGTCAAGGAAAACATCAAGAAGAAGTTCCAGGACGCAAAGCTGCCGCTGGTGGATGAGGTCATCGAAAAGGATGCCCAGTACCGCGCAGCGCTGAAGGAAGTGGAAGCCCTCAAGGCTGCCCGCAACAAGCTGAGCAAGGCCAACGGCCCGCTGTTCGGCCAGCTGAAGAAGTGCGACGATGAGGCCAAGAAGGCAGAGCTGCAGGCTCAGATCGACGCCAACAACGCCGCCGTCAAGGCCGATGCCGACAAGATGGCAGAGCTGGAGAAGGAAGAGGAAGCTCTGTCTGCCCGCATCCAGGAGATCATGTACACCATCCCCCAGATGATCGACCCCAGCGTGCCCATCGGCCCCGATGACACCTACAACGTGGAGGCTCAGCGCTTTGGCGAGCCTGTGGTGCCCGATTTCCCCATCCCGTACCACACCGAGATCATGGAGAGCTTTGACGGCATCGATATGGACGCTGCTGGCCGCGTTGCCGGCAATGGCTTCTACTACCTGCTGGGCAACATTGCCCGCCTGCATGAGGCTGTGCTGGCTTATGCCCGCGACTTTATGATCGACAAGGGCTTCACCTATGTCATTCCTCCCTTTATGATGCACGGCAACGTGGTGCAGGGCGTGATGTCCTTCCCCGAGATGGATGCCATGATGTATAAGATCGAGGGTGAGGATCTGTACCTGATCGGCACCAGTGAGCACACCATGATCGGCCGCTTCATCGACCAGACCCTGGACGAGGCTACTCTGCCCCTGACCCTGACCTCCTACAGCCCCTGCTTCCGCAAGGAGAAGGGCGCACACGGCATCGAGGAGCGCGGCATCTACCGCATCCACCAGTTCGAGAAGCAGGAGATGATCGTGGTCTGCCGCCCCGAGGAGAGCGCCGACTGGTACGAGAAGCTCTGGAAGAACTCCGTGGAGCTGTTCCGTAGCATGGAGATCCCCGTGCGCCAGCTGAACTGCTGCTCCGGCGATCTGGCTGACCTGAAGGTTAAGAGCTGTGATATCGAGGCCTGGAGCCCCCGCCAGCAGAAGTACTTTGAGGTCTGCTCCTGCTCCAACCTGGGCGATGCACAGGCACGCCGCCTGCACATCCGCGTCAAGGGCAAGGACGGCAAGACCTATCTGGCCCACACCCTGAACAACACCTGCGTGGCTCCTCCGCGTATGCTGATCGCCTTCCTGGAGAATCATCTGCAGGCCGATGGCTCCGTGACCATCCCCAAGGTGCTGCAGCCCTACATGGGCGGCCTGGAAGTTATGGTCCCTACCCGCAAGAAGGGCTGAGCCTGAGCTTTTCCACAAAGCACTCATAAAATGTTGAAAACCCCGCCGTCCGCGTGATGCAGACGGCGGGGTTTTGTTGTGTAGAAAAAACAAAAAGAAAAAAGCTCCTGATTTTTCAATCAGAAGCTTTTTGGTGACCCGTACGGGAATCGAACCCATGTTACAGCCGTGAAAGGGCCGTGTCTTAACCGCTTGACCAACGGGCCTTAGAAATACAGAGCTTCGCTAAAACCTCCGACTTTCATCATCCACTATTGCGGACGACCGTCCCCCTTATCTTAGCGAAACTCTGTAATGTGGTAGCGGTAACTGGATTTGAACCGGTGACACTTCGGGTATGAACCGAATGCTCTAGCCAACTGAGCTATACCGCCATATTTATTTTGTGCACTTGAACAGTGCTTTATTATTATAGCCAATCGACCGCTATTTGTCAACAATTATTTCGCAAAAATTCAAAAATTTCTGAAATATCTCCTTTCATGGCGTAAAAAAGACGCTGTAACAGAAAAAAGTTACAGCGTCTTGCGCAAATCATTCCCGATATTTCTCCATCATTTCCTTGAACAGCACAGCCGGAGAGGGCGGCGTGTAGGTAATGGCGTTGGCACCCGCCGCAATGGTGGCGGAAATGCTCTCGCCGGTCTTGCCGCCGCTGGCAATGATGGGCACATCCGGGAACTGCTCCCGGATCTTTGCCACCACCCGGGGCGTGTCGGTGCTGCAGGCCACATTCAGGATGGATGCCCCGGAATCAATGCGGCTCTGGATGTTGGTGTCCTCTTTTGTCACTGTGATGATGACCGGGATGTCCACCACCCGCGAGACTGCCAGCAGGTTCAGGTCAGAGATGGGGGAATTGAGCACTACGCCCATGGCACCCTGGCTCTCCACGTCGCGGGCAAGGTTCAGGGTGCGCACGCCGTGGGTGGTGCCGCCGCCCACACCGCAGAACACCGGGATGTAGGATGCCTTGATGATGGCATCGCTGATGGCCTGCTGGGGCGTGAAAGGATAGACCGCGAACACCGCGTCCGCATCGCAGTTGCGGATGATGGCAAGGTCGGTGGTGAATACAAAGCTTTTCAGCCGCCGCCCGTTGATGACGATGCCGCTGGCGGCATACACCTCCTGGGGCATTTTCAGGATGTTGTGGCGCAGGCGGCTCTCTACGTTGGGGGAAGTTTTCTTTTCAGCTGCCATGGGCAAGTCCTCCGTTTCTCAATTGTTTCAAATAGGAACTATATTATAGGAAAACAGGGAAGTTTATGCAAGAAACATCCTGTGAACAGTCTGCAAATAAAAATCGACCCTCTCCGTCCGTGCTTCACAGCACCGGAGAGGGTCGTTCCTTTAATGTGTTCTAACGTATTCTAAAATATCCTCAGGCACGCTGGCCAGTGCATCGGCTCCGGCAGCAGTCAGCTCTGCGTGGCCCCGGAAGCCCCACAGCGCCCCCATGGCAGGCAGACCGGCATTGTGCCCGGTCAGGATATCTACATCGCTGTCGCCCACAAACAGGGTGCTGGCAGGGTCTGCGTGCAGGTCCTGCATCAGGCTGTAAACACCGGTGGGGTCGGGCTTGGTGGGCACGCCCGGGCGGCTGCCCCGCACCAGAACAAACCGACCTGCCCCGAAATAATGCTCGATGATCTTGCCGCACAGCGGGTCAGCCTTGTTGGAGAACACCGCGCACTGCACGCCCGCGGTGTTCAGCGCGTCAATGAGGGCAGCAATGCCCGGGTAAGGCGCGGTCTTGTCCTCCTTGTGGGCATCGTACCGGGCGGTAAACTCCGCCAGCGTAGCGGCCAGCTGCTCCGGTGTGCGGGCATCGGCGGGTGAAAACCGCTCCACGAGCTTCGGGATGCCGTTGCCCACCATGTGCTTGAACTGCTCCACCGTAAACTCCGGCCACCCATGCTGTGCGCACACCCAGTTGCCTGCATCGGCCAGGTCGTCGATGGTGTTCAGCAAAGTGCCGTCCAAATCAAATAATACCGTATGAATCATAACAATTTTACTTCCCCTAAAAACAATAACTTTATCTTTACGCCAAGGGCTCCCCTTATTGGGGGAGCTGTCGCCGATCGGCGGCTGAGAGATTTAATTCGTTTCCATAAATCTGAAAAATTTCTCCGCATCCCGCAGCGGCACGCTCCTCACCTTGAGTTTTACCCAGCCGGGAAAGGTCAGGGTCAGGTTGGTGCGGCCCACACTGGCAGCCCAGGGGCTTTGTGTTGCGGTCAGGCAGACATCCGGGTGAAACACACAGATGCAGTGCAGGTAGAGCCCCTGCTGCCGCCGCAGGGTCATGCGGCCCTCCCGCAGCCAGAGGCCCTCCCGCCGGTAGCCGGCCGCGGCTCCGGCCAGCAATGCCCCAAAGAAGAAGGTGGGGATGAGCAGGGTCACGGTCAGCTGGGGCAGCACTGTGGCCGAGACCAGCGTCAGCAGGAGGCAGAGGGCAAAGGGAATGCCTGCCGGTGCAAAAAAGATGAGACTGCGCTGCTCGGTGCGGGCCAGCAGGTCGGGCGGCATCCGGAACTCCGGCAGCAGCTCCCGGAACAATGCTTCCTCGCCGCTGCGGTAGACGAACAGCGGCAGCTCGGGGGAGCAGCCG
>ENA-ORUA01003834-ORUA01003834.1-human-gut-metagenome-genome-assembly--contig:-NODE-3834-length-9883-cov-3.199227_pt1 | contig 9883 bp, 6 predicted proteins | sample MGYA00242076_ERZ509201 | MGnify/ENA primary metagenome ERZ509201 (study PRJEB26280, sample SAMEA2338863) | human gut metagenome | biome: human gut; feature: human-associated habitat; material: faeces...
GCGGACTCGGCGGAGGCTTCCCGTTCTGATATGGATCTTTACAGCGGCTATATCAACAAACTCATTGACGAGCTTTCGGGGCTTCCCGGAATTGGCAGTAAATCTGCGCAGCGTCTGGCGTTTCACCTGATCGGGCTTCCGGAAGCAAAGGTGAACAGGATTGCAAATGCGATGATACAGGCTCGGCAGAATGTTCGCTATTGTAAGGAATGCTTTACCCTGACCGATAACGAGCTTTGCCCGATCTGTGCCAACGCAGAGCGGGACCATTCGACGATTATGGTTGTGGAGAACAGCCGGGATCTGGCTGCCTACGAAAAAACCGGAAAATACAAAGGAGTCTATCATGTGCTGCACGGGGCGATTTCCCCGATGCTGGGCGTGGGACCCCATGATATCAAATTAAAAGAGCTGATGGAGCGCCTGAGTAGAGAGCCGGAGGTGAAAGAAGTCATTATCGCAACTAACTCCAGCCTTGAGGGTGAGACGACGGCGATGTACATCGGCAAGCTGATTAAACCCACCGGAATCCGCGTGACGAGAATCGCGAGCGGCGTACCGGTAGGCGGCGATCTGGAATACATTGATGAAGTAACACTGCTTCGTGCGCTGGAGGGGCGTACCGAGCTGTAACAGACAAAATTTTCAGACGAAAGGGATGGACGAACCTATGAAAAAAGAGTTATTCGGGGAAGTAAACGGCAGAGAGGTGTATTTGTATACACTGGAAAACAGTCATGGTATGAAGGTGACGGTCAGCAGCTTCGGTGCGCTGATCATCCGCATCTGGGCGCCGGATCATAACGGTAATTTTGCAGACGTTGCACTCGGTTATGACAGGCTGGAGCAATATCTGGAAAACGGTAAATTTTACGGTGCAGTCGTTGCACCGAATGCGAACCGGATCGGCGGTGCAAAATTCACCCTCGAAGGAAAAACCTACGAGCTGTCTGTCAACGACAATGGCAATAACCTGCACAGTCACAGAGCTCTGGGTGGGCATAAGCGGATCTGGGATGCCGAAGAAAAAGAAAACGGCATTTTATTCACGATGTCTATGAAAGATGGGGAACTTGGCTTTAGCGGAAACAGGGACTTTTCGGTTCTGTATGAGCTGACGGAGGAGAACGGACTGCGCATTACCTATGATGTGGTAAGCGATGCAGATACGATTCTTAACCTGACAAACCATTGTTATTTCAATCTGGATGGACACGGTGCCGGACAGATTACCGACCATGAGCTGCAGTTGTTTTCTCATGCGTATACTCCGGCCGATGCAAAAGCGATTCCGAATGGAGATATTTTACGCGTAGAAGGTACACCGATGGACTTCACAGAGCCGCATCTGATCGGCGAACGGATCGATGCAGACTTTGACCAGCTTAAAATGGCAGGCGGATATGACCATAACTGGGTTCTGGACAATTACACCGGACAGGTTCGTAAAATTGCAGTTGTCAAGAGCTCCGATAAATCCCGCACGATGGAGGTTTATACAGATCTTCCGGGCGTTCAGTTCTATTCGGGCAACTCCAGGGATCTTGAAGCCGCAAAGGATGGGAAAACCTACGGCTACAGAGCGGGCCTGGCACTGGAAACCCAGTTCTATCCGGATACACCGAACAAACCACAGTTTCCTTCTTCGGTATTCGGACCTGACAGACCGTATCACACCGTAACAGAATATCGGTTTGTATAACACTGTCCGCGCAGGGCATAGAAAAACCGGCAGCAGCGAAGCGATCAAAGCTTTGCTGTCTGCCGGTTTTTATTCATGACAATAGAATGTTGCCGTCTTTGCTTCCCTTATCTTTTGCAGGTCAGAGTCTCGTCCCCGCCAACGCCTTTACAAAGCTTTTCTCCTCGAATCCATGCTTCATCCATGCACAGATATTTAATACGCTTACGATAGCCCCACGCATAAGCGACATGAATCCTGCCATCTTTTCCCTGAATCAGGCAGGGATATTCGTAACGGCGGTTGTTGACGTCGTTCCACGGACCGATAAAGCCCTCGCCGTGCTCGATGATACGCCGCCAGGGCCAGGTTTTTCCTCCGTCCTCGGAAATGGCGAGTACGACAGGACAGCGCTGGTCGGGCCAGACGGTGCGCTCGGGCTCGTCATTGAAGGCGACGTCATTGTATACAACGCAGACTGCGCCGCTTTGAAGACGGATTGCGGTAATGCTTGCGTTGTTGTTGCGCAGCACAGTAGGCTCCGGCACGCTCCAGGTCTCGCCGTTATCATGGGATTCCGAACGGTAAATATGGTCAGCAGAGCGGCTGCGCAGCAGGCAGATCAGATTTCCGGGAGAAAGCTCCACGATATTGCCGTGTACGCGCCCGCGGCTGCCGGGCATCATGACGCTGCGCCAGGTTTTGCCCTGGTCGTCTGAAAGCTGCAGGACGGTGTAATCGTCTCCCATGCAGGAATCGTTGATCGCACATCGGAAATTGTTGAAAATAAAACGTCCGTTGGACAGAAGCTGAATCTTTTGCCGGCAGAACGAGCCGGGAGCGGAAAACATTGTCTCGGTCGCCTCCCAGGTGTGCCCGTTATCGCGGGAAATTTTCCAGCGGATTTCAGCAGTTCCCTGTAAATTGTCAGAGGTTGGATTGTTGGGATCACGGGAAACCTGTGCGGTATACATCAGCCAGATTTCTCCGTTTGGATGCAGGAAGAGGGAAGGATTCTGCTCGCTGCGGGTTGGATCATCGGAAACAATTACCGGTGTTTCCCACTGGGAACTGTCCTCTGACAGACGCGACACAGCAATGCTGACATCCGCGTTTCCCTCACAGGAGCCTGCAAACCAGCAGCAAAGCAGATCGCCATTTTCAAGCTCTAAAAGATCGGGCGCGTGACAGCTGTTCCACGGATTCGGAATCAGGGATTCCACGAAATTTAAAGCGGTATCGCGGTAAAGCCTGCCGTCGTCTCCGACAGGCGGCAGGTCAATAATCGTATGTGACATAAGTCCCCTTTCTTTTAACATTGCGCAGGACGATGCTCACTCAATGTGAAACGCATGCGCGAAAGATCCTTTTGTGAATCTTTTTGCGCATGCGCATAACAGGTATATACAAATTTACGCGTGCATTGTCGCAGCTGTGTACAGTGTAGGCGTCTCGTCACAGTTTTCTACGCGGATCGTTTTTGCCTCTCCGGGATAGAGCTTGAAGTAGTTATCACTGTAATGTACTCTGTCGTCGCTTGTCATCAGATAAGCGAACGGTGTAAATACGTTTGCACGGACGGTTACGAGCAGATCGCTGCCGTCTTTTTCAACGGATTCGATCACCGCATCGCTTTCCGGAATGGTGTATTCGCGGTAATAAGCGCGCAGACTGTCAGCTGTTTCAAAGCCGTCTGCACTTACAACGAAATAGCCGTCTGCGGCAGGCTCTTCAGCGTCTACATGGAATTGCTGCCAGGAATGCGGAGCGACGGTCAGATCCTTTGTCAGGAGAACACTATTGTGTGCGCCATCAAAGGTCTGTGTGCCGACGCAGATAGATGTCCGGATTTCATCAGGGGTTTCGTTGATGACGGTTACAACCGCGCCGCCGTCTGCCTTCCGGATAATCAGTTTTTTCGTATCAAAAGCGCGTTTTAAGAAGTAGAACGAAACCTTTCTGGTGAGATAGTAATCGATAATGGTCCAACCGGTTTCTGGCCAGCAGTCGTTGTACATCCAGATCAGATCACCGGCACCGTAGGATTTCTGGCGGATCGCCTCTGCCATTTCAGCATATAAAAGCCCCTGCATGATACCGCTGTAAAGCAGATAGCCGCGTTCGTCCAGCGTGGAAAATTCAGTCAGATGGCGGTTGATAACGCCGTCGATGGCCCCACGCTTGCGTTCGAACTCCCCGTGATGCTTCCAGGACGGATTGTTGAAGGACATCTCTTCCCCGTCCAAATACCGGCGGACGGTGCTTTCCATCTGCGCGCCGAAAAATCCGTATTCACTGGAAAAACGCGCCGGGAATCGATCAAAAGCTTCCAGTTCATAAGAGAATTTGAATCTCGTCTTGGAATCGCGTCCAAAATAAGTCCATGCATGGACGTCTCCCTCTTCAGTGGTATTGGAACGTTCTCCAAAGTACGGGGTGGAGGGCATGTAGGGAATCAGCGGGCTATTATGCTGGACCGCGCGGGGCTGGATGTAGTTGAAAATCTGATCGCCCCAGTAGCGTTCGGGCTGCAGCATTCCCGGGAACCAGTCTGTGTAGGACTCGGCGATTTCGTTGTTTCCGGTCCAGACTGCCATACAGGGATAATGTGCCAGACGCTTGGTCTGATATTCTGCCTCGCGTTCAGCTTCGTAAAGGAACGAATCCTTCTGGTCGGGATAAAAAGCACATGCGTACATAAAATCGTGCATCAGTAAAATACCGTATTCGGAGCAGTAATCGTAGAAGCAATCCGGTTCATAAGTGCCGCCGCCCCACATACGGAACATGGTAAAGTGTGCTGCTGCCCCTTCGCTGACCAGCTTTTTATAGTTTTCATCAGGCGTCCGCAGATAGATAGAATCGGTAGGAACCCAGTTGCCGCCTTTGCAGAAAATACGGGTGCCGTTGATCTTGAAGAAGAAGTTGCGGCTTTCATCCGGCAGCCTGGAAAAGTCGATGGAAAGCGTGCGGATACCGATTTTCTTCGGTTTTGCTTCATGGGTGATGCCGCGTGCCGTGCAGCGTGCGGTAAAGGTATAAAGGTTCTGAGCACCGTAACCGTTCGGCCACCAGAGCTTTGCATCCTTTAATACAACGCGTTCCTGTGCAAAATTGATGCCGCCGACAAGCATCAGGGTCTGATGACCGGTATAAGCGGTCTTGCCGTCGATGGACAGCTCATATTCCAGCTCTGTTTCAGCGCTCTGCACCATGTTGGATTTTTCGATTTCAAAATGAAATTCGATTTCTGCATCATTTCCGGAAAGGCTGAGCGTATCGACGCGGGAAGCGATTACCTGTGCACCGCTGAACGCTTCGATTTCGATCGAACGTCCGATACCGCAGGTAGGAACGGGCTGACACCAGTCCCAGCCATAGGTAAACTGTGGCTTACGCGTGTATACACGCTGGTCGCAGATCGCATTGTCACTTGCACAGTAATAGGAAACGGTGTCATGTGGATAATTTAATTCCATGCCGGAGGTCAGACGGATCACGATCTGGTTGGTACCGACATGCAAAAAGCGTTTGATATCTGCAGAAAAAGCACAGAAGGTATTTTCCTGATGTCCGGCGGGAATGCCGTTAACTAAAATATCGGCATTAAAATCGAGCATTTCAATGTTCAGGCGGACAATATCTTCGTTGAGCATTTCTTCGGTGATATCAAATTCTTTGACAAGCCACCAGGAAAGCTCTTTAATCCAGATGCTTTTTTTTGTGTTGTCCTTTAAAAAAGGCTCCTCGATAACTCCGTTATCGATCAGGGCGGTTGTAACGTCGCCGGGTACAGTCATAGGAATATATCCCGTTTTGGAAGGATAGGGGTGCATGGCGAGGGCGGTATTTACCGTAAATTTCGGATCGGGTTCTTTCAGATACATTTTCCGTTCCTCCTCGGTCATATTTTCTTCGGTCAGATAACCGGGAATTGTCGGCTTGGGAGGCATGGCGTTGAGGTGGGCGAGCACCTCTGCACAGCGATCTGCTGTTACGTCCATAAATTCGCCGCGAAGTTTCCATTCTCCTGCAAGAGAAAGTTTGCTCATTTTCAGTACCACTCCTTTAGTGTATTCTGCAGAAATTTTGGTATCTACTAAAAAATAGTTTAGAAGAGTCCGGAAGGAAATACAATGTATTTTATTGTGCTTTTTATATCGAACAGAAGTGTTTGACAGAATAAATATGTGCAAAAGTTCCAGAACGAGACTCTGCTCCAAACCGCCAAAAAAGAGCGCATAAACAGACAAAATCTGCGGCAGCGGTCTGCTAAGATTAGGAAAAACGGGGTGCCCGGATGGAAAGGAGCAGAGGTAAAATGTTGAAAATACCCAAAAATGTGATGCAGATCGGGACAGGCAGTCCGAATGTAAAATTGTACATGGAGGATTATGTCCATACGTTTCTGGAACGATGCCAGGGAAAAGAGACGTGTCTGGCATTCGGGCAGCAGGAGGAAAAGGACGGCATCCGCTATTATTTGATTTACGGGGTGGAAAAAGAAACGGACTTCAGGCGCGGAAATTTTCCGTATTTTCAGAAGCTGGAGCGGATTGGAAAAATTGAAAAAAAGGAAGCTGCCGTCCGGTTCTGGACTGTGCGGGGAGAAGAAATCCAGATCGGAGGCTATTTTATTTTTTATGAACAAAACGAAGAAATGCAGGCATATATGATTGCTGAACGGGAGCAGAGCCGCCCTGCAGCTGTGGAGGAGGAACGGGTGATGGAAGAAATAAGAGCCCGCCGGGAAAAAAGAAAAGCGGAAGCTGCAGCGGACGCAGCGCGTGGTACAACCGCCTCCGGGGCGTCTACACCGAATACAGCGCGGAGTGCAACTGCCTCCAGGGCGTCTGCGCCGAATACAGCGTCTAGCAGGAAAACGGTGCTGTCAAGGCTGGGTGCGCTTAAGGCTGCAGCACCTACGCTGAACGCAGCGTCGAGGAAAACTGCTTTTGGGACAGCTTATCAGGCCCGCTTGGGCAGTACCGGCGCCCTCTTCCCGAAGCTTTGCCGGATTGGCTGCCTGGTGCTTTTGTTGGTTCTGGTCGGAACGGCGCTGACGTCCGTCAATCAGTACTCGGATATGAAAGCGGTTTCCGCCCTGTTGGCAGGAGCTGTCCGGAATACAAAAAATGAGACGGAAAATATATCTCCCGGACTGATTGTAGAAGAGACTGTTGGCTGGAATTCATCGGACGAAATGGCGCAGTCTGCCGCCTTGGACGAAGCTGCACAGGCGGACGATACAACCGGTGCGGCCAATACGGCGATGGATGGCGAAGTGACAGACAATAGGACGACGGACAGCGTAATGCCAGACAGTGTAATGCCAGACAGTGTAATGCCAGACAGCGTAATGCCAGACAGCGTAATGCCAGACAGCGTAATGTCGGACAGCGTAACGACGGACAGCGTAACAACGGATAGCGTAATGGCAGATGGCCAGAATGCGGTCACGACCAACGCAGACGCTGAAACCTCGACAGCCCGGCAGTCCGCATCAGCCTCCGATTCCTCCCCTCAGGTTCAGGAAGCCCTGGCGCGCCCGGAAAGCTATCAGGTACAGAAGGGAGACAGCCTCATTGCTATTTCCAGGAGATTTTACGGAACAGATGAAAAAGTGATAGAAATCTGCCGTCTGAATAATATAAAAGACCCGAATCAAATCCAGCCCGGACAGAATATTTTACTACCTTCAAAATAATGAATGTGTTATGATGGAATGAGCGCACAAGAAAAACAAGCGACGCCGAAGGCGACATTTGTTTTTCTTGCGCCATTAGAGAACGAGCAGCCTGCATAGCAGGCGGTAAAGCGCGTCAGCGCGGGCTCGTGATGGAATGAGCGCAAGTGAGTCAACATGCTCGCAAAGATGCTGCAAAAGAAATGGGGACTTATCTCATATGGTAGATATCAGGGAATACCTGCGAAAAAAAGAAAAAAACGAGAAAAAAGACAGCAAGGATTTTAAACGGGAAATCCGGGCGCATCGTCTGAAAGTGATCCTTCGTTCCGGCTGCGTAATCGGCGTGATCGCAGCGCTGACGGTGACGGCGGTAACACTGCTTAAAAATCAAACCTACTCCGGCTACACGGTCGTGTCCGCAATCGACAGGAACCAGGTGTCCGGTTCTACTCTGCTGAGCTACCAGAATGGCTTTCTGACCTACAGTAAGGATGGTATCAGCTATACGGATTACAAGGGCAACGCCATGTGGAACCAGACTTACGACATGCAGTCGCCGTGCGTCTCTGTGCGGTCGGGCTGGGTCGCAGTTGGGGATTATAACGGCAACCTGATTTATGATATCAGTCAGGACGGGACATCCAAACAGATTGATACGAATCTTCCGGTGAAATCGCTGTCCGTGGCAGCGAATGGCGTTGTGGCGGCGATTCTGGAGGATGGGGATGTGACCTGGATCAACGTCTATAATCCTACTGGGGAAAAAGCAGTCGGAATCAAAACGACGATGCAGAAATCGGGTTATCCGGTTTCCGTGTCATTGTCGGACAATGGAAAACTGATGATGGTGGCATATCTGAAAGCAGAAAGCGGCAGTATGAAATCGATCGTCAGCTTTTACAATTTTGACGAAGTCGGACAAAACTACACCGACACGATGGTAAGTTCCTACGAATATTCGGATACGGTAATCCCGCTGGCAGAGTTTGCGGGGACGCATACGGCGTATTCTGTGGGAAATAATCAGTTCATGTTATATGAAGGGAATGAAATTCCAAAAAATATCTTCCAGAATTTCATGCAGGAGGAGGTGCAGGACGTCCGCAGCAGCGGCAATTATGTGGCGTTTATTTTTAATGGTACGAATGGAAACGGAAAATATCAGATTGACATTTACAATATGAACGGGACGCAGGTGCTGTCGTTGCCGTTTGCAATCGAATACCGGGATGTTCTGATTTCGGATCAGGAACTGATTATATATAATGAAGGAGAGTGCCTGATTTATAACCTGAACGGAAAAGAAAAATACAGCGGACCGATACCGGAACAGACGCAGCTTTTAAAAACGCTGGGCGGAAACCGGTTTCTTGCGGTTACTGCAAACAGCATAGATATGATAGAAATGAAATAAACGGGAGAAAAAATGAACTTACTGCTGGTTTGTGTGATCTTATTTGCCCTCTGGCGGGGATATGCCGGAATGAAAAAAGGAATGGTGGATGAAATCAGGATGCTGCTGTCTCTGGTCATTTCTCTGTTCGTCCTTTCGCTGGCTATCCTTTTATATAGCAGTGTGAAAGAAAAAAACACTACCAATATAATACTGTCGGTTCTGATGCTGCTGACTACCGGACTCGCAGCCAGACTGGTGAACCTGATTTTCAAGTCACTTTCGGCAATCGCGCACCTGCCGATTCTGAAACTGCTCAACAGTGTACTGGGAATCGTGGTCGGCATGGCAGAGAGCATCGTAGTTTTATGGATTATTTATATTGTAATCGCCAGCTTCGATACAGGAAGAGTCGGCAGCCAGATCGCGGCGTGGACCGTTGAAAACGAATGGCTGACGAAGCTTTATCAGATGAACCGGTTCGCCTACTGGCTGGCGGGATTATCCTGATGTTACGGGATTGTAAAAAAGTAAGAAAAAAGCAAAAACTGGTTGACAACTAAAAAAGGATAATGCTATACTGAAGTTCCACCGCAGGAAATGTGATGGAACTTCTTCTTTAAAAAAGAAGAAAAAGTGCTTGACATCGACGAATAGTCTTGGTAAAATTTATGGCTGTTGCGGCAATCGAAAGCAACACGGATTTCTGAAAAGAAATTCAAAAAAATAAAAAACTGCTTGACATGAACAGAAAGTTCTGATAAACTATTGAACTGTTGCTGCGAGTGATAAGCAACCGGGTTTCGAAAGAAACTTGAAAATAAAATGAAAAAAGTTCTTGACAAACAGAACTGCTTATGATAGACTAAATAAGCTGTCTGAACGACAGGAACGAAAGTTCTTCTGGAAACACTTCCAATAAGAAGAACAGCACCTTGACAAATAAACAGTAATGCAACCCTGAAAATTCCAAACAGAACAAAAAGTTCTGAGAGAAATTTCAGAGAACAAAAACCTAAAACAACAGTAGAACGGTAAAATTAGCCAGACTGATTTTGACCGGACAAACTTAAACATGAGAGTTTGATCCTGGCTCAGGATGAACGCTGGCGGCGTGCCT
>ENA-ORUA01003841-ORUA01003841.1-human-gut-metagenome-genome-assembly--contig:-NODE-3841-length-9864-cov-2.349271_pt1 | contig 9864 bp, 10 predicted proteins | sample MGYA00242076_ERZ509201 | MGnify/ENA primary metagenome ERZ509201 (study PRJEB26280, sample SAMEA2338863) | human gut metagenome | biome: human gut; feature: human-associated habitat; material: faeces...
TTAGCAATTATCCTATCCTCCATCACTTCTAATTCTGGAAATATCAGACTGGTATTTAAACAAATGATGTGAACTTTAATACCGTTTATATGCCTCATGCCTTCTGTTAACATTTGAATATAGCGTACAACACCGGACGGATTTCCAGTTTCTATTCTGAGGATTACAATATTCTTTTCTGTCAACGGTATTTACAAGTATGTTTTTCTTAAAACAGATTTCTGATACCTTTTTATTTATCTTTTCATCGTCAGTTGCCGCTATCACAAAAAATCTGTTGTCAGTATCTGAGTCAGTAAATTCCCTCTGCCAAGTCTTTACTGCTCCCGTATATTCTTTTTTTAATAGTTCAAATTCCTCACATATCTCTGGTGCAACGACTAAGACCTTTGCACCATACTTAAGTACGGCACACGCCTTTCTGTATGCTATCTTTCCACCTCCGACAATAAGACACTCCCTATCCGATATATCAACAAAAAACGGAAAATAACTCATCTTTTTTCTCCTTTGCATTTTAAAATTTAACCTAAAACCGTATAACTCCACCTGATATTCCCATATTTATATCATCTGTTGTCACTGATTCATCGGGTGCAGGTAATCTAAGTCTTAAGGTAACACTGAATTTCGTACCCTCGTTTTCTTTACTCTCGACATATATATCGCCGTCCATAAGCCTTGCAAGATTTCTCGCTATCGTCATACCCAGTCCCGTGCCTGATATGTTTTCTCCAAGAACCTTTTTCTCTCTTTCAAACATCTCAAACAGATATGGCATAAATTCTTCGGAAATACCTATCCCATTGTCTTTCACTATTATCTCATATTCCATATAAATATTATCTGTCTCTTCTTTTACTACACCTCTCTCTGATATTGAAAAATAAATCTTTCCTCCATCTTCAGTGTACTTGACTGCATTACTCAAAAGATTTATACATAACTGTCTTATACGCTTTGCATCACCAACCACATTTTCAAACCGAAGCTTCTTATAGTCTGTATCAAATTCAAGATGTTTTTTATCTGCAAGAGGTCTTATAAGCTGCATAATATTTTCTATCTCTTTTGTCCATGAAAATACCGCATCATTAAGCGAAAACTTTCCACGCTCAAAATTACTTACATCAAGCACTTCGTTGACAAGCTCCAGAAGATTTTTGCTTGAATAAAGTATGCTGTTTAAGCTTTCCATAACCTTATCTGTTTCATTTATATGTGATGCCGCTATCATGTCCATGCCTATTATGGCATTTAACGGTGTACGCATATCATGACTCATCCTTGAAAGAAAATAACTCTTTGACTCATTTGCCTTTCTTGCTTCCTGAACGGCAATCTTTACCGCATCATTTTTCTTTTCTTCCCTTTCTATCTGTTCAGTCACATCCATCTGTGAAAGAAGTATTGTTTCTTTCTTGTCATCAAGATACACAAACCTGAATTTTTTATGAAATATTTCTCCACGATATTGCATAGTTGCGTAACATATGTAAACTTCATTTTTTTCTAACTGTCTTTTTATATTTTCAAGCTGCATTTTTTCTGATATTTTTTCGGCATACTCACTTAATACATATTTTTTTATTCGCTGGTTTAAAAATTTTTCATAAAAGACATTATATAATGTTGAATGTCCATATTTTGCTTCATTGTTGCTGTATATGCTTATCTTTTCATTCTGTATATTTATACCTATTACATAATCATAGTCCTCCATGATTGCCTTTTTTTGCATCTCATTTATACATACTTCATTTTCGTTTTTCATCAGAAGTATGATTCTTCTTTTGTCAGCCGGATTTTTTATTAATGTAGCTATATACCATTCTTTTTTATTTGTATCTGTTCTAAGTCTTACAAATTTCTTCTCCTGTTTCATATCCTCTGACTCTGCAAATTTCCTTAATGCCTCCGGCTCAAAATCTGATATGAATTCCTCACAATCATATAAGTAAACCATAGCATCTACATATTCCCAAAAAAAATCTGAATAACATACCGTCATGCCGCACATAGCTGTATCATATCTGCTATTTAAAATATATACACAGTCATCATATGGATTTATTTCAAAAACCTCATCATACACCATCTGTAAAGCTGCCATAAAAGACTGCCTTGTCTCTGTTGGACATTTTAGAAAACACTCCTCAATATCTTCCCTGTTATTTACCATTTTACCCTAACCCCTTTCCTCTCTTAAACTTATATAATTCATTACTGCCTATTTTTCACCCTTATATCATTACATTTTTAAATTTAATAAAAATTCACATAATTCTCTTTCCTCTTCAGTGTCTTTACTATTTATAAATTTTACCGTTCCTTTCTCTTTAGAAGGATTTATAAGTGATGCACATTGCATCCTTCTTCGCATTTCTCTCGCTGTTCCCTCACCACCGTCAAATATCTGCACATCTTTACCTACTACAGCTTCTATGGCTTTTTTTGCAAATGGATAATGTGTGCATCCAAGTACAACTGAGTCAATTTTTTTACTGTTTACCGAACCAAATAAAATCGACAGATAATTGTAAAGATCCTCCCCCTCTAAATCGCCTCTCTCTACAAATTCCATAAGTCCCGGACATGGGAGCGGCACTATTTCTGCCTGATTTTCATATTTTTTCATAAGGTTCTGAAATTTTTCCTGTTTCAAAGTCATCGGTGTAGCCATCACTACCACTCTCGATTTTTCCCTATATTCAACGGCGGGTTTTATTGCCGGTTCTATACCTACAAGCGGTATCTCAGGATACATCTGCCTGAGCACTCTTACTGCGGCACTTGTCGCAGTATTGCAAGCTACTACTATCGATTTTGCACCCATATCCAACAGTTTCTCAATATTTTTTATAGTAAGCTCTCTTATCACACTGACTTCTTTTGTTCCGTAGGGAGCATTTATTGAATCCCCAAAATACAGATAATTTTCGTTTGGCATTATCTTTACCAGTTCTCTAAGTACACTTATCCCTCCTACCCCTGAGTCAAATACTCCTATGGGATTTTCGTTCTTTTTATCTATACTCACTTTTATTCTCCCTTAATATTTTCTATATTTTGCCTTGCGGCATTTTTGTTGTCGTCCGCACCGCAGGTGTTAATAACAACTCGCTTTTATTATAGTACACTTTTCTTATAATCACAATTATTATAATTTCAGTAACAGTTCAGCCATAAAAAGATAATATTAAAAAGGAAGTGTCCGCTTTCACTACAATAACAGTCAGGCTTTACATTTCTGTTAGCTGTAATAGAAAACTTATGACACTTCCTCTACCAAATTTATATATCAGACGGATATTCACAATCCGCTGTGCTGCCTGCTCATAACATATGAGCGTCTATGTTCTTAACAATTTCAAAAGCTGTTTTACCCACACTTTTATGTAAACATCGAAACTTTATCAGTCATCTCTGTCGATAATCTCACGGTAAAACTCAGTATAGTCTTTTCTTCCGGCTTTCATGGCTGCGATAGCTGTACGCGGATGCTGGTTTAAATGACCTGTGAGAAGATATGGAATAGCAAATCCCCATTCAACTCCTGCTGCCTTGAGCGGCTCAATATTTTCCTCAATAAATTTGATTATAGGGAAAAGATTGTACTGTGGATTTTTAAGGAAACCAAGTAAAAGCTCCATCTGACAGTTTCCTGCTCCTCTGCCCATTCCTCCCATTGTTGCATCAAGGTAAGATACACCCTGTGCACATGACTCTATAGTATTTGCAAAAGCGAGCTGCTGATTGTTGTGTGCGTGCATACCGATATATTTGCCGTACTTATCAGCAATTTCCATATACTGCTCTGATATTTTTCTTATCTGCTCAGGGAAAAGAGAACCGAAGCTGTCAACTATGTAAATTCCATCAACAGGACTGTTTCCGAGCATCTCAAGTGCCGTGTTTATATCTGACTCTTTTGCATTTGAAATAGCCATGATATTACAAGTAGTCTCATATCCCTTTTTGTGAGCATCCTCTATCATATCGAGTGCTGCCGGCATAGTGTTTACATATGTTGCTACTCTTACAAGGTCTACAGGACTGTCTGCCCTGTCATGTATATCCTGCTTGTAGTTACATCTTCCTACATCTGCCATAATGGAAATCTTCAGGTCTGTGTTATTATCACCAACAATTTCTCTGATAGTGTCATCTTCAGCAAATTTCCATTTTCCAAACTTGTTTGCATCAAACATTTCTTTGTCGGCACGATAGCCAAATTCCATATAATCTACTCCTGCCTTTACATTTGCAAGATAAAGATTTCTGATAAACTCGTCTGTAAAATAAAAATCGTTGACAAGACCTCCGTCACGAATTGTTGCGTCCAGTACCTTTATGTCCGGACGGAATGATAATAAATCACCTTTCTGTGCCACTTTTGTTTCCTCCATTTCATTTTTAACTGTCGTTAAGTATTTTTATTCAAAAAAAAGCATACCCAAAGTGCCGTGTCCCGAATTTTGAGTCCTAGCGAGTGCTAGGTGGGCAACCGCACATATGATTCTGCCTTCCGCTGCTATAAGTGGCGGCTTGGCATCCTCATATAGATATAGGAATCCCAATTCAAAAGTGTAGGTTCAAAATATCAGGAGTATCGAACACCCCAGGCATGTATGCTTTTGTTACTAATAGTATATACACTTTCGTAAAAAAATACAACCACATTTTTAATATTTATTCATATTCATCCATAGAAACACATTCTTCAAACTCAAAAGCGAATTTTGTTCCTTGCTCTATCTCACTTTCAACCATAATATCACAGCCGTGTCTTAATGCTATCTGCTTGGCAATCATAAGACCAAGTCCGGTTCCTTTCTGATTTTGTTTCAACTTTGATTTATAAAATTTTTCAAAAATATATGGCAATGCTTCTTTTGAAATTCCGACTCCGAAATCCTGTATCGAAACATATATCTTTGCCTGTTTTTTTAGGGTAACTCTTTTTTCTATGGAGATTATTATCTCCCCGGATTCATACGAGAATTTGACGGCATTGTCTACTATTATCATAAACATCTGTCTGAGTCTTTCGTAATCTCCAAGAATCATGCAGGGTTCTTCATCATCCACTGATAATTTCTGAGTTATGGTTATATTTTTCTTTCTTGCTATCTCGCGTGCACTGCGGAGCACATCACCAAATACCTGTCTGATACTGACCGGTTCTTTTTCTATCTTGAAATCAGGGTTTTGCATTTTGGACAAAATGAACAGATCACCTACCAGCCTTTCCATACTGCGGCATTCTGTGAGCATTTTGCGGTAATATTCATTTACCATCGCTTCATCCGTTATGACTCCGTCATTTAAAGTTTCAGTATAACCACGCATAACAGTTATAGGAGTTCTTAGTTCATGGGAAACATTTGCAAAGAAGTCCATACGAAGCTGTTCCTGATTTTCACGCTCAATTTTTGCTTTATACAGCCGTTTTGAAAGATCATCAAGATTATTTTCAAGCTTACCTATCTGACTTCCCGGCTTTTTAACATTTATACCTGAATAATCTCCTGCCGCTATCCGATTTATATATCTTCCTATTTTTTCAAGCGGTCTTGAAAGGTATTTTGAAAATGCAAAACCTAAAGCTATTGATACGACAGCCGATATAAAAAGACTTATGCTTATAAGATATTTTCCCTCATCTATTCCCATCGTCTGCTTGTCTACCATCGACACCATAAGAACAGCTCCACATACCTCTTTTGTCTTAACATTTTTTATCGGAACAGCTACATATAATATTACCATTCCATATACCTGGTCATAAGCTGCATTTGATGAAATCTGTCCTTTATATGCTTTTTCCATTACAATACCCATCTGTTTTGTAATGGTTTGTCTTGAAATTTCAGCATTTGTATAATCCTCATCTAAGGGATTTTCTGCCTGTTCATTGCTAACTATCCATATGTCAGTTTTTTCCGCCTGTTCTATTTCATCCATATATACATTATATCTTTGAAACTGTGACTGCTTTTTCTTACTTGCAAATTTAGAGACACGCTTTGAAATCATTTTCCCTTGTTTTGTAAGAAGCTCCGTATAGGAACGAACATAATTTTTCTGATATAAATTTATAAATATTGCACCAGTCAGCAAACCCGTAAATATCAAAACAAAGGCAAATGATACATATATCCTTATAGATATATCATTGCCTTTTATTTTGTCGGATATTCTTTTACATATCTTCTTCATTGATCGCAAATTTGTATCCTACCCCCCATATTGTTTTTATACTCCACGCCGGATGTTCAACTGAATCTATCTTTGCACGAAGTCTCTTTATATGTGAGTCTACTGTTCTGCTGTCTCCATAATAATCATATCCCCAAAGACTGTCTAAAAGATTATCTCTCGTGAATACTTTGTTTGGATTGCCTGCAAGTGTCCACATTGTCTCTACTTCTTTTTTGGTAAGTGGAATCTTTTTTCCATCTATCATAAAAGAATACTCGTCAAGATTTACCTCCATATTGTTTATTCTTAATACCGAATCTGAGTCTACTGATACTTCATCACGGTTTATACGGCGCAGTACTGCACGAAGCCTAGCCATAACTTCACTTGGGCTGAAAGGTTTTACTACATAATCATCTGCACCTATATCTAGTCCCATTATCTTGTCGTAATCCTCACCTCTTGCCGTTATAAGGATAATAGGCACTGCCGACTTTTGTCTTATGCTCTTGCACACTTCATATCCATCCTTAAAAGGCATCATTACATCAAGAAGGACAGCCGCAGGCTCGTATTTAAAAAACATATCCTCTGCCATAACTCCATCCTTAGCTATAATGGGCTCATACCCCTCTTTCTTTACATAAACAGACAAAATATCAGTTATATCATTATTATCATCAGCTATTAAAATATACTGCATGGTACACCTCATCTCCTTAAGTTAAAACATTTTAATACTTTTGTTTTTTATTGCTGCCCGGTGCTCTTACTTCAACCTGGCACTTTGCAACTTTTCCATTTGATATTCTCGCAGTTATTGTAGCAGTTCCTATAAATCCTGCCGTAATCCTGCCCTTTGAATCAACTTGCACAATATCTGTATCAGATGACACAAATGTTGCTTTTTCCTTTGAAATACTTGGTCTGGTCGTCAGTTTAAGCTTTTTTGAATTACCTAATTTTATTTTAATTTTCTTTTTTGTAAAGCGTATGCTGACGGCTTTTGGCGACACTTCTACTCTGCATTTCAAATAAGTGGTATCCGGCATAAACAAAAATCCCGGCTTTGTTATCTTGACATTTATATCAGCACTTCCCACTCTTTTTCCACGGTATTCACAGGTATTATCTGATAATTTTTTTACACCAAGTACATTAGTGTCTGAACTGCTAAATTCTATATTACATTTTCTTTTTATATCCAGAACAGATAAACTTTTCCTTTCCTTTACGATTATCCCATCTTTTTGTTTGCTCAACTCATATTCGTCAACATTTTTTTTATTTCTGTTTCTAATTGAATTTATGCTTGTAATATTCTTCTCTGCTGCGGAAGTCCTGACTCCTGCCATACCCATTGTCAGAAAGACCAGAACAATCATAAAAAAGCTAATACCTCTTCTCATTTTTTCTGCCATCTTATACATATTTACTCTCCATTTCTCATTATAACACTTTACCCAAATAAGTATAAAAATCGTAATATTTTATACTTATCACCATTACTGCAATATCTTCGTGCATGGTATAAGAAATTTTATTTCTCATACTTTATCCCTACTATAATCTCCTTTGATGGCAGTTTATTGTCAATTCACCAACAATATTTATATTTTTATAATATGATACACTAGTCAAAAGCAGATAACAATATATGTTTACATGCAAATTGCTATCTGATGGCTTGACCCTGATATCATAATATAACAATAAAAGACATAATGCAACATTCACATATTGCATTATGCCTTTTATTTCTTAACATCTTTTTAATAGTCAAGTGTTATATCATTTGTAAATGCAGGATGCTTTCCGTCTTTCTCAGATATGTTTGGAATTGTCCCATCAAGTATAGGCCATTCTACACCTATTGCGGGGTCATCCCATTTAATGCCTGCTTCTGATGAAGGATCATAAAAATCTGTACATTTATAAGCAAACTCTGCCGTATCCGATAATACATAAAATCCATGTGCAAAACCTTCAGGAATATAGAACATATTTTTCTTCTCGGCACTTAATGTCACACCAAACCATTTTCCGTAAGTTTTTGAACCTTTTCTTATATCAACAGCAACATCAAAAACCTCTCCCGATAAAACTCTTACAAGCTTACCCTGTGTGTGTTTTTTCTGATAATGAAGCCCTCTTAGAACTCCCTTAGTAGAGCTTGACTGGTTGTCCTGAACAAATACCATATCAAGTCCTGCCTCTTTGAACTCCTCATAGTTGTAAGTTTCCATAAAGTATCCTCTTGAATCGCCAAATACTGTAGGCTGAATCAGATACAAACCATCAATCTCACCACATTTTTCAATTTGAAATTTTCCCATAATACTCCTCATTTCCTAAAAGGGAAGCTGTCACTTCACTATGCAACAGCTTCCCTTATATTTTCTGCTTTATGAATCAATTATGCAAGCTTAGATTTTGCAACTTCTACGAGTGCTGCGAAACCTTCAGGGTCGCTGATTGCCATCTCTGAAAGCATCTTTCTGTTAAGATCTACATTTGCAAGCTTAAGACCATACATAAATTTGCTGTATGAAAGTCCATTCATTCTTGCTGCTGCATTGATACGGGCAATCCAGAGTCTTCTGAACTGTCTCTTCTTCTCTTTTCTTCCGGCGAAGGAAGATGTAAGAGCTCTCATTACAGACTGCTTTGCAACTCTATACTGCTTAGATCTTGCTCCTCTATAACCTTTTGCAAGCTTTAATACTCTATTGTGTTTCTTCTTTGCATTTAAACCGCCTTTAATACGTGCCATTGATCTATCCTCCTAAATTATTTTGAATATGGTAAAATACGTTTCATCATCTTTGCGTTTGTAGCATCAACCTCTGTTGCTTTTCTGAGGTTTCTCTTTCTCTTTGTAGATTTCTTATTTAAGATATGGCTCTTATAAGCCTTCATCTTCATGAGCTTACCTGTTCCTGTTGTCTTAAAACGCTTAGCTGCTGCTCTTTTGGTTTTCATTTTTGGCATGATAATTTCCTCCTTAACATATGTTTATCTATCGGAACTTTATTAATTCCATCTAAAGAATGTCTTTTAGACAAGCTTTACCAACTCTTTAAAATCCTAACGTTTCTGCGATAAGAACATAACCATTGAACGACCTTCCATCTTAGGATTTTTGTCAACTACCGCAATATCCTCAAGTCTTTCATAAAAACTGTCAAGTATCTGTTTGCTGTAGTTTACATGAGCCATCTCTCTTCCACGAAAACGAAGAGTAACTTTGACTTTATCTCCTTTTGAGATAAACTTTCTTGCCTGATTTGCCTTTGTGTTCAGGTCGTTTGTATCAATATTCGGAGAAAGTCTTACTTCCTTGACTTCCATAGTCTTCTGTTTTTTCTTTGCTTCTTTTTCTTTACGTGCAAGTTCATATCTGTACTTACCGTAATCAATAATCTTACAAACCGGTGGCTTAGCATTTGGTGCAATCTTTACAAGATCTAAATCTGCCTCTCTTGCAAGTTTTAATGCCTCCCTCGATGACATGATACCAAGCTGTTCTCCGCTTTCACTTACTAATCTGACTTCTCTGTCCCTGATTCTTTCATTAATCATTAATTCGCTAATTGTAGTGCACCTCCAAATAATTATATACTTTTTAATGTTAAAAAAAATGTGGATAGCAAAGTCTAT
>ENA-ORUA01003843-ORUA01003843.1-human-gut-metagenome-genome-assembly--contig:-NODE-3843-length-9860-cov-2.622540_pt1 | contig 9860 bp, 6 predicted proteins | sample MGYA00242076_ERZ509201 | MGnify/ENA primary metagenome ERZ509201 (study PRJEB26280, sample SAMEA2338863) | human gut metagenome | biome: human gut; feature: human-associated habitat; material: faeces...
GTCGGTATCCCTGGAAGATCATCTTCTGAACTTTTTTAAGTGTGTCCTCATAAGAAAGTTCTTCGTATTCCACATGATAATCTTCCCCCAGTTTTTCTTTTACCAGTGGATTATTTGTGATAATCATAAATCCAGTATTCATAGCCGCTTCTTCCTTTCGTCCCCTGTCCGTTTATGCGGTCTTTTTTGACTCCCTGTGTCTGAAATACTCCAGATAATTTTTTAACATATATCTGGTATCAAAAAAGGACGCCAAAACAACTTCTCTGTTTTAAACGTCCTTTCTGTCTCCTTGTAAATTCGGTAATTCCGGATTCAGAGTGTAGTACCTTTCCCGATCCTTTTGCCTGAAAGTTTCACCATTCAACGAGCTTTACTACTCTACGGTTTGCATCTTCGGCGACCATTTATCAAATATCTTTATAAATGATTCTCTCGCAGGAAATATCAACCTACTATCTAATTGACTGCATTTTTTATACATTTTGCAGCATCTTTCTTGCTGACATGATTACTATAACACACATTTATACAAAATGCTAGTCTTTTTATAGATTTTTTTGTATATTTCTTATTGTTTTTTTCTATAACTATTTTTCAGATATTATACAAATTATCTATTTGCCTTTTTTCTGATTTGGCAGGAAATTATTATAGTAATCGTCATGCGTCTTCTTAACAAGACCACTGAGTGCTACCAGTGCAATCGCATTCGGGATAACCATCATACTGTTAAAGCAGTCTGCCATATTCCATACAAGGTCTACTTCCTGAAGTGATCCGAGTGCTACGCAGATACACACAATGATTGAGTAAATTTTAACAGCTTTTGCCCCAAACAGGTAACGGATGTTTGCTTCACCGAAGAAATACCATCCGATGATCGTTGAGAATGCAAAGAATAACATACAGATCGCGATAAAGATCTCACCGAACTTACCATATAAAGTAGAGAAAGCATACTGGCTCAGCTGTGCACCTGTAAAACCAGTCGTTCTTGATCCTGTTGTGATAATAACAAGTGCTGTCAGGTTAAGAATTACGAATGTATCAATGAACACACCGATCATAGCTACAAAGCCCTGTTCAACCGGATGGTTTACTTTTGCTACTGCATGTGCGTGTGGTGTAGAACCCATACCAGCTTCATTGGAGAAGAGACCTCTTGCCACACCTTTCTGTACTGCAAGCTTCAAGGTTGCGCCCATTGCACCACCTGCTACTGCTGCCGGTTTAAACGCACCAACAATAATGTCATGGAATGCTGCCGGGATTGCTGTAACGTTTGCAAAAATTACGATCAAAGAACCTACTATATAAAATGCTGCCATGATCGGCACGATCAGTTCAGTAACTTTTGCGATTCGCTTCATACCACCTGTGAATACAAACAAAGAAACAACTGCTATAAAAATACCCATTGCAATCTTCGGAATTCCGAATGCAGTGTTCCATGATGCTGCGATTGAGTTAGACTGAACTGCATTGCCCATGAATCCAAGTGCAAAGATGATCAGCACTGCAAAAATAGCTGCCAGAACTTTTCCGAACGTTCCTTTAAATGCTCCTCGTATGTAATATACCGGACCACCAGTTACGGTTCCGTCATCACTGACCTGCTTGAACTTCTGAGCCATAACCGCTTCTGCGAAGATCGTTGACATTCCGAGGAATGCGCTGATCCACATCCAGAAGATTGCTCCCGGACCACCGACTGCAATTGCAGTTGCAGCTCCGGCGATATTACCGGTACCAACCTGAGCGGCGATTGCTGTTGCAAGTGCCTGGAAAGAAGACATTCCGTCTTTTCCGGCATCCCCTTTCTTACTAAAAAGTCCGCCAAAAGTTCTGTTCCATCCATCTTTAAAACCACGGATCTGGATAAATCCAAGCTTAAATGTGAACAGCAAGCCAATACCTACAAGTGCTATGATCAGCACCGATCCTGTTAGGACATCATTTACCTTTAATACTAAATCGTTAATACTCATACGGTAACCCTCCTTTTTAATAGACATCCCTTATAGTTTTTATCTGTTGAATCTATAATAACCTATTTATAGTTTTTATGCAATATTTTCAGTTAACTTATTTATTTTTTGTGTATTATCACCATGTTATTACGATAACATAATAAATTTGCTCTAAATAAGTGCGTTTTTTCGCGCTTTTCTGTGTTTGTCAAAAACTCAGTTTTCATATTTTTCGTCAAATTGTCTAATTAATGACGATTTAATATCTATGCATTTCCATGGGATTTATAGATTCTTTCAGATGAACGCATTAATTTTTTACTATATTGATATTTCAAAGAAGTTATTTTCAGACCATGAAACATAAATAAAAAGCAGGAAACAATCTTCCGTCTTACCCGGAAATCTGCTTCCTGCTCTTCCATTCTGTTTATTCAGTTATTCTATACATTGATCTCTGCTTTTACACCAAGCAGCTCTTTATTTTCATCCAGGATCGGCCGGATCACATTCTTAAGGAATGCTTCGACCTGTTCTTTGGAACGTCCTACATATTTGGATGGATCCATTGTTTTCTGAAGATCTTCCAGACTCAGATTAAATGCATCATCTGACGCGATCAGTTCAAGAAGGTTGTTGTCCAGACCTTTTTCTTTAACATTCTTTCCTGCTTCCATCGAAAGTTCACGGATTCTTTCATGCAGTTCCTGACGGTCTCCACCAGCTTTTACTGCATCCATCATAATATTCTCTGTTGCCATGAACGGAAGTTCAGACATCAGGCGTTTTTCAATTACTTTTGGATATACAACCAGTCCGTCAACGACATTCAGGCACAGATCCAGAATACCGTCAATCGCAAGAAAACCTTCCGGTACACTCAGACGCTTGTTCGCAGAGTCATCCAGAGTACGTTCAAACCACTGTGTAGCAGAAGTAATCGCCGGGTTCAGCGCATCAATCATCACGTAACGGGACAGAGATGCGATTCGTTCGCTTCTCATTGGATTTCTCTTATATGCCATTGCAGAAGATCCGATCTGTGTCTTTTCAAACGGCTCTTCCACTTCTTTCAGATGCTGGAGAAGACGGATGTCATTGGAGAATTTGTGTGCACTTGCTGCAATTCCGGCAAGAACATTCACAACTCTTGTATCCACTTTACGGGAATAGGTCTGTCCGGATACCGGATAGCATGCTTCAAATCCCATCTTCTTAGCAATCATTGGATCGATCTTATCAATGGTTTCCTGATCTCCCTCAAACAGTTCCAGGAAGCTTGCCTGTGTACCGGTTGTTCCTTTTGATCCAAGAAGTTTCAGGCTTCCAAGCACATAATCAAGATCTGCAAGATCCATAGAAAATTCCTGCATCCACAGAGTTGCTCTCTTCCCAACCGTTGTCGGCTGTGCTGGCTGGAAATGAGTAAATGCAAGTGTCGGAAGATCTTTATACTGATCTGCGAACTTTGAAAGTTCATCCAGAACATTAACCAGCTTTTTCTTAACAAGTTTCAGAGCCTCTGCCATGATAATGATATCGGTATTATCACCTACATAACAGGAAGTTGCTCCCAGATGAATGATCCCTTTTGCTTTCGGGCACTGCTGTCCATATGCATATACATGAGACATCACATCATGGCGCACTACTTTTTCACGTGCTTTTGCGACATCGTAATTGATATCCTCTGCATGCTCTTTCAGTTCTGCGATCTGTTCATCTGTAATATTGAGCCCCAGCTCTTTTTCTGTCTCTGCAAGTGCGATCCAGAGTTTTCTCCATGTCTTAAATTTCATGTCCGGAGAAAAAATATACTGCATCTCCTTGCTGGCATACCGCTCTGAAAGCGGACTTACATACTTGTCGTATCCCATAGTCTTATCCTCCCTATTCTTCTGACTCAAACGCGTGGGAAATATCTTTTCCCGGAACGCGCATCGGGTAATTTCCTGTAAAACATGCATCGCAGTATCCAAGATCTCCAACCATGTCTTTCAGCTTATCTATTTCCATATATCCAAGAGAATCTGCTCCGATCATTTCACGGATCTGCTCCGTTGTATGTGAATGAGCAATGAGCTGATCATTCGACGGTACATCTGTACCAAAATAACAAGGATGTAAAAACGGTGGCGAACTGATTCTTACATGAACTTCTTTTGCTCCTGCTTTTTTGAGCATCTTGATGATATTTGCACAGGTCGTTCCACGGACGATGGAATCATCTACCATAACAATACGCTTGCCCCGTACAACCTCTTCAATAACATTCAGTTTGATCTTCACACTGGACTCTCTCTGACTCTGTTTCGGCTTGATAAAGGTTCTTCCTACATAACTGTTCTTGTGGAATGCCATACCGTAAGGGATTCCGGAATATTCCGAATATCCTTTTGCCGCAACCAGTCCGGAATCCGGCACACCGACAACCAGATCAGCCTCTACCGGATAAGACTGTGCAAGAGCCTTTCCTGCAACAATCCTTGCATGATATACATTGATGTTGTCGATTACGCTGTCCATACGTGCAAAATAAATGTACTCAAAAATACAACGTGCCTGCTTTTCAGGTGGAATCTGCATACTTTTGTCCGAAGATACTCCATGCTTTGTAAAGCTGACAATCTCTCCCGGTTCCACGTCACGGATAAAGTCTGCACCAACTGCTGCAAGGGCACAGCTTTCCGATGCCAGGAACCAAGTATTATCTCTCTTGCCGATACAGAGTGGTTTGAGACCAAATGGATCTCTCGCTCCGATCATCTTACGCGGGCTTGATACAACCAGTGCATATGCGCCTTCAATTTTCTTCATTGCATTCCTGACCGCATCCTCTGCCTTTGAAACCTTCAGACGCTCTCTTGCAATATGATAGGCAATCACTTCCGAATCAATCGTTGTCTGGAAGATTGCTCCGGTATATTCCAGTTCATGACGAAGCTCGATCGCATTCGTCAGATTACCATTATGGGCAATCACCAATGTACCTTTCACATAATTCAGAACCAGTGGCTGTGCATTTTCCGCACGAGTTCCCCCTGCTGTCGAATACCGCACATGTCCGACGCCAAGGTTTCCCTTTAATTTGCCAAGTTCTTCCTCATCGAATACTTCATTGACTAGTCCTAGTCCCTTTCTGAAATGAACTTTCCGCTTGCCATAGGTATCTGTCACTGCAATTCCGCAGCTTTCCTGCCCTCTGTGCTGAAGGGCAAACAAACCATAGTACACTGACGGCGCAACATCGCCACCATCCATATCATAGGCACCGAATACACCACATTCTTCACCTAAACCAGTCTCTACTCTTTCAAGTTCGCTCATCGTTTTGTCTTCTCCTATTTGTTGTATCCGCTTAATTTTTACATAGAGAGTATAATACATGATTTTCCGAAAATCAATACACAGCCTTGAACTTTCTCCCGTACACTATGCTCTTCTGTACTCTTTTTTCCATTCTTCAAACAGTTCCTTTGACGGTTCGATGTTGATATTTTCTCTCACTTTTTCTATCTTTTCTGTAAGTTTGTTGTCAATTTCCAAAAGGATTTCATTGCCCATGACCATCTTCTGATATTCATCCTGCGGCATGTATCTGGAACTTGCATACAGGTAACCTTCGAGCATTTTATTATCTTCACAGATCTTATACGCCTTCTCATACATTCTCGCCGACTCTTCATACAGAAATGCTCTCCCATATGCTCCGGCAAGACACGCAGACACGCGACCATAAAAACGCTTATCTACCGAATCATCCTTTTCTCCGTTGACGATCGACATGTAAACCAGGATTGCCGATTCCAGTTCTCCACTTTCCATCAGCTTATCTGCTTTGTATTTCTGACGTTCTACTTCTTTCTGGTTCTTGAGTTTCTCCAGAACATTCTGGATGTGTGCCATTTCACCCGGTGTGTAGATTCTGGATTCATGTAGCACAAGAACCACAAATTTCTCCACGGAACCATGATTCCGGATCAGTTCCACCAGCTTTACTGCAAGATCCTGCATTTCCAGTTCATCTGCGATCCATCTGCAGAGCTGCTCATTCATGATCGTATAATCGATCAGATACAGATTGTTGCACAGATAATAACACAGCTCTTCCAGTGTACTGATCCTTGTATGGATCCTCGAAATTTCATAGGGATGTTTTGCCTTTTTCTTATGACAAAGAATTAAACTGCCCATTGCTGCCTCCTAATTCAATGATCTTCTCCAACCGGAATCCTGATGGCGCAAAAAATTCGCCAAATCCCATATCTTCAAAAATAATATGACAGGTCTTTTCATCCGAGAAGAATGTACTAATTTTCAGACGAAGCGCATAGTTTTTCCGGTCCGGCATACCTTTCAGAGAAACCGACTCCACAAGATGCCTGCCGGTCACCAGAGAATCTACATGGATCTCAATATCCTCTGTATCACCAAGAAGCACCTCGAACTGTCTGTCTGATTCGTACCAGTGATTGCCCCAGGATACCAGTGGGTACCAGCCTTCTTCTCCATTCACGCGCATCCGCACGGAAATCTGCTCGGTCAGTTTTGTCTCATCCAGGTAGACTGGTGCATCTGACTGTTCCTCTTTTCTGCGCTGCGCTGTATAACACGCTCCTTTACTGTACAGATTATTTCCCATAAACGCACGGCGTCCGTTACAGAGAACGCGCAGAGAATTCGGATACCAGTTATTTTCAAATCCATCTCCTGTCAAAAAGACAGAAGAGATCATCTTCTTGTTGAATACACTCTGGATAAAACGTTTAAAATGCTCATCTGCCGCTTTTGCCTTCTCAACATGCAGCACCGGATAAACTGCTTCCAGTTCTTCCATACGTGCATCTGCCACCTTGTCCACCGTCACAAAGCTTTCTCTGCTTTTCTGCGAACTGTTCTTCAGTTCCCGCAACATATATGCCCGGATCACATCCTCGTCACAGTAAAAAAGTGCCGCTTCATACTGCCATAATTCTTTCGGCTGGTTAAACATATAATGACAGAAGCTTTCCTTGTAGTCCTGAACATAAATATTTTCCTTTGCCACTCCGAGTTTCTGTCCGATTCCCTTCAGCAAGACGCGGATGTCTTCGTTTTTCTCCGGGACTGTAAACGTGATGCTTTCAATTTCTTCAAATCCGTTCAACGTGTACTTTACAAAATCCGCCAGCAGCTGGACGCCTTCATATTCCTGTCCGTCTACCTCAATTTTCCTATTGCCAAGCGCACACTCCCAGATCCCTTCCACGCAGATACTGTCCCTTACCGTAGACATCCTTCTTGCCTGTCTTCCGTAAGTCCAGGTCTCTTTATAATAGTTCATCACCAGAGGAATCTGATTGTTCTCTTTTTCAATTCCGGTATCCACCGTCCAATCATTTAACAAAGTTTTTTCTCCGGTTCCTGTGTTTTTTCATTATAATAACTGATCTGACACATCTTTGCATTGATGTCATATCCTATAATACTTCCATGTGTCATGAAGTATTTCCTCCTTTAGTAAGCAACAAAAATATCCTCAGCAAGCTGTTTTTCTGTTGCAAATTCCTTCATCGCGATTGCCAGTGCTTCATTCTTCAGTGATGTCATATCATTCAGTCTTCCAAATTTTCCGATTGGTCTCACCTCACGCGGCTTATAGTCACTTTTTTCCGTAACCGTCACCTTATCCTTATTCGTCTCTGTAAAATAATAACGCAGAGATTCATCACCAAACAAAATAAAGCTCTTGATATAAGTGTCTTCATATGCCGGAAGCAGTATTTCTTCCTGATAATTCATATTATCACTTTCGCCTTTCCGTATCTGGTAGGAAATTGCCACTTTGCTTCCAGGTTTTGCGTGATATTCGATCATCGTCTTATCATAAAGCTGCACTTCTCTGAGCCAGTTCTCCGGATACTTCAAATAGAAAGAAAAATACAGCTGTTTTTCACACATTTCGCGCAGGAATTCCCGTAGCATCGGTTCCAGTTCCTGATGCACTTCCCTGCTGGAATAATATTTTAGCAGGGCGATCTTACAGATATCCGGAAGATCTTCCTCTTTGCGGTATTCATTTGCGATGATTACAAAAATACATCCTTTTACCTGGCGTCCGTTCACCACATATTCTCTTGAAACATAAGCAAGATATGCTCTCTTTAAACGGAAATACGTTCTTCCTTCATAATAATCCGCAAAAATTTCTTCCTCACCAAACATAGTTTCCGAGAAAAGCATCTGCGTAATGATTCTTTCTGAAAGCTTGTAGGTTGTAATATCATAATCTCTTGCCACATGCCAGAGTTTCTTCATATTACGGGTCGATCCACAATAATACTCAGCAAGATAAGACAGCGTCTGCTTATCATACTGATCTTTCAGAAACAGTTCAAAGCATAATGCCAGAAGAAAATCATCCTCCTCCGTACCTTCTTCACGCAGGCGCATACTGCACATTTTAAACACTTCTTTTTCATCTGCCATCTCCAGCCCGTGCTCTCTAAGCATATCCCAGGTCAGTTCTTTTTTCTCTTTCTTTCGTTCCTCTTCCTCATGCTCTTCCTGATATTTTTTGCAGATTTCCATATACCGGTTCTCATAGAACATCCTCATAGTCTCATATGGAATGGAATCAATGTAATGGCGGCCGTCTTTTGATTCCCAGACAATCCGTGCGTCTTTATTGTATAAATATACAATCACTCCATCCGCACTGTACTGTACTTTCTGACTGATCGTTCCGTCAGGCTCGATTACCATGACAAACGCCATGTTCTTTACCGTTGTCTTAATCTCATAAGCATGGCAGATATCATAAACTGCTCGGATTCTTTCCGGTGTCATATCCCGCTCAGTACAGCAGCGTTTGTAAATAATATGCAGAATATCATTGATCCTTCGATTCTCAAGCTGCATCCAGGCAAACCGCTCCATCTGCTCTCTGTAAGCACTGTAAAGCTCACTGCTTTCTTCCTCACAGTTAATCAGATTTGCATACAACACCGCTGCTTTTTTATATTCCAGTGTGTTTCCATGCCGGAAGTAAAGTAATACGGATTTTGGAAACTGTCTGTCCAGATATTTGTCATCCACAGTCATCATATAATATTCAAAAAGCTGCGCAATCTTCAGATCTTCTTTTACTGCCAAGGCATACCACTTAAAGCATTCCGGTGTTGTCCGATTGCCACGGATCAGATGGGTACAAATTGCTGTCAGAATCTGTGGATCCGGGAAAATCCGATAAACCTTCTGCATCACAACATCCAGATTCTTATCATAAGTCCGCTGTTGGGATGCAAGGTTCGCCATATAAAGCGCAATTTCCTTCGTCAGGACTCCGTGCTTCTGCGCAAAATTGAGAATCTGTACTTCAAATGCCGAGAGCTTTTTCAGACAGGTTGGCTTCTCCAGAAAACACCGGTATGCCTGCCAATACAGAATTACCTGGTTCGCACCGTTGCTGCAGTGGCGTTCCAGAACCTGTAATTTTTTGCTGTAGTTTTTATATTCCGGATCAATGTCAATCAGCATACACACAAGCTCCCATGAAGTTGGTTCTTTCATATATGCCTTATTCAGTTCTTCAATTGCTTTGTTAACCTGGCTGCCTGATTTTCTCAAAAGCGCAGTCAGATACAGATAATACGATGAAATGACCGAATCCTTATTCACTGAGAAACGGCTGTAATTGTAATCATCCAGAATACCACTGGCCTTGTCCGGCTCCTTACAGAGCAGGTTAAGATGTGCATCAAACAATGGATAAACATCTCCGTCTTCTGAATATATATCCAGTCCCTTCAGTTTTTCTCTTGTTGCATCCGCCCAGGCTGTCAGATCCTTTCCTTCCGCATTGCACGCAAGGAAATCCTTTATGATTGATGCAATCGTCTTATCTGC
>ENA-ORUA01003852-ORUA01003852.1-human-gut-metagenome-genome-assembly--contig:-NODE-3852-length-9845-cov-3.614300_pt1 | contig 9845 bp, 9 predicted proteins | sample MGYA00242076_ERZ509201 | MGnify/ENA primary metagenome ERZ509201 (study PRJEB26280, sample SAMEA2338863) | human gut metagenome | biome: human gut; feature: human-associated habitat; material: faeces...
GCCAGACTGCTAAAAAAGAAGAATTTTTTTGCAGATCGTATTGCACGTCACGTTTAATCTAAAAACATCTTTGACCCCATCCATTGTCTCATATGTTCGATCATTTTCCTGTCAGGTTCGATATATACGCATGAGTTTTTCTGATCGAGAGAAATCATAACGGCATAGACGTCGGCATTTTCATTTCCTGAAGTGAAATCATATGTTTTGTCAGGATGGAAAGCGTTCAGCCGCGGAGATTTTTTCGGAGCAATGATCTCGGCAGACTGAATATCAAAACTGAGCATATGTTTTCTTTTGGACTTGTTGTAAATGGCATCGATCTGAAGATCATGGTTTAAGATCATATATTCATATTCCACATTGAGCTTTGGAAAGATAAAATAAAAAGCGATCATCAGGATCAAAACTGCGATAAGAAATGACAGAAAACCGACCAGAGGCATTCCTAAAACAGCAACAGCGACTGCAAGAACGATGATAAGTATGCTGATGAGAATGCCGGAAGTTTTTTGTTTGCGGGGTACGAGTTGTTCATATAATGCGTCATTCATAGTTATTTGTTTCCTTTCAAGTAATTTATGACCATCATAGCGATCTTAAATGTCATGGCGTCGTCAAAGAGACGAAGATCCAGACCTGTCTGTTTTTCAATCTGTTCCAGACGGTAGATAAGAGTGTTTCTGTGCATATGGAGTTGTCTGGCGGTTTCGGCAATGTTTAAGTTGTTTAAAAAGAAACGGTTGACTGTTGCCATAAGTTCGGGGTCAAGCGTTTTCGGTATAGGAGAACCGAATATTTCAGACAGAAAGTTCTCGCACAGTGAAACAGGAAGACGATAGATCAGTCTGCCGATCCCGAGTTCGTTATACGGGAAAATATTTTGTTCTGAATAAAAGAGCCTTCCGACTTTCAACGCAAGATTCGTTTCCTGAAAAGCTTTTTGAATATCGGCAAGCGTGTTCATTACAGAACTGTATGAGAGGCGGACACGGATAAGCGCCTCGGTATTGAGCGTATCAACGATCGTCTCCGCAATATGTCTCATATCTTCAAACGTCTCGTTTTGGCAAAGCGGACGTATGACTGCAAGCAGCGTTTCCGTAAGGGGAACGATATAAGTTTTTGAACGGCAGGACAGTAGATTTTTCAATATTGCGCCTGAAGTTTCATCAAAGTGTTTTCCTTCTATAAGGAAAAGAATTCGTTTTTCCTCCGGATCAATGTGAAGTCTCGATGCCCGATCGGAAATTTCATAGTGCGGGATATTCCCGGTCATCAGTCCCTGCAGAAAATCAGTGCGGTTATATTTTTCTTTGTAAGCTGTGCAAAGACAGTGGATCTGTGTCAGCGCAGGTTCGATCTGTTCAGGCGCTGCACCGGATACCTCAAGCGAGATTCCGGTAATTTTTTTTAATTCAAGCAGAGCTTTGTTTAGTTCATTCATCTGTGCTGTAGTTTCTGTTTTGCGGTTTGTAGTCTGTTCAGTATTTTCTCCCATAGATTAACCTCGTTTTGAATAAAGAGGCCGCACCTGTAATAAGTGCAGCCCCCTTTAAATTCTTATTATAAGCAGTATTGTCAGAAATGAGATCCTGATCAAACCGGGCGTTCTGACACTATGTAACTGCTGTTTTGATTTTAAATCATTAGTTTGTAATCGTCAACTCGGTTTCTTTGTCAAATACGTGAATTTTTTCCATATCAAGCGCGAATACGGCTTTATCGCCTGTACGCAGTGTCGTACGAGGATTTACACGAGCTGTCATCTGTGTTCCTTCCACGTCAAAGTAAAGGAATACTTCAGCGCCGAGCAATTCGTATACTTTGATCTCAGATTCAATAATGCTGTCCGGTGAATTGCTGATAAATGCCTGAGAATCATGTACGTCTTCAGGACGGATGCCGAGAACAACTGTTTTTCCGTCATAGTTTCCGTTGATAAGAGCCTGTTTCTTGGAAGCAGGAACTTTTAATACATGTTTTCCTACAGTCAATGTTACATCATCACCTTTTACAGAGCATACGGCATCCATAAAGTTCATCTGAGGAGATCCGATAAATCCTGCAACGAACAGGTTGCACGGTGTATTGTAAAGGTTCTGCGGTGTATCGACCTGCTGAACGACTCCGTCTTTCATAACGACGATTCTCGTTCCGAGAGTCATGGCTTCTGTCTGGTCATGTGTTACATAGATAAATGTTGTATCAATTCTCTGACGGAGCTTGATAAGCTCTGCTCTCATCTGGTTACGAAGCTTGGCATCTAAGTTTGATAAAGGCTCATCCATTAAAAGAACTTTCGGTTCTCTTACAATCGCACGACCAATGGCAACTCTCTGGCGCTGTCCACCGGATAATGCCTTTGGCTTACGGTCAAGATACTGTGTAATATCAAGAATTTCTGCCACTTCGTCCACTCTCTTATTCATCTCGTCTTTTGGCATCTTGCGAAGTTTTAATGGGAATTCCATGTTCTCGCGAACTGTCATATGTGGATACAGCGCATAACTCTGGAATACCATAGCGATATCACGACCCTTTGGAGCTACATCATTCATTCTCTTTCCATCAATGAGGAGTTCTCCGCCACTGATTTCTTCGAGGCCGGCTACCATACGAAGTGTTGTGGACTTACCACATCCGGATGGACCTACTAATACGATGAATTCGCGGTCCTTGATGTCAAGATTGAAGTCCTGAACTGCTAATACGCCTTCGTCTGTAACCATAAGATTGCTCTTCTTCTGGCCCTTTTTGCTCTTCTTCTCTGTGTTTGGGTAAACTTTTTTAATGTGTTTTAATGTTACCTCTGCCATATTCTTAGACTTTAGTGATACTGCCTCCGCACGATATCACCTCGCAGCCGGCGATTACTTCCGCGCCACATTACGACAGGTCTCCACACTGCCGCACCGCAAGTCTGACGGTTATCCTCCTTTTCTTTGCCCTGACCGTTCAGAAAGTGGAGTGAGACGGTTCAGGGGGGAATAAAAATTCTAATTTTACAGGATTTTCCTGTAATTTAAGGCTGAGTATACACTACTTTTTTTAGTTTGTCCATACCCTTTTAAAAAAAATTTCATTTTGCATTCAAGTTCTTTGTTCAATATGTATAATTTTTGTTATGTTTTTCAATCACTTTTAACAATTTTTTTGTATTCGACAAAAAATACTTGTAATTCTACTCATATAAGTTATATAATATGCTTATCAAGCAACTGGAAACATTTCCGAAAACGGTTCCAGTACATAGTTACATACTCTTAAGTCGCAAGACACGCAAGGATATTTAAAAAGGAGGATTCATTATTATGAGAAAAATGAAACGATTACTTGCAGCAGGCTTAGCAACAATCATGGCTTGTTCCATGCTCACCGGATGTGGCAGCGGAAGTTCCGATAAGAAAGCATCTTCTGATAAGGACTCATCCAAAGGTTCTGTTTACTATCTTAACTTCAAACCAGAAGCAGATGAACAGTGGCAGGAACTTGCAAAAGAATACACAGACGAAACTGGTGTTCCAGTTACAGTAGTAACAGCAGCAGCAAACCAGTACGAAACTACTTTAAAGAGTGAGATGGGTAAATCCGAAGCTCCTACTCTTTTCCAGGTTAACGGTCCTGTAGGTCTTGCTTCATGGAAAGACTACTGCTACGATTTAACAGGTTCTGATATTTTAAATGAACTTACAAGTGATAAGTTTGAATTAAAGAACGGCGATGAAATCGCAGGTGTTGGTTACTGTACAGAAACTTACGGTTTAATCTACAACAAAGCACTTCTTAAAAAAGCTGGTTACACACAGGATGATATCAAATCTTTCGCAGATTTAAAGAAAGTTGCTGAAGATATCACAAAGAGAAAAGATGAATTAGGATTCTCCGCATTTACTTCCGCTGGTATGGACGGTTCTTCTGACTGGAGATTTAAAACACATCTTGCAAACCTTCCTATTTACTATGAATACCAGAAAGACGGAATCACAGATACAAAAGCAATCAAAGGTACTTATCTTGATAACTACCGTAACATCTGGGATTTATACATCAACAATGGAACATGTGATGCAAAACAGTTAAGCAAGAAGACTGGTGATGACGCTGTAGCTGAATTCACAACAGAGCAGGCTGTATTCTATCAGAATGGTACATGGGCATATGGTGATATCGCTGATATCGGAAATGATAATCTTGGAATGCTTCCTATTTATATTGGTGCTCCTGGCGAAGAGAAACAGGGACTTTGTACTGGTACAGAGAATTACTGGTGTGTAAATAAAAATGCAAGCAAAGAAGATATTCAGGCAACACTTGATTTCATAAACTGGTGCGTAACTTCTGAAGAAGGTACAAAGATGATGTGCAGCGCAGACGGAATGGGATTCGTTATTCCTTTCAAAAACAACTTAAAATCTGAAAACCCACTGGTTAACATCGCAAACGACTACATGGAAAAAGGTTATACTCCTGTAGACTGGACATTCTCCACAATGCCATCTGAACAGTGGAAGAACGACTTAGGTTCTGCACTTACTACTTATGCAGCAGATCAGACAGACGCAAACTGGAAGTTAGTACAGAATGCATTTGTTGACGGATGGGCTAAAGAAGCCGCTGCCGCTACAAAATAACTTTTTATAACAAGTTTAAACTCCTCTATTTGAAACAGTTCGAAACAAATTAAAACAAAAACTTATAAACATATCTCAGATACAGGGTGGACATACCGTCCTCCCTGTATTTTTTAAGGAGGCTATTGCTACTATGGAAAAGTCCATTAAAAAATACTGGCCGATTTTTGTACTTCCTACATTCGCAGCATTTATCATCGGCTTCATCGTTCCTTTCATCGAAGGTATTTACTTATCATTTTGCAAATTTACTACAATCAGAGATGCCTCTTTCGTGGGCTTATCCAATTATGTAGAAGCATTTAAAGACAATACATTTACTCATGCATTTGGCTTTACAGCAGTTTTTGCTGTTGTAACTTTAGTTTTAATCAACGTTCTTGCCTTCGCTATCGCACTTGCACTGACACAGAAAATCAAAGGCACAAACATTTTCCGTACTATATTCTTTATGCCTAACTTAATCGGTGGTATCGTACTCGGTTATATCTGGCAGTTAATCTTTGATGGTATTTTTGAAAAATTTGACCTGGCACTGAAATTAAGTGCAAAGCTTGGTTTCTGGGGTCTTGTCATTTTAATATGCTGGCAGCAGATTGGTTACATGATGATTGTTTACATCGCCGGACTTCAGGCAATCCCAGGCTCCTTAAATGAGGCTGCCATGATTGACGGAGCAAATAAATGGCAGCGTCTCATTCATGTTACGATTCCAAACATGATGCCTTCTATTACAATCTGTACATTTTTAACAATTACAAACTCATTTAAACTCTTTGACCAGAACCTGTCCCTGACAGGCGGTGAACCGATGCATCAGACAGAAATGATGGCACTGAATATTTACGATACCTTCTACGGCCGTGTCGGATATGAAGGTGTCGGTCAGGCAAAAGCGGTTATCTTCTTTATCATCGTTGTCGCTATCGGTATGATTCAGCTTTATGCTACTAAGAGCAAGGAGGTACAGCAATAATGAAAAATAAAACAAGTGGTATTTTTGCAACTATATTTTTTACCCTTATTTCCATATTATTTGTCTCACCAATTTTAATCGTTTTGATGAACTCCTTTAAAAAGAAAGCATTCATCAGTTTAGAGCCATTTAAACTTCCAAATGAAAAAAGTTATGTAGGTCTTGAGAACTATTTAACCAGTATCTCAAAATACGACTTTATCAAAGCAGTAGGCTGGACCGTATTTATTACCGTTCTCTCTGTTATCGTTATCCTCGTATGCTGTTCCATGTGTGCATGGTACATTACCCGCGTACAAAACAAGATTACAAAATTAATTTACCTTTTATGCGTATTTTCCATGGTAATTCCTTTCCAGATGGTTATGTTCACTTTATCAGGAACTGCTGATACACTTGGATTAAATACTCCATGGGGACTCATTATTGTTTATCTGGGGTTTGGTGCCGGACTTGCCGTATTTATGTTCTGCGGCTTTGTAAAGTCTATCCCTGTTGAAATCGAGGAAGCAGCTATGATTGACGGATGTAATCCTATCCGTACTTTCTTCTCTGTTGTCCTTCCAATTATGAAACCAACTTATATTTCTGTAGGTATTCTTGAAGCAATGTGGATCTGGAACGACTTCCTTCTTCCATACCTGATTCTTGATATTAAGAAATACAAAACCATCTCCATCATCATCCAGTACATGAAGGGAAGTTATGGACGAGTAGATATGGGTGCCATCATGGCATGCCTGATCATGGCAGTTATCCCTGTTATTGTATTCTACTTAAGCTGCCAGAAATATATTATTAAAGGTGTTGCGGCCGGAGCAGTTAAAGGGTAATATATTACATATCATTTATTTGGAAGGTAATGCGTATGACAATCAAAGATATTGCTCGTTTATCGGGATACGGTATTGGAACCGTATCCCGGGTTTTAAATAATCACCCAGATGTCAGCGAAAAGGCCAGAAAGAAAATATTGAGCGTGATTGAAGAAAATAATTTCCAGCCAAACAGTAATGCCCGACATCTGAAAATGCAGTCCAGTTCCTCTGTGATTCTTATTGTAAAAGGAACTTCTAACCTGCTATTTGCCGACATTGTAGAACAGATGCAGTCTCTCTTCTTAAAGAATGGAGAAAATGTTTCTACCTATTATATAGATGAAGATGCCAATGAAGTAAACTATGCGATCCAGCTTTGCCGCGACCGCAACCCAAAGGGAATCGTTTTCTTAGGTGGTAACTTAGAATATTTTAAAGAAGATTTTGCACACATCCACATCCCCTGCCTTTTATTGACCAACAACAGCAGTGATCTGGACTTTGACAATCTTTCTTCTGTGACAACCTGTGATGAACAAGCTGCCCAGTCCGTCATTGAGTATCTTGCTAAAAAGGGACATACCTCTATTGGTGTGGTCGGCGGTAATCTGACCGAAACAGAAATCAGTTTCCGCAGATTTACCGGTGCAAAATGGGGATTTAAAAACAGCAAACTTTCATTTAACCAGCGACTGCAATATGAGCCTTGCCGTTTCTCCATGGAAGAAGGCTATCAGGCAGCTATGCGGCTTTTAAACCGTAATACTGCTATCACTGCTATTTTTGCAATGAGTGATCTAATTGCCCTTGGAACAATGCGTGCAATCTATGACATGGGAAAAAGAGTACCAGAAGACATTTCCATCGTTGGATATGATGGTATCGCACTTTCCAGATACTGCGTACCCCGCCTTACAACTGTACAACAGGACACAACACAGCTCGCTAAAAAGGGAGTTGACCTGATACTACAGCGAATTAATTATCCTTATCATGCAACACATAAAACAACACCATTTCATTTGATTGAAGGTGAAAGTGTTATGGAATTGAACGGAGATAAATAAATATTATTTTCCAATTCAAAAGACAGAACACTATAGCAATTTCATAAAACAATAAAAGATAGTGTAGCACTATGTTTAACATTACAATAAAAATATAAACAAAACGGGAGGTCTCTTATGAGAACCGCAGGAATATTAATGCCGATCACTTCCCTCCCTTCTCCTTACGGGGTTGGAACACTGGGACAGTGTGCGTGTGATTTTATACAATTTTTACATCGTGCCGGACAGACATACTGGCAGATTCTTCCGATATGTCCAACAGGATATGGGGATTCCCCTTACCAGTCCTTCTCCTCCTATGCCGGCAATCCATATATGATTGACTTTGATGACTTAAAAAAAGAAGGACTATTACAGGAAGAAGAATATGCTTCTATTTCCTGGGGTGATAATCCAGCAAGAGTAGATTACAGCCTGCTCTACAGCCATAAATTTTCTATCTTAAGAATAGCATGTTCCCGCATATCCGGGGTACTTTCTGAACGTTTTCAGACTTTCTGTAAAGAACAGAACGTCTGGTTAAATGATTATGCATTGTATATGTCGATTAAAGATTACTACGGCGGTCAATCCTGGCAGGAGTGGCCGGAAACTCTCCAGAAAAGAGAAAAAGATTCTCTGGAAGCCATCCGCCAGGAACTTACCGATGAAATCCTGTTCTGGAAAAAGGTTCAGTTTTTGTTTTTCTATCAATGGGACAAATTAAAAGCATATGCAGAAGAAAATAATATAAAAATTATTGGTGATCTTCCTATTTATGTTTCTTACGACAGTGCTGACGTTTGGGCACACCCGGAAGAATTCCAGCTTGATGAAAACCTTTGTCCAATCGAAGTTGCCGGATGCCCACCCGACGGATTTTCCGCTGACGGCCAGCTTTGGGGCAACCCTCTTTTCAACTGGGACTACATGAAAGAAACTGGATATCAATGGTGGGTAAACCGCATTGCTTACCAGTCAAAAATCTACGATGTGATCCGCATCGACCACTTCCGCGGATTTGATGAATACTATGCCATTCCATACGGTGATTCCACCGCCAAAAATGGATATTGGAAACCAGGTCCTGGCATGGATTTATTCACTACGATTGAGAACAAACTTGGTAAACTTCCTATCATTGCAGAAGATCTCGGATTCTTAACAGACTCCGTAAAACAGCTTTTGGCATCTACTGGATTTCCAGGAATGAAAGTCCTCGAATTTGCCTTTGACAGCAGAGATACTGGTTCTGGTTATCTTCCACACTGTTATCCAAATAATTGCGTTGTATACACAGGAACACATGATAATGATACCATTCTTGGCTGGTTTGAAACCGCTCCGGAAGAATTCCAAAACAATGCTATTCGTTACCTCCGTCTTACAAAAGAAGAAGGTTATCATATTGGTATGATGCGTTGTGCCTGGGCAAGTGTTGCCAATACTGCGATTATGCAGATGCAGGATTTTCTTGGACTTGGGGTGGAAGGCAGGATGAACACACCTTCTACACTAGGCGGAAACTGGACATGGCGATGCCTGCCGGGAGATTATAATAATGAGCTAGCCGACTGGCTACATGATGAAATGGAGATATACCAAAGATAGGCAAAGTAGCCGAAAATAACAAAGTCTTTATGATAGTAAATGTGAAGACTTTGTTATTTTCTGTCTTTAGCTGGGGAGGGGATATCTCCAGTTGGTTTTGCGAGAAGATACGAGTTGACTAAGGTATTTTTTGAATATGCTCTGGTATAAATACTATATATATTGATTACAATTTGTCATATTTATCGCTTCTTCCCTTTGCTTTATCTACGGGATATTTTGCTTCATTTTGTGTCATTTTCATATTTACAATTTCATCTACATCTAATTCAAGCTTATCTAAAAAATTCTGACTATAAACAATGACATCTGCCAGCTCTTCTCTAATATGTTGTAAATCATACTCTTCATCTGACCATTGAAAACATTCCAGTAGTTCTGCCGCTTCAATTACAATGGACTTTGCAAGATTTGATGGTGAATGAAATTTATCCCAGTCACGCTCCTCTGTAAATTTTCTAATTCTATCTATTGTTTCTGATTTCATCATAATCCCTTTACCCTTCTGCTTTATTTAAAGCTTCTCTAAGTTGCTCATCACATGCATAAATATATACACCATTAACTCCACGTGTCATCAGTACACGAACTTCATGCTGTATTAACAACTCACCAAACTTTTGTTTCGAACCATCCCCTAAAGTTCTGTTTCGTGTAGCCTTATGATTATGACTTTCGGTTGGATCAAATATAATCTCTCCATTTCTGTATTTAACAGAGGGACCCAGTATTACCCCTGCATAATTTAAATCAAATC
>ENA-ORUA01003855-ORUA01003855.1-human-gut-metagenome-genome-assembly--contig:-NODE-3855-length-9841-cov-3.948293_pt1 | contig 9841 bp, 7 predicted proteins | sample MGYA00242076_ERZ509201 | MGnify/ENA primary metagenome ERZ509201 (study PRJEB26280, sample SAMEA2338863) | human gut metagenome | biome: human gut; feature: human-associated habitat; material: faeces...
ATGGCGGCGGCGGCGGACGCGGCCGTTGATGCCAACAACATAACCGCATAAAAAACAAGGCAGAGAACTGCTGTGGACGAAACGTCTGCGGCAGTTCTCTTTTTATGTGCTTCTATCGTGAACGGAATTCATTTGACAAAACAATTTTGGTAACATATACTGGATGCCATCACGGAAACGAAAAAGGGAAGGAATCGTCATGTTGACTCTGGATAAAATCTACCACGCCGCCTTTGTGCTCAAGGACGTTGCCCGCAAGACCGACCTCATCGAGGCCCCCAAGCTGTCCAAGGACTGCCAGCTCTACCTGAAAACCGAGAACCTGCAGGCCACCGGCAGCTTCAAGGTGCGCGGTGCTTACTATAAGATCAGCCAGCTTTCGCCCGAAGAAAGCGCCAAGGGCGTCATTGCCTGCTCGGCCGGCAACCATGCGCAGGGTGTGGCGCTGGCCGCCACCCGCCGTGGCATCAAGAGCATCGTTTGCATGCCGGACGGTGCCCCCATCATGAAGGTGGAAAATACCAAGAACCTGGGTGCAGAGGTCTGCCTTGTGCCCGGCACCTACGATGACGCCCACGACAAGGCCGTGGAGCTGCAGGAAGAGACCGGCATGACCTTCATCCACCCCTACGATGACGAGCAGGTCATTGCAGGCCAGGGCACCATCGGTCTGGAGATTTTGGATCAGCTGCCGGATCTGGATGCGGTCATCGTGCCGGTGGGCGGCGGCGGCCTGATCTCCGGCGTGGCCTTTGCCATCAAGAGCCTGCGGCCGGAGGTCAAGGTGTACGGCGTACAGGCCGAGGGTGCCCCCAGTATGTACCGCAGCCTCCACGAGCACAAGTACCAGACCCTGAAAGCTGCCTCCACCTTTGCCGATGGCATTCAGGTCAAGACTCCCGGCGAGCTGACCTACCAGCTCTGCGAGCAGTATGTGGACGACGTCGTGACGGTGAGCGAGGACGAGACCGCCGCCGCCATCCTCTCCCTGATGGAGAACCAGAAGCTGGTGGCCGAGGGTGCCGGTGCGGTGCCCGTGGCTGCGGCCCTGTTCCACAAGCTGCCCATCGAGGGCAAGAAGGTGGTGTGTGTCATCTCCGGCGGCAACATCGACGTGAACATCCTCAGCCGCGTGATCACCCGCGGCCTGGTCATGAGCGGCCGCAAGGCCAACCTGACCATTGCTCTGGAGGACAAGCCCGGCCAGCTCCAGCGTGTGGCCGAGATCGTCTCCCGCTGCGGCAGCAACGTGGTGTCGGTGCTGCACGACGGTTCCGACCCCAACATGCCCATTTCCAGCTGCTTCCTCAAGTTGACGCTGGAGACCCGCGACGCGGCCCAGATCGAACAGATCCGTGCCGAACTGACCAAAGAGGGCTTCCAGCTCGTGAGTGAGCGTGTGTGATCCGATAAAAAATGGCCTGCGTGAAAACGCGGGCCATTTTTTCATGGGAAGTTTGAACGGTTACAGCTCGATTTCCCCGGTAAACTGAAACCATCCATCGGCATAGTCCATAATAAAGTCTGCTGCGTATTTGTTCAGAATGAGTTTGATGTTGGAGAGACCAAAACCGTGGAGAGCGGGATTGGATTTTGTCGTTCGGATGTTCCCGTCATGGATCTTTACCGGAGCGGATGTGTTCCGGACGGAAAAAAAGAAGCTCCGTCTCAGTACGGCGGAAACATGAATCGTCTTTTCGCTCTCGAGTTTTTCACAGGCTTCCGTTGCATTGTCCAGCAGATTGGCAAAGAGTACGACCATATCCGATACATCCAATGGCAATGCGGAAAGATCGTTCACCTCAAAGTCGATGCTGATCCCTTTTTTGATCGCTTCGGTCGCTTTGGTATTGAAGAGCGCGTCGAGGATCGCATGGTGCGAGTTGACCAGGAACAGCCGGTCGGTCTGCATGGTGGTTACGGAACGCAAATATTGCTCGGCAGCTTTGTATTCCTGGTTCAGCAAAAGGCTTTGAACTGTGTTGAGATGTGCTCTGAAATCGTGGACCTTGTGACGCTGTTCTGCATAAAGTCTGCTCGCCGCTTCCATATTTTTGGCCTGGAGCTGGAGCTGCTGCCCCAGCGCCAAAAGATTTTCCTTGGTTTCGATGGCTCGTTCCATCCGATCCAAGAGGTACAGGAGAGCAGCATTCGCCGCAAGGATCAAGCCACATGTAAAGGCAATTACACCTTCGCCTACCGGTTTCCCGGTTGTGATATACAGCAGGATCACCAGCATGAAAAAGGATGTGCATGGGAACAAAAAGTAAAACCCCAATTGCGATTCATTCAGTCGGTTCCGCGCTCCCGGAAATGCTTTCTGCTTCATGAGCTTTCGGAATAGATAGGCCAGGAACAATTCTGTGGAATAGTTGATGACCCCGTAGACGATCATGAGCGGAAAACTCGACCGGAACGATTCACCGTCCATCCCGCAGATAAATGCCCACAGCATACCCAGCCCAAAAGACAGGGAATAAGTGATAAGATACTCTACACCGACAAGAAGCAAAAGCAGTTTACTGGAAATTTTGGCGTACAACACCCGTGCGCTGAAGGTATAGGATAAAAGGATCATCCCGATTTTTATGGCCTGATTGCGGTGAAAGAAGATCAGCGGAACTTTTAGGATCCAGAAGTTCAGCATGATGAAGCCGACGACACCGATCACGAATTTCCGGTCACTCCAGCGTCGTTCAGCAAATACGTCCAAAAAGAGGATCAGAGAAAGGGAGTCGACCACGGTATAAAGAAAACTCAAGAGATCACCCATCGTTTTTTCCCCCGCCACAGCAGATAGTGCTGCTTCAGTTCCTTGTGATTCTTAGCGCTTGAAGGCAAAACGATCCCGCCGGTCAGGCTCACCTTTTCGTATTGCAGCTGCACGATGTACTCCATGTTTACCAAAAATGAGCGTTGAACGCGCAGGAAACCGAGATCCTCCAACTTTTTTGACAGATCGGACAGATTGCCGTAGAAATGATACTCCGTTCGCTCGTCATGGATCAGGTGCACGATGATGACCCGCAGATTGGCCTCCAGATAGAGGATGTGACTTACGGGAATGTCGATCGGTTCGGAATGGACCGAAATGGTGAGGATCCTCTTTCGTTGAACGACTTCTTTGCTTGCGGCTTCAAAATAAGGAATCAGCTTTTCGTTCATATCACGTTTCAAAAGATACCGGAATGCCTGTACCTCAAACCCTTCTGGAGCGTATTGGATAAAGTTTGTGAGAAAAACGATCACGATTCCGGGATTTTCCTTGCGAAGGCTTCGTGCGAGGTCAATGCCGCTGGAATCGCCCATGTCGATGTCCAGGAATGCAATATCATAGGAAGAAAGGTCTTTGATCGCGCCGGGATCGCTGAAAGAATAAAAGTGCGCAGAGATGCCGCTTTTTTCGCAATGGTCTCGGAGTAATGCAGAAACCTGCTCCACGACAGCGGGCTCATCATCACAAATCAGTAAATTCAATCGGCAACCTCCTTCCGGATAACACAGACCGGTTTTGTTACTCATAATAACGCAGTGCTCCCTTCAAGTCAATGCAATATCAGCAGAGGGCTGCTGATAATATGGCTGCGCTGAACTTGCAGTCTGTGGCGTGAAAGCTGCAATTGCCGGTTTCATGACAAGAAAACCCGTGTTCATTCCCGGAATGTGGACAATCCAATCCCCATGCGTAAAAATAATGACACGACGTTTTGTGGATTCTCTTTTTACGGGAGGGGTTATTTTGCGCAGGAAATTTCTCGCTTTTGCATTGTCGCTCGTCATCCTTTGTGCCCTTGTCTTTGAACTTTATCCGAGAAGCTCTCAGGAAATCGACCTCTCCACCGGTGCGGGCATTTCTAAAATGCTCCGCTATGAGAATGCTCAGGTCTATATGCTTGGCGAGGTCCATCGCAAGGTGGAATATCAGCAGTTCCGCAATGCACTGTTCAAGTACCTTGTAGAGAAAAAGGGCGTGCGTGTTCTTTTGATGGAGCACGGCTATGCAAGCGGCTTTCTCGAAAACGAAACAGTGCAGAACCGGTTGTCCTTTGCCGACGAATACGGATACGATCAGTTTGTCGTATCCAAAGAGGACTACGAGCTGTTCCGGTGGATATCAGAATTCAATCGGAACAGACCGGATGAAGACAAAATCTCCATTGTCGGTATCGATATCACCGATTCGATTGGGGTAGTCTATGCCTTCTGCCGGTATTTGCTGAGAGACTGTGATTTTTCTGCGGCAGATACAAAGACGCAGATGCTTTTGATCAGCACCCAGAAATGCCAGTTTCAGCAGCGCTTTGAGAACAGTTTGTTGCCGCAGCTGATTGAACTGTACCAGACAAACCCGGAACAGATTGAACTGGCGCTGGGAGATCAGGCAATCCATCTGGAACGCGTGCTTCAGGGTTGGCAGCAGGGACAGGAGTGCTACAAGCTGAACGACTATCAGCCGGATCTCCAGCTGGATGGCCCCGCCGTGGCGTATCGGGAGGATGCCCTGTATGCGAACCTCCGGAGGGTCTATGAGGAAAACCCGACCGCAAAGTATTTTGGTTCGTTCGGCGCAGCACACGTTCAGATGGAAAACTATGTACAAAAAGAAGGATCGTCCCGAATCAACAATAGCTTTGTGTCCCGGATGGCTGGGAAAAACAGCTTTCTTGATGGCAGGCTGACCGTGATCGACGGTGCAATCACCCATGAGATCGGGGAGTTGGGGGAGGCTGATACCAATCACCTTACCTTATACAATACCGCCCTTGCAAAGAACCCTGGTTCCGAAAGCGGAAAGTTCTATGCCGAAGCTCCCGACACCCCGGATGAAAAAATCGCGCAGTATGTGTTGCTGTTTGAGCATCCGTCTCAGGTCACGGCCAGTGAGGATCAGCCAGGCCGGTATTGGAAAAACTATAAAGAAAAATAAAACGTATTGGCAGAGTTTGAACGATGTGTTTTTCACGGGGAGGATACAGCTTGCAAAAACGGGTTCTCGCCGGCGTGGTTTTGCTGGCTGTTCTTTTGGCACTTATTTTTGCGTTTTATCCGGGAAACTCTCAGGTGATCGATCTTGCTACCGGTGCGGGCGTTTCTAAAATGCTCCGCTATGAGAATGCGCAGGTCTATCTCTTTGGAGAAACCCATCGCTGCACAGAATATCAGCAATTCCGCAATGCTCTGTTCCAATACCTTGTAAAAGAAAAGGGGGTTCGTGTTCTTGTAGAGGAAAGTGGATATGCCACGGCATTTCTTGAAAATGAAACCGTGCAGGGGAGACTTTCCTTTTCGGATTGGCTTGATCGGTGCACGCTCTCCAAAGAGGACTATGAGCTGTATTCATGGATTGCCGACTGGAACAGCGGCAGGGATGCTGCAGAAAAAATTTCAATCATCGGGATCGACATTACAGATGATGTCGGTAACATACAGACGCTTTGTCAGTATTTGCTGAAAAACCATGACTTTACCAGTGCAGATACTCAAACGCAGTGGCTTCTAACTGCGATTCGGGAACAGAACCCGTTCAGTTCTTTGCAACTCCAGACCTTTCAGGAAAAGTTTCTGCCACAGCTGGCTGAACTGTATCATATTAAGCTGGAACAGCTTGAAACTGTGCTTGGAACACAAACGGTTTGTCTGGAACGTGCCCTTCTGGGCTGGGAGGAAGCACAGGAACAACGGCGCCTCAAAGGGGAAACGGAGCAACTGGGTGGCCCCGATGGTTTGTACCGGGAAAATTGCCTGTATGAGCATTTCATGTGGGAATATCAGCAGAGACCGGACGCAAAATATTATGGGCAGTTTGGCGGGGCGCACGTTTTGATGTCCGACTATTCCGGAAAGCTGTACCGTGTGCAGAACTCTTTTGTGACCCGCCTTGCGGAGATCGGCTCGCCGTTGAATGGAAAACTGACCGTTGTGGATGGCTGCCTGACGTTTGAAATCGGTGATCTGGGTGGCACGGGCACGAACAGAGCAACGCTTTACCGTACTGCCCGTGCCAGACCTCCGGTTCGGGACAGAAATAAATTTTACACGGACGGTTCTGCGCCGGATGTAAGCTATGCGCAGTATGTGTTGCTGTTTGAGCATCCGGATGCACTGACCGCAGCAAAAGAGTATACCGGATCCTATTGGAAGTATCATTGAGTTTTTGCTATAATATCAATTGCAGATAGCCCGATGGAAACAACGGCTATTTCCAAGTCTGAATCCACAACAAAGGAGAATCCCTATGAAAGTCGTATCTACCCCCAACGCACCTGCCGCCATCGGCCCCTACAGCCAGGCACTGGACCTGGGCAATATGGTATTCGTGTCCGGTCAGATCCCGGTAGACCCCGCCACCGGCAAGATGGCCGATACCGTGGAAGAGCAGGCCGCACAGAGCCTGGCAAACCTCAAGGCTATTCTGGCCGAGGCCGGCCTGACCATGGCCAATGTGGTCAAGACCGTGATCTTTCTGGCCGACATCAACGACTTTGTGGCTGTGAACGCAGAGTATGCCAAGGCCTTTGCAGAGCCGTTCCCGGCCCGCAGCTGCGTGCAGGTGGCAGCCATCCCCAAGGGGGCAAAGCTCGAGATCGAGTGCATCGCGGTGCGGGGCTGATCCCAAAAGCAACAGATAGACAAAAGAGGCTGTGCCCACCGGCACAGCCTCTTTTGTCTATTGAGAAGAAGGAAGAAAAACGCAAAGTTACGGGCGCTGACCCATGCCGCCCTCCAGCGTGAGGGTCTCGCCGGACATGAACTTGAAGTCCGGCATGGCCAGCTGGACGCACACGCGTCCGATCTCCAGTTCGGCGTTGCCGTAGTGGCCCATGGGCGGCATTTTGACGTTGGCCTTGAAGGCCTCCGGGTAAGCCTGCTGGAACTGCTCCAGCTTGGCGGTCCAGGCCAGCGGGCAGACAACGTTGACGTTGATGTCATCCGGGCCCCACTCGGTGGCGGCCACGCGGGACAGGCCGCGGATGCCCTCCTTGGCGGCAGCGTAGGCACACTGGCCGTAGTTGCCGAACAGGCCGGCACCGGAGGCGAAGTTGATCACGCTGCCGTGGGACTCCTTCAGGTAGGGGTAGCAGGCCTTCATATAATAGAAGGCTGCGTACAGGCCCGAATACAGGGCCAGGTCGAACTGCTCGGTGGTGTGCTCGGCCAGCGAGACGCCGGAAGCCGAGGCCTGTGCGTTGTTGATCAGCACCTGAATGCCGCCAAAGGCGTCAACGGCCTGCTTCACTACATTCTGCACGGTGGCTTCGTTGTCGCCGCCGGCGCACACATCGGCCTGCACCGGCAGCACCTTGATGCCGTACTTGCTCTCCAGCTCCTGCTTGGCCTCTTCCAGCTTTTTCACATTGCGGCCGGTGATCACAAGGTTTGCACCCTCTTTTGCGTAGGCCGTAGCAATGCCGTATCCAATGGAACCGCAGCTGCCATCCTGCAGGACTGCGCGCCCTGCACCGGTGATGAGTGCGGTCTTACCCGTTAAAAAGCCCATAGTTATCCTCCAGAATGTGCCCGGAGGAGCTGCGCCCCGCCGGGCTGATTTTGGCCATATTATAGTCCGCTGTTTGCCGGAAATCAAGCCTTTTTGCCGATAAATAAAAAATAGACAAAGATTCTTGAAAAGTCAAAATTTTCACGAATTCACGGCGCTTTTGTGAAACTTTTGACGGGAGTTTGTCGTTAAAATAACGACAAACTAATTGCGGCGTTCATGCGACTTTTTTGCGGGAAACTGCGGCAGAAAAAAGGCACCCGCAAGGGCGTTTTCCGGCGCTGGAAACGCGGAAAACGTCTGCGGGTGCTTTGCTGCGTGCCGGGCAGAAGTGTTACTTCTGCACACCGGCCTCACACTGCTCGATGAACTGCTTGGCCACGCGGGGGCTGCGGCCGCCGGCGCGGATGGCAAAGGCCTCGGCCTTGACCAGCAGCTGGTCCATGGGCATATCGACGTGGTGCTGTTTTGCCAGCTCCGCCAGAATGGTCTCGAACCGGGCCTTCTCCGGCCGCTGGAAGGTCACGGTCAGGCCGAACCGGGCCGAAAGGCTCATGAGCTCCTGCCGGGTGTCGGCTTCGTGGATGTCGTCGCCGGTGCGGTCGGTCAGGGTCTCCTTGATGAGGTGGCGGCGGTTGGAGGTGGCGTACACCGCGATGTTGCGGGCACGGCCGCCCACGCTGCCCTCCAGAATGGCCTTGAGGGCGGCAAAGTTGTCGTCGTTGGCGGTAAAGCTCAGGTCGTCGATGAACAGGATGAACTTGAGGGGGTTGGCGGCCAGTTTGTCCATCAGGTCGGGGATCTGGTACAGCTGGTTCTTTTTCACTTCCACCAGCCGCAGGCCCTCCGGGGCAAACTCGTTGGCGATGGCCTTGACCGAGCTGGACTTGCCGGTGCCGGCGTCGCCGTACAGCAGCACATTGTTGGCGGGCATCCCGGCCAGCAGGGCACGGGTGTTGGCGATCACCTTTTCCCGCTCCTTTTCGTAGCCCGGCAGCTCGGAAAGACGCTGGGGGTCGGGGTACTTCACCGGCACCAGCTTGCCGTTTTCTACTGTAAATACATGGTGCTTGGCAAACATGCCGTAGCCCTTCTTGCCCACCTCGCTCATGCGCTGGGCATAGGCGGCGGGCAGGTCAAGGTCGGCCGTCTCCCACCGGGGCAGGAAGGCCAGCTCTTCGGCCGGGACCTCTGCCGCGTCCAGCAGGGCATCCAGCGTCAGGCTGCACAGCTGCTGCAGGAAGGCCAGCTCGTTGTCCAGTGCAGTCTGCAGAACAGGGGGCAGGGTACCGGCAGCGGCCTGCCGCACGCACACGGTCTCGGTCTCCAGCACGGTGGTGCTCAGGTAGGTGCCCCAGTTGGTGGTGCGCTCGAACAGCACGCTTTCAAACTGTGCCACGGCGTTGCACACGCTGCCAACGCTGTTGTTTCCGGCCGTCAGGCAGTCGATGAGAGCGGCAAATCTGGCCGCCACGGGGTCGCTCAGCAGGGAGCGAAAGATCACAAGCCCGTGCAGGCGGGCGTTCCATTCATGCAGTTTCATAGTCCGGTTTCCTCGATCCTGAATCTTTTTTTTGGTACATCCTCTTTCAGACAACGCGCGGCGCGCGCAGATAAAAAGAGTATACAGCGGTTTTTCATTTCACGCAAGAGTGTTTAATTTCCTTCACGTTTGGAACGATTCAGGTTACAAATTGTCGATTGACATCAGCCCGGTTTATAGTATAATTTACATCAACAAATGCGCGGATGGGAAAAAGTACCACACGATCCCCCCTGTTCAGAGAGCTGCCGTTTGGTGCAAGGCAGTCAGTGTTTCGTGGGAGAAATCCTCCCGGAGCAGCCTGTTGAACGGATGCACAAAAAGCGTCCCTGTAAGCAGCGCCGGTTGCAGCCGTTACAGTGCGGGACTTTGCTGGAAGTCCGTGAGGGGGCGTGCACAGCACGCCAACGAGAGTGGTACCGCAGAGAGCTTGATGATCACAAGGTCTTTGTCTCTTGAGTCAACAGGGGACAAGGGCTTTTTATTTTCCCCAAAGCCCCTGCAGGAACGTGGAAAAAGTGTAAAAAAGTGGATTTTAGGACAGGAAACAGGAGTAACTCACTATGCAGTTGAACGGTTCTCAGATTTTTGTGGAGGTTCTTTGTGAGCAGGGCGTGGATACCATTTTTGGCTATCCCGGCGGTGCAGTGCTGAATCTTTACGATGAGCTGTATAAGAATGCCGACCGCATCACCCATGTGCTCACGGCACACGAGCAGGGCGCTTCCCACGCAGCCGACGGTTACGCCCGTGCCACCGGCCGCACCGGCGTGGTGCTGGCCACCAGCGGCCCGGGTGCC